>JGI24710J26742_10003582_pt1 | contig 13071 bp, 14 predicted proteins | sample BioPla2DNA2_FD_26742 | JGI IMG/M metagenome (IMG submission 26742) | reverse complement strand
ATTAAACGTAAAAAGGAGGCAAATAAATTGAAGGCAACTGGAATAGTCAGAAGAATAGATGACCTAGGAAGAGTAGTAATTCCAAAGGAAATCAGAAGAACTTTAAAAATTAGAGAAGGTGATCCTCTCGAAATATTTACTGATAGAGAAGGGGAAGTTATATTAAAGAAATATTCACCTATAGGTGAACTAAGTGATTTTGCTGCCCAATATGCTGAATCACTCCACAAGACAAGTGGTCATGTAACATGTATTTCTGATAGAGATACAATTATAGCTGTCTCTGGAACATCAAAAAAAGAATTTATTGAGAAAGCAGTAAGTCCAGATGTTGAAAAAATAATGGAAGATAAGGTTACATTTGTAGTAGAAACACCAGAAGAAAAGACCATTAATATTTTAGCTGAAGAAGCGCCAGATAGACATTATTCTGCACAAGTAGTAAGTCCCATAATATCAGAAGGTGACCCTATAGGTGCAGTTATGTTTTTATCAACAGACCCTAATATTAGAATGGGAGAAGTAGAGTCAAAACTAGCTCAAGCAGCTGCAAGTTTCTTAGGCAAACAAATGGAACAGTAATTTAATTTGAATATCCATATTCTAAGCAAAAGGGAATATTGCTTAAAATGTAACAAGTGTTTTTGCAATATTCCCCTTTATTGTACTTTTTTACATACACATAGGAGGATTTCCTTTAATATTCAATAAAGTCTCTAGTCTTAAAAATGCCGCCTGTTTTAAATTTAATAGCTTACTGGCTAAAAATTATACTATCTATTTTTTAATAAAAAAGTTCCTTACAGGAAGGGGGAGTGGTATAATTGATAACAGTAAATTATGTATATATAAATTAACGGGAGGATCTAATTATATGCTAAAAGAAAAATATACTTTTTCCGATTTAATTGATATTATGAAATTATTAAGGAGCGAAAATGGGTGTCCTTGGGATAGAGAACAAACTCATGAAAGCTTAAAAAAATACTTAATAGAGGAAACATATGAAGTATTAGAAGCAATTGATTTAAATGATAAAGATAAACTTTGCGAAGAGCTTGGAGATCTTCTTTTGCAAATTGTATTTCATGCTCAAATATCCACTGAAAATATGGGTTTTGGAATGGATGAAATTATAACTGGAGTATGTAAAAAGATGATTACAAGGCATACTCATGTCTTTGATACAGAAAAAGCTGAAACAGCTGATGATGTTGTGGCTAACTGGGAAGCTATAAAGAAGAAAGAAAAAGGTATTACTAAACATACAGACATTTTAAAAGATGTTCCCTCAAACCTGCCTGCATTAATGAGAAGTTATAAAATTCAGCAGAAGGCTGCACAAGTAGGTTTTGATTGGGATAATATAAAAGATGTAGTTTCGAAAATTTATGAAGAACTAGAGGAATTAAAAGATGTATATAACGGCAAAGATGTGGCAAGAATAAATGATGAAATAGGAGATGTATTATTTTCCATAGTAAATTTATCTAGATTTTTAAAAATTCAACCTGAACTTGCTTTGACCAGCACTATAAACAAGTTTATAAAGAGGTTTGAGTTTATTGAAAATGAAGCGACGAAACAAGGAAAAACCCTAGAGGAAATGTCATTAGACCAGATGGAGGAACTGTGGGAAAAAGCAAAATACAAATAACTAAAAAAATTTGCAAAAAAATTAGAATATAAGGAGGAATTTAAAAACATATATCGAATAATGTTTTAGACATATAAAAATTGGCATTATCTTTTATTTCTAAGCCAATTGATGAAGAAATAAATTATTATTTTAATAGTATTTGTATCAAAATAATAAAAATTAATTTATAATAGTAAAGTATCTTAAAAGGAAAACATATTGCATGAAAAACTATTATAAAATAGTTTTAAAGTAAAATGTTGAAAAGAAACACATGTTTCTATGTGGTAAAGATAATAAAATAACAGGAGGATTGTGAAATGAACAAGACTGAATTAATAGCAAGTATGGCAGAAAAGAGTAAGTTATCCAAAAAAGATAGTGAAAAAGCACTTAATGCTTTTATTGAAAGTGTTGAGGAAGGATTAGCAAAAGGTGAAAAAATTCAGTTAGTAGGTTTTGGAACTTTTGAAGTTAGGGAAAGAGCAGAAAGAAAAGGCAGAAACCCACAAACAAAAGAAGAAATAATAATTCCAGCTACTAAAGCTCCAGTGTTCAAAGTAGGAAAAAATTTAAAAGAATTGGTAAATAAATAAAGTGTTTTTGTTTATTAATATTTAATAAAAAGGGCTTCTTGTACTTCAGGAGCCTTTTTTGCAATTTAATTTTTTTATGGTTGAAACTTGATTTAGAAAGGGATTTTGCAATGAGGATAGATAAATATTTAAAAGTGTCAAGATTAATAAAAAGACGTACGCTGGCCAATGAAGCTTGTGAACAGGGAAAAGTTAAAATCAATGGTAAAGTTGTTAAACCTGGAGCTGAGGTGAAGATAGGGGATGTGGTAGAAATTCAATTAGGGAACAATTCTACAGTAGTAGAGGTTGTATCTATAAGTGAACATGTTTCTAAAGAGGATTCTAAAGAAATGTATAAAATCAAATAATGATGCTAAAAACCATAAAGTTAAACAAATGTGATAAGTCAAAAAGCCTGTCAATACAAGACGGCTTTTTTATTTTGAAAAGAAATTGATAAATAAAATGTTAAACAATTTGACATTTTTAATATAGTACATGCATAGATATCAAATATACCTTTAAACTGGAGGGATAAGTAATGATTGATGACAAAAAACTGTCTAAGCCGCCTGTTCAGAACATTTTATTGGAAAACAGGGAGAAGCTAAGTATCTCAGGAGTACTTGATGTAGAAAGCTTTGATGAAGAAAGTGTTATAGTGGATACGGAAATAGGTACTTTGATTATAAAAGGAGAGGATCTTCATATTAATAAATTAAGCATAGACAGTTCAGAACTTAGTATAGAAGGATATATTATAGGACTTCATTATAGTGACAAGGATGGAAGCAGGTCAAAGGGAATGGGATTTTGGGCCAAAATGTTTAGGTAGAGGATAAGTGATGAAAATTGTGGGTTTCTGTTAGTAATCAGGCGTATGTTTTTTTATGTTCTGTTCTTGGGGGCATGATTATTGCATTTATATATGATATTTTTAGAGTAAGGAGAAAAACAATAAAGTCTAGTAATATATTGGTATACTTTGAAGACTTTATATACTGGATAATTGTAGCCCTTGTCCTGTTTGCTGTGCTTTACTACAGTAATGAGGGAGAAATACGGGGATATCTAATTATAGGAACGGTTTTGGGGATAATTTTATATGCTTTGCTACTTAGTTATATTGTAATGAAAATATTTTTGTTTTTTGTTAAAATTATTTATAAAGTAGTAGTCACCATATTAAGTGCAATACTATTGCCAGTTAAAATTATTTACAAAGGGTGCATGGTACCAGTAAAATGCATTTATATGTGGATGAGGAGGGTATTTCTTAAAACTAAAAAGCTGAGTAAAATAAATATGGGAAAATTCAAAGGTTTTAAAAGATTTTTTAAGATTATAAGAAAAAAAATTTAGAGAGAAGGATTTTTCTAACAAGTGTAGAATATTTATTATAAAGAGTACAACTAAGGGAGAGTAATTTTATGAACAAAAGAAAAAAACCAAATTGGTTTTTAATAATAATTCTTTCAATTGGAGTAACTTACCTATCAGTTATGATTATTAGGCAACAGAGCATTTTAAACACTCAGCGAACAGAAATGGAAGAGCTGGCTTTAAAAATAGAGGAAGAAAAAGAGCTTAATTTAAAGCTTTTAGAAGAAAGGGAAAAAGTTTTATCAGATGAGTATATTGAGGCAATAGCAAGGAGAGAATTAGGTTTGGTTAAAGAGGGAGAAAAAGTGTTTGTAGATATAAATAAATAAATTCATTTAACTGTTTTTAAAATTTTGGTACTTGACGTAAGTCTACTTCATATTATATAATCAAAGTACTTTAATTAATCAGGAGGATTATTTATTTTATGCTCGTTGAAGTAGGAAAAATTGTTGACGGAAAAGTTTCAGGCATAACCAATTTTGGAGCTTTTGTTCAACTATCTAATGGCCAAACAGGACTGGTTCACATCTCTGAAGTTGCCGAAGAGTATGTTAAAGACATTAAAGCTCATCTTAAAGAAAACCAGATGGTAAAAGTAAAAATTATTTCTGTGGATGACGGTGGAAGGATTAGTTTATCTATTAAGAAGGCCCAGGAGTCTAAAAAGCCTTCTGGAAAGTCAACTAAGCCAGAAGAAATAGACTGGAGTCAGCAGAATTCGGCGAAGGGTTCTTTTGAAGACCTTTTGGCAAAGTTCATGAAAGATAGTGACGAAAAAATGCATGAAATTAAAAAAAGTTTTGAGTCAAAAAGGGGCGGCGGAGGGTATCGCAGATCTGCCCAGTATTAAACATCATTTTTTTATGTTTAATAAATTTGTTTTGTACTTATGACATTAGTTATAGGTTAGTATATTGCTATCTAAAAATAGGAGAGCTAAGATTTAATATTTTTCCTTATTTTAATTGCTATAATTTAATAGTAGAAGCTATTATTTTACAACAAGACTTTCGAAAGAGTCTTTTTTTTATTTTTAAAAAAGTAAGGAATATGGGGCATTTTAGAGAAAAGAATAGATATTAAAAAAAATAGTACTTGACCGAATTAGTATGAGCAGGTAAAATTTTATATAAGAATAAAATTTACCATGTATTTTAAATTTTATTGTATTTGTGCCATTCTTACCCAATGGGTATTATAAGAATAGAAAAAAGTTAGTGTAAAAAAGAGGAGGACAAAAATGAGAAAGAGAATGTTTTTTATCTCAACGTTGGTATTACTTATTGGGGCACTTACATTTAACAGCTTTGCATTTGCATGTGGGGGAGGAAATGGTAAAGGAGGTCCACCATGTGGAAAAGGTCCAGGTGGTCCAATTGTTTCTACTCATTGGCTAGATGCCAATATAAACAAAGGAAATCTTGTTATTATTGACATAAGAAGTACTGAAGAATATCAAGCAGGGCATATAAAAGATTCTATTAATGTACCTTACATAGTTCCATTTTCAGATTGGCTTACAATGAGAGATGACCTTATTATGGAATTGCCTGAAAAAGAAGTGATATTTGATTTTATGGGCGCTGCTGGAATAAATAAAGGTTCACATGTGGTTATAGTTACATCATTACCTACACCTGAAAATCCGTATGCTATTGGCAATGCAAATAGGGCTGCGAATACTTTAATATATGCAGGTGTTAAAAAAGTTTCTATTTTAGATGGTGGTTTTGATAAGTGGGCTGAAGAAGGCAGATTTGTTACTACAAAAGAGCCTAAGGTTCGTCCATTTAATTATAAGAGTAAAGTTAAAGATGGAATGTTTGTTTCAATGGAATATGTTGAAGAAAAAATTGGTGAAGTAGTACTTATTGATGCTAGAGATTATGAAGTTTATACAGGAGAAGTTGTTGAGCCTTATGCACCAGTTGCGGGACATATACCAACAGCTAAGTCTTTACCTGCACCAAAGATTTGGAACGAAGATTGGTCATATAAGAGTGTACAAGAGTTAAATGAAATTGTAGAAAATGTTATTGGACGCAACAAACAAAAAGAAGAAATAATTATTTATTGTGGCGTTGGTGGTAACGCTAGCTGTTGGGCTTTTGTTTTAACAGAAATGTTAGGCTATGAAGATGTAAAAGTATATGATGGCTCTGCAGAAGAATGGGTTAGATATAACGAAATGGTAGTAGGGGATTAGTTAAATTATTTAAAAAATAAGGTTTTTTTAAATAGAGTAGAAGGGGCTGAATAATTAATTTATTCAGCCCCTTCTAATTTTAAAAACACAAGATATTTTGTAAGTTTGAGATTTCAAAAAGGATGATTTACAATTTTAAACCTTATGTTAACATTTTATGTTTCTTTTGAATATTATATAGCATAAGAAAATATAAGGAAGTTATATTATGGAATATTCAGAATTCTGGATTGATTCAAAGGATTGTAGGTCATCATCTTGTGGGAAGCCAGTTGCATGTAAAGAAGATTTTTGTCCTCAACTTCCAGGAACAGTATTACGCATCTCTATACCACCAGGATCAGCTATAAACCTACTAAACTTAGTAGAACTTACTTCCCCGGGAGGAATTTGTATTATATTACGCATTCCACTTTTGGGTGGTAGTTCTAGATTAGGAGGCTTACTTGATTCAATAAGGGATGCAGGAGGAAAAATTGAAGTTCTATCATAAAGAATAAAAAATAGATTTTAGCATTTGGTTTTTAGACTAAATGGAAGGCGTTGAGGCAGCGACAGCTGCTTTCTCTTTGTGTTTAAATACCTATAGCATGTGCTAAGAAGCTTTACAAAAAGAAAAAATTAATGTACTATATCAAATGAATTCTGTATAGTATCTTGGAGGGGATTTATTATGAAAGAATATGTTTTAGATGTATTAATAGGGTATGGAATGAAGGGCGAAATTGCAAATTATTTATTTTATGCCTTGTTGGTTGCCTTTGTTGCACTAATAAGCTTTACGGCAAATTTAATAACTAAAAAAGTTATTTTAAGAATTTTGGCACATTATATTAGAAATAATAGATTTAAATGGGATACCATTATGCTGGAGAGAAGAGTTTTCCAAAGAATGTCCCACATTGTTCCAGCTATTATTATATATGGTTTTGCATCAGTTTTTCCAGAGGATGTTGAAGCTAAAATATACATAGGTGTAACAGTTTATATTATGGCCATGGCCATGCTGATTATTAGTTCTTTTTTAGATTCAGTAAATGATATTTATAATAACTTTGAAGTGTCTAAAACAAGGCCTATTAAAGGATATATTCAAGTAGTTAAAATTTTTGTTTTTGTAATTGGTGGAATATTGATTATTGCTGAGGTTATTGGTCAAAATCCTCTGGTTCTTTTAGGAGGTATAGGAGCACTTTCAGCCGTACTTTTGCTGATATTCCAAGATTCTATACTAGGACTTGTAGCGGGAATTCAATTGTCCTCTAATGACATGGTAAGGGTTGGGGATTGGATTGAAATGTCCAATTACGGGGCGGATGGATATGTAATTGATATATCTTTAAACACTGTAAAAGTACAAAATTTTGATAAAACAATAACTACCATTCCTACATATAAACTTGTGTCAGACTCCTTTAAAAACTGGAGGGGTATGGTAGAAACAGGCGGAAGAAGAATAAAGCGTTCTATTTTCATTGATACATCAAGTATTTCTTTTTGTTCAGATGAAATGATTAAGGAATTTAAAAAAATACACTATTTAAAAGATTACATAATAAAAAAGCAAAAGGAAATCGAAGAATATAATAAAAAAAATGATATTGATTCCTCTATAAAGGTAAATGGAAGAAGACTTACTAATATAGGAGTGTTTAGAGCCTATATTGATAATTATCTTAAAAATCATCCTGGGCTTAACAAGGAAATGCTTCAAATAGTAAGACAGCTGACGCCTAGGGAATATGGGCTTCCAATAGAGATTTATGTATTTACAAAGACCACTAAGTGGGTTGAGTATGAGGGGATACAGTCTGATATTTTTGATCACATATTAGCTGTGGTACCTGAATTTGGACTAAAGGTATTTCAAAATCCTACAGGATATGATTTCAGATCTTTTAATAATAATGTTTCAGGTGGGAAGTAAGCTGTGTTAGAAAAGTTTATAGTTTAATTTGGGATGGAAACTTTTTAGCTCCCTTTTCATAATATATAACTAGAGAGGTTATGTAAACAAGGAGGGAGTTTTGTTTATGTATTATGATTATGACTTTTTATACTGTGAAGATGCTATGTGCTGTGAAGATACTATGAGGCAAATACCTGGTGTACCAGGGGTTGTAACAATTTATATTGTACAGCAGGAGATACATTATATTCCATAGCTAATAGATACAATGTGAGCTTGCAGCGCTTAATTGCAGTAAACAGATTAGAAAATCCAGAGATTATATATCCAGGTATGAGAATTATTATTCCCCTCCAATAGCTAGTATATGCCGCCATATTTTATAAATGTGGCGGTGTATATTGATTTATCAATAATTAACCCTTACCAGCCAGAAAACTATGCCTTTATCATTCCAGCCAAGATCCCAAGGAACTCTGTTTCTATCAGTATTATGGCAGTTTACCAATGCATAACCTTTAGAATCAATTCCCGTTACTACTGATATATGAGTTATCTTTCCCTTTTTTTCATAGGCAATAAAATCACCTGGCAAAAGTTTGAAGGATCCTTTAAATACCTGATTATAAGTTCCTTTTAGAATGAGGGAGCCTCTGCCACTGTATATCATATAGTCTTTAAAAGCTTGTGCGTTTACCCAGGCTTTACTTCCTTCTTTTTCGTATTTCCAAGTATAGTCCTTTTTAAACCCTGCTCCTTCGTGTAAAATTTGTGATGCGAAATTTGCACAATCACCACCTAAAGGATTGTAGTCCTTGTATTTTTTGTTGTATTTATATCCGTATTCTTCACTAGCCGCTGCTCCACAATATTTGTCTGCATATTCCACAGCACTTATTCTTCTTGAATTTATATTAGAAAGATCAGCTGGTTTTGAGCTTAACACAAATTCTTTAAATTCTTCGGTTTTTATATTATCTAAATTTAGTGAATCTGCAAAAGGGTCGGTATACCATTCTTTTGATATTAGCCATTTACCATCTTTCTTTTCTAGATTTAAAGAGTGATAAGTGCCAATTCGAAACAAGTTTTCAACATCCTGTTGGTCAATGTAAGAATACTTATATTCTGTAGATCCTATAAGATTATACTGATAGCCAGATTCAGTATCCTTTATATGTCTAATTATCACTTTAGTATTAATATCATTAAAAACAATACCTTGTTTATCTGCCCAATTATGAAGGCATTTCATTTTAATTGTCTGATGTTCATATGCCCAGGTGCCAAGTTTAGTGTTTTTATTGTAAAGAGATTCTAGAGTTTCTAAATCATTTTCTAGAAAGGCATTATTTCTAATGAGAAAAATTTTTTCTATCATATTTTGATGTTCATCACTTATAAAGATTGTAGGCAAAGCCTTGGAATCGTTATATAAAGATATACTGAAAATGCATATAATTAATATAAACATTATTGATATTAAGAAAGTTTTTTTTACAGTTAAAAAAAAATACATTTTAAAATATTACCTCCAGGGTTTTAGAATGTGTTTTAAGGCACTCACTTATAAAATTATATGAAAAAATAAAAAAAACATTTCTAATTATTGAAACTTTTTAATTTTTAAATCGTCAAACAATTAGTATAGAATAATATAACAATAGGAGGATTGTAAAATGAAAAGAAAGGTGTCATTAATTTTAGCCATTATTATGGTTACAACACTTTGCATATCTAGTTTTGTCCACGCTGAACAAGGCATGAGCCTAGAAGATGCAATAAAGTTTGCCAAGGGCATATTAGAAATTTCAGAAGATTATACGGAGTTTAACTACGGAGTGAATAATTATGGAGAGGAAAAAACATGGAATTTAAGATGGTCTAAGGATGATATGTATGGCAGCAGCATAGAAGTAATGATGGATGATTCAGGGGATATATTGAGGTATTACAATTATAACTATAAAGGCACAGAAAGTGGAAAGAAGCTGCCTAATCTAAGCAGAAGCGAAGCTCAAAAAATAGCAGAGGATTTTATTAAAAAATTAAATCCACAGGATGTATTTGATAGTTTAAAACTTGTACAAAGCGATCAAAGGTCATTTAGAGAAACATCACATTTCTTTTATTACATAGCAACATATGACGGAGTGCCTGTTCCGTTTAATAACATTAGAGTTACAGTAAATTATGATACAGGTGAAATTCAGGATTACAACAAAGCATGGACTTATGATATTGAGTTTCCTAAGGCTGATGATGCCTTAAGCATGGAAGATGCTGAAAAAACATATAAGGAAAAACTTGGTTTACAGCTTACTTATAACCTGGCAGGGGATAAAGTGTATCTTGCATATACTCCTGTTTACAGCAGCCAGTATGTAATAGATGCAATTACCGGTGAGGTAGTAGATCCTTCACAAAGTATGAGGGGTGTATATTATGATGAAATGCTCTTTGGCGGAATGGGGGAAAGGGCAGGTAGTGCAAAAGAACAAGCAGTTCCTGTTCTTACTCCTGAAGAAATTAAATCAATAGAAGAATCAGGTGAGCTAATAAGTCAGGAAGAAGCAGAAAAAATAGCAAGAGAGTTTAAAATATTTGAAATAGACGACAGTTTCATACTTGATGGCGCAAGTCTTAGAAGAGGTTGGGATTTTGAAAGAAATTATATATGGGATTTATATCTTTTAAAAGAAGACAGGGAAGCAAAAGATTATAAATATATAAATGTTTTACTTAATGCTAAGACTGGCGAAATGTTAAGCTTTGACATTAGTTATCCAATGGCGGAAGGAGAGAATAAATACACAGAGGAAGAAGCAAAGAAAGCAGTGGAAGAATTTTTAGAAAAAATACAGCCTGAAAAATTTAAAAACACAAAGTATGAAAAATCAGATAATGATGTAATTATACCTATAATGGAAAGGGAAACCGGCATATACAACTTTAGATACGTAAGAATGGTAAAGGGCATACCATTTGTAGATAACTATTTAAATGTAAGATTTGACGGGAGAAACGGAAAAATATATGGTTTTTATATGAATTGGCAAGAAGTGGACTTTCCTTCAGCTGAAGGTGTTTTGAAACTAGAGGAAATATACGATTTCTTTTTTGAAAATGTGGGATTAAATTTAGAATACAGAAAAATGAATTTACCATATTTTATCCCTGAAATGGCTAGGGCGGTAGCTGAGGCAGCCGGTGTGGCAGTTGATGCGGCAGCTAGTGTGGCAGTTGATAGTGCAGCCGACGTGGCAGTTACTAGTGGAATGCCTGTAGCTGAAGCGACAAAGAAGTCTGTAAGTTTAGTGTATACTGTTAATACTGGAAAACCGTCAATACTTGATGCTTTCACAGGAGAGCTGCTAAATGCCGATGGACAGCCATATGTAGAAGAAGCACCTATTGAGTATACAGATATATCTGACCACTATGCAAAAGAGCAGATAGAGGCTCTTGTTGAAATAGGAATTGGTTTAGAAGGTCCAACCTTTAGGCCTAATGAAAAAATTAAGCAAAAAGATTTTCTATTGTTAATATCTCAGATAATAGACAGAGGATATGAATTTTACAACAAAACTGCTTTAGAAAATGCTTCAGAAACAGAAAATCTTTATAATTTACTAATAAGAGAAGGCATAGTAAAAGAAGGGGAAAAAGATCCGGAAGCAGCATTAACCAGGGAAGAAAGTGTTAAATTTGTGATAAGAGCCTTAAAATATGACAAAATTGCGGATTTAAAAGACATATTTAAATGCGAGTTTTTAGACAAAGATGAAATTGATGCTGATCTTATAGGTCATGTTGTACTAGCAAAAGGTTTCAATATAGTAAATGGCTATGGAAATTATTTCAGACCAAAAGAAGAACTTAAAAGAGGAGATGCCATTATTATAATTTACAATTCCCTTAAAATATAGTTAAAAAAGACATAAATGAAAAAAGGGTATGGGTTTTTAAAAGCCCATGCCCTTTTAAAGTATAAACTAAAATTCTATAAGCATCATGGTAATATCATCACATATTTTCTTAAAATCACTAAATCTAATAAAGTGGGACACATCGTCTATTATTTTATTTAAAGTGGATGTTGGGGAGGAAGTGCTTTTTAGCAATATATCTAAGAGGTTTTCCTCTCCATATTGTTTGTTTTCATTATTTTTCAATTCAATAATACCATCTGAATAAAGAAATAACCTATCGTTTTTTTCATAAGTTATGTGCTTTTCTTTGTATTTGGAGTTTTCTACCCAGTTACTTATAGGTATTCCCGGTATTCTTAACAAATCAAATCTTTCGGTTGCAGTGTTAAATAATATAGGTGGAACATTGTGTCCTGCATTTGAATAGGTAATGGTACTGTTTTTTATATTAATTACAGCATAAAAGATAGTTATATACTTTTCGGTAGTACTATTAAAGGTGTTGTTAAATTCTTTAAACAGCTGTTTTAATACCATAGATGGAGAAGTTTGATTTTTATTAATAGATGCCCTTATAAATATGGTAAGCATTGAAGCCAGAAGGCCATGACCAGATACATCTGCAATGTAGAGGCCTATATTATTGTCATCAATTTTAAATATATCCAGAAAATCTCCACCAAGTGCCTCACAAGGTTTATATACATATGAATATTTTACTGCCTCACAAGAAAAATTTCTTGGCAAAAGGCTTTCCTGAAGTTTTCGTGCCATGTGAAGTTCATTTTTAAGCTTTTTGTTTTGGCATATAATTTTTTCGTGCAGTTCTTTTATGGAAGAGATATCACGAAGAACTTCCACTACTGCTACAACATTTCCATTATCATCTTTTATAGGAGAACTCATCACAGAAAAAGTTTTGTTTTGAATTATTTCTTCTTTTATTTGAGTAACACCTTTAAATACTACTTTTCTTGATGTGCAATTATCACATGGTTTTTCCCTGCCTAAAGCTTCGTAGCATTTTTGGCCTATATAACAACCTTCTAGTGCTTTAGACATTGCCTCATTAACATAGAGAATATTGTCATCTGTATCAATAACTCTAACCCAATCTTGCATCCCGTTTATAATATATTTAATAAATTTTTCGCTATTTATATTTTTAAAGTTATCTGTACTTTTCATGTATTTTAACCTCTGGTTTTAATTTGTCATTTTAAAAAGACTAAAAAATTAAATTTATTTAAGACTCAGGTTTTAGTAAAGAGAAATTATTTCTATACATTTTTGATGTTAAAATTTATATAAGTTTAAGCTAAAAGATTAAAGTAATGTTTTGTATATTATAACAAACTTAAATTTTAATATCAATTAAATTTAGTGGTGCTTAAAAATATTTAAAGGCTCAAAGATATTTA
>JGI24710J26742_10003581_pt1 | contig 13071 bp, 10 predicted proteins | sample BioPla2DNA2_FD_26742 | JGI IMG/M metagenome (IMG submission 26742) | reverse complement strand
TCCACTTGCAACTTTCTGGACTTTGCATTTGCAACATTCGGTATTTTTATTTTACAACAAATATTGTACCTATCTCCCTTATATATCTTGTTTGTAATTTCTGTAAAATCTCCTAAGGAATTTGCTGAAACTTTGTATTCTTTTCCAAATAGAATAGAGATAGATAATTACCTGTTTGCCATTAAAATGTCTAAATTTCCACGCCTTTTGTTTAACAGTATATTAATTACAGCTACTTCAGTGATTATTCTTATTACGATTGCATCAATGGCGGCATATATAATGGAAAGAAAAAAAACCAGATTTTATAAAATACTGTACGCATTCTTTTTATCAGGTTTGATGATTCCTGTACAGATAATCATGCTCCCATTATATAAAATGGTTATGACCTTAAATTTAATGAACACTCCTTTTGCATTAATTCTAGTTTTTGTTGGAGGTGCGATTCCTTTTGTTACATTCTTTTTGGTCGGTTTTATGAAAACTATTCCGGTTGAGCTCGATGAGTCTGCCATGATTGACGGCGCAAGCAAGTTTGTAACATTTTGGAGGATTGTTTTTCCATTGATGAGACCCGCTATACTGACTGCGACAATAATACAAACGCTATTTTTCTGGAATGAATTTTTGCTGCCTCTGCTTTTCCTAAAATCATACGACAAGATGACATTGATGGTAGGGATATATAATTTTGTCGGTCAAAGGTACACACAATGGAATTATATTTTTGCACTGATTACACTGGCAATTTTGCCCATTATTATTCTTTATATTATTTGTCAAAAATACATAGTTGATGGTATAGTTGCAGGTGCATTAAAAGGTTAAGAGGAGGAGTATCAGTTGGACGAATTGTTATCAAGAGAAAGGGTAGAATTAGCTCTTTCGCATAAAAATACCGATAGGGTACCAACAGATTTCTGGGCAGTAGAAGAAGTAATTAAAAACTTGTCAATACATTTTAATCATGCAAGCGAAGAAGAAATTTTGCAGTATCTAAATGTTGATCTTAGATTTGTTTGGCCGGATTACATAGGACCAGCAAATTTAGTGCTCCCGGACGGATCATATATTGACTATATGGGACATCATCACAGGATAGTCAGTAATGATTTCTGTACATATGAGGAATACGCTGGCTTCCCTCTTGCTTATGTTCAAACTCTTGATGATTTGACGAGATATGATAAATGGCCAGATGCGAACTGGTGGAATTGGGATACCTTCTCAGAGAAAATTGGTGATCTGCATGACAAATACTATATTAAACTTCATGCAGGAGGAATATTTGAACAGGCTTGGGGTTTGCGCGGAAATGAGGAATTTTTTGTAGATATGGGTACTAACCCCGAAATACCCCATTATATAATGAATAAGATCTGCGATTTTTACTGCTGCTTTATTAAAAAGGCTATGGAAGCCGCCGGAGATAAAATAGATATGGTATACACTTATGACGATATAGCGTCTCAGAATTCACTCCTTATGTCCCCGGGTATGTGGGCTGAGTTTATTAAGCCTTACCACGAAAAAGTAAACAAGGTAATAAAAAATTATGGAAAGAAGATTATGTACCACTCTTGCGGAGCAATAAGACCACTTATCGGTGAATTACAAAAACTCCACATTGATGTGCTCAACCCGCTTCAACCACTGGCTAAGGGCATGGATCTTACCGAGATTAAGAATACTTACGGAAATAAGCTTTGTTTCCATGGCGCAATAGATATTCAAGAATTGCTTCCTAAGGGTCCTCCTGGTAGAATAAAAAAAGAGGNACAGCGTGTGGTTAATATATTGGGCAAAGATGGGGGTTTTATACTTGCTTCTGCTCATTATATCCAGGCAGATACTCCGNTGGAGAACATTCTGGCTTTATATGATCTAAAATGCCGGGTGCCTATTAATCTATGAATAGCAGTAATGATTATGCGTGAAGGAGAGTGAACTCCGTGAAAAAGATAACTGTCATAGGAAGCCTGAATATGGATTTGATTGTTAATACACCAAGAATACCTATTTTGGGTGAAACAATACTAGGAAATGGATTTATGACTGCACCTGGTGGCAAAGGAGCAAACCAGGCAGTTGCCGCTGCAAGGCTTGGAGCACAGGTATGCATGATAGGTTGTGTAGGCAATGACTCTTTCGGAAAGGATTTAATTGAAAATTTAAGAGTGAATAATGTTTCAACAGAATATATAAAAGTTATTGATGGAGTCTCTACTGGGGTTGCTATAATCGTGGTTAAAGGCGGTGATAATTTCATTATTGTTGATCCAGGAGCCAATTCGCGACTGACATGTGAAATGATTGATAGTTTAGAAGAAGTGATTAAGAAAAGCTCTATGGTTGTAATACAACTTGAAATTCCTATTGAAACTGTTTATAGGGCCATAAAGATTGCCAAAAAACACGGAGTTAAAGTCTTACTGAATCCTGCTCCTGCACACAAGCTTTCAGATGACATTCTTTCTATGGTAGACATTTTTACCCCCAATGAGAGTGAGAGCGAAATAATTACCGGTCTTCCTATAAAAAGTGTCATGGATGCCAAAAAAGCTGTTATGTTACTTAAAGAAAAAGGTGTCGCAAATGTAATCGTCACTATGGGTTCAAAGGGAGCTGTTTACAGCAGCGGAAATCAAATTATTCATAAGCCGGTTGATAAAGTAATGGCGGTAGATACGACGGCAGCGGGAGATTCTTTCACTGGAGCTATTGCAACAGCTATCATGAAACGTAACTGTATAGATGAGGCAGTAAATTTTGCAAATATTGTGGGAACTTTAACAGTCATGAAAAGAGGTGCGCAACCTTCACTTCCTTTTTTACAGGATGTTCAGAATTATAAGTCATTAAACTCCGTAATTAAGTGAAATACTACCGATTCTATCCATAAATAACGTAGCTTACCTTCACTTGTAACGAAGCCCAGTTATCGGTTTTGCTGTTTGATAAAAAATGTGTTTGTTGGCTTATATATTAATAATAAAGGGGGAAAATGCATGGTATTTCCAAAAATATCAAATGTACAGTTGTTAAAACGATTAGAACCTCCGCAGGGTATAATTCATATGGTTCTTGATACTGACACTTATAATGAAATTGATGACCAGTTTGCCCTTGCCTATGCATTACGGTCTCCAGAGAAAATAAGATTGGAAGCAATATATGCAGCTCCTTTTCACAATGACAGGTCTACAAGCCCTGAAGATGGCATGGAAAAAAGCTATCAGGAGATTTTGAATGTGTTATCAATACTCAATATTTCTTCTGAAAANATTGTATATCGCGGTTCAAAAGGTTTTTTAAAGGATGAGAATACTCCGCAGGAAAGCCAGGCTGCAAGAGATCTTGTCAAACGCGCGATGGAGGATAGGGATGANCCTCTCTACGTTGTTGCAATTGGAGCCATAACAAATGTTGCTTCCGCCATTTTGTTGGAACCTAAAATAATTGAAAAAATTGTATTGATATGGCTAGGAGGGCATGCTTTCTTCTGGCAGGATACAAAGGAATTTAATCTTCAGCAGGATGTGTATGCTTCCAGGTTAGTTTTTAACTGCGGTGTACCATTGGTACACATACCTTGCATGGGGGTAACAACTCANTTTGTGACAACAATACCGGAACTGGAATGCTATCTGATGGGTAAAAGTGAAATCGGTACATATTTAACAGAGATAGTTAAAGGATATACAAATCAACCTTTCGGCTGGTCGAAGGTAATATGGGATGTAACGGCCATAGCTTGGCTTATTAACCCTGACTGGGTACCTACAAGCATAGTGCACAGCCCTATACTAACAGATCAGGTAACCTGGAGCTTTGATACCACAAGGCATTTCATAAGAAGTGCTACTTACATTCGTCGTGATCCTATTTTTGCCGATCTTTTCAGAAAACTCACATAGCCAAGCCGATGGGAACTGTTGATGTTCAAACAAGAAAACAGGATGTACAGATGGGTACTATAGGATATCAAAAAACATCCTAAGTAAAAAGGAAATAGAACCGGTTTTTTCTGAATGCTAATAAATATATGTGTTAACTCTTATTCTGGGGCTTTGCGCACAAAACATCAAAACTGGTTTTAATTAATTTTTACTTCGGTTTCCAATGGAACAACCTGTATCCATGTTTGGCCGGGATTTAGCACTATATCGTTTCCCTTATCGTCACGGTACTTTGTTTGCGCCGTACGTGAGCTCTTGCTCCATTTTATCTCCTGCGCCTTTCCATTNGTAATATAAAACCCTTCACCGCTTCCTACAGTATATATGTTATGTCTTCCCTGCTTATCCCCGGGAATCGGTTCATTTCTGACAAACATGATAATGATATTTTTTGCTCGTATAACTTCATTGGTGTTTCTGTCAATTTGATACTCTCCCTGCCGGGTCCTTTTATAATTTTTAGCGTCTGAATCATAATAAAAGCCGCAGGTGCTGTTTTTATGATACTTTATAAATACTTCTTCCGCGGTCATCTGTCCNGGAAGAGCAGTATCCTTTTCATGGTATGATAACGGAAAAGGCACTTCCGTTTCCATGCTGTATTCCAATCTTTCAATATACCTGTTTAATCTTTCCGGGTTTGTGTATGAATCATGATAATTATCTCTTTCCCTCGTTAAATCCCAGTAAGCACCGCTTGCATCCGACACTCCGTCGATATTGTCTATTTCATATCTTTTAAGATCCCTGTACGCATAGTCACTCCATCCAATATGGGCATAAATCGCGTCATATTCCATTAAATAGTCAATAAAATAGTGTCTTGAACTTCTTACCGGGCCAATCATATCAGGCAAGTTATCCCAAAATAGAGCCATATATCGGGTATCTCCATATTCAACGATCATTTCGTATACCACCTGCGCGATCCCGATTCCTCCCTGGGGCAATACCTTGCTGCCTTCATTATCAATCATCACCGCAATAGGCCTGACCCCTTCTTTTGGAAGCATAAACTTTTCTTCAGGTTCATCCGGTTCAGGTGATGGCGTAATGTCGATATCTGGTTCATTATCTTCTGTCTCAGAATCATTGTTTTGTTCCGGTACTGGTGTAATATCCGTTTCCAAGCCAACAGACTGCTGATCGTTGTCACGGGATCTTAAAGCTCCTATCAAAACAACAGTGATAACAGTGCTAAGGCAGAACAGCGCAACAACGAGAAGTATTTTACCTCTTTTGTTCAATTTTATTTTTATCTTTTTCATTTTAACCCCCAGGTAAATGGTGTCGGCATTTTATTGATAAAATACGATCTAATATCTATTATAACGAACACAACATTTATATCAATAAATTTATAGCAGTTATCCAAAAACCCGTATTAAAACATGTTTTGATTACTCAAAATCAAAATCTTCCGATGCGGCTTTCTTAAAAGCCTCGAAAACCATATCAAGTTCTTCGTCATCTTCTATGCTGACCAGGTAATCTTCTTCACCATCCTTTTCAATTTTCATAATGATTACTTCTCCGCTGTTTTCATTTTCATCACATGCTTTCATTATAGCATACTGATTATCTTCCATTTTTAGTGTCGCCAGATACTCAACACTTAGTGTTTCACCATTTTCTCCCGTTAGTTCTATAATGTTGTCTGATTCACAACAGCTGCAGGAATCTCCGTTTTCATGTTTGTGTTCATTCATATGAACACCTCCTTGATAATATTATTTGTTAATAAATTTTTATTCATTTTTAATATTTATGTTCTGTTTGCATCCATGTAACTTTGAAGAATAAACGAAGCCGACATCTGGTCGATTTTCCCCTTATGTTTTCTGCTGCGTATACCCATTTCAATAAGCGCTTGTTTTGATTGCTCGGTTGAAAGCCTTTCATCCCATTGAACAACTTTTATTTCCGGAAAAGCGTGCTTAAGCTTGTTAATGAATTGTTGTGTCCTTTTTCCTCTTTCACCAATTGTGCCGTTCATATTAACAGGAAAACCAACAACAATCGTATCGCAAGGGTATGCCTTGATCAAAGCCTCTATCCGTTCGATAGGCTTTTTCCATTCCTTATTCCAGCAAATTGTTTCAACCGCCTGTGCGGTAATCCCCAGTGGATCACTGACAGCTATTCCGATCCGGGCTTCACCGAAATCTATTCCCATTATTCTCATATTTCCTCCCGGCTATGCAAAAAGCGCAAAATAACAAAAACGGTGAATCCCCATAATAATATCATGCGTTGTCAAGTGAAATAATGCTTTCTTCCCAAATATCGGGGGCTTCATACCCAAGAAGGTTCACTGCTGTTGCCGCTATATTCGCAAGCCCGAATTCACCTTCTTTTAATTTATATGCATTACTTTTAACATTGTCGTAAATTATAAACGGGACCTTATTCAAAGTATGGCTTGTTTTTGCTTTAATTGAGCCGTTTTTATTCATTGACGGTTTTCCGTTTTTGTCAAGCTCAAACATTTCGTCCGCATTTCCATGATCAGCGGTAATTATCGCAACACCGCCAAGCTCGTCAATAACGGGAAGCAAGCGCCTCAGCGATAAATCAACGGATTCTACAGCCACCCGTGCTGCCTGGAAATTGCCCGTATGNCCTACCATATCCCCATTGGCGTAATTTACACGCGCAAAACGGTATTTGCCGGTCTTAAGTTCCTTTATCATTCTGTCGGTAATCTCAGCTGCTTTCATCCACGGACGTTCTTCGAAAGGAATAACGTCCGAAGGAACCTCAATGTATGTTTCCAGTTCATCGCTGAACTTNCCGCTCCTGTTGCCGTTCCAGAAATATGTCACATGTCCGTATTTCTGCGTCTCGGAAATCGCAAGCTGACTGACACCTGCGTTAACGAGGTACTCTCCCATTGTATTTTTTATTTCCGGAGGCGCTACAAGGTATCTGTTGGGTATGTGAAGATCTCCGTCATATTCCAACATTCCGGCGTATATGACTTTTGGATGCATTTTCCTGTCAAATTTATCAAAATCAGCTTCGTCAAATGCNCGGCTTATTTCTATCGCCCGGTCGCCGCGGAAATTAAAGAAAATAACGCTGTCATTATCGGATATCTTGCCCACTGGATTACCGTTTTCGGCAATTACAAACGCAGGCAGGTCCTGATCAATCACGTTCAGCTCTTGCCGGTAGGTTTCTATAGCTTCACGGGCTGAACTGAACTGCCTTCCCTCGCCGAGCACATGCGTTTTCCATCCCGTTTCGACTATTCCCCAATTCGCCTCATACCTGTCCATTGTAACCTTCATCCGTCCGCCGCCGCTGGCGATTTTTACATCAAAATCAGCACTCTTAAGTTCATCAAGGTACTTTTCAAAAGGGTTCACATATTCAAGCGCGGAAGTTTCGCCAACATCACGGCCATCCAAAAGAATATGGATGCGNACCTTCTTTATTCCTTCNTTCTTTGCCTGCTCAATCATTCCNTTNAAATGATCAATGTGGGAATGAACATTGCCGTCGCTGAACAAACCGATAAAATGCAGCGTTGAATCGTTTGATTTAACATTTGATATTAAATCTCGCCATGTTTTTCCTTCAAACATCTTACCGCTGCTTATTGCTTCATTTACTAATTTGGCGCCCTGGCTGTATACCTGTCCCGAACCGATCGCATTATGCCCGACTTCGGAATTCCCCATATCACTGTCGGACGGCAGGCCAACAGCCGTACCATGCGCCTTCAGAAGCGTATTCGGATATTTGGCGAACAGATTGTCAAGGCAGGGAGTATATGCGTGGTATACCGCGTTCCCCTCCGCCCTTTCGCATACGCCGTAACCATCCATAACGACAATTACCACAGGACCTTTATATTCACTAAAATCTTTAAGCTTTTTCAGCATGCTTTAAACCTCCGCATTATACAAAGCCCTCCGGTTATACCCGGAGGGCCGGAAAATAATTCTAAATATTAAAATAACTGAATCTTTAATCCTCGTTATAATTTACGATTTTCACATACTCTTCCAGATTCAGGCTTGCTCCGCCAATCAGTCCCCCGTCAACATTCGGCATTTCAAACAACTCTTTCGCATTTGACGCCTTTACGCTTCCGCCGTAAAGGATTCTTACGCTGTCCGCCGTTTCTTCATCATACAGTTCTTTTACAAGATTTCTGATAATGGAACATGCCTCTTCAGCCTGATCGCTTGTTGCTGTTTTCCCTGTACCGATAGCCCATATTGGTTCATAAGCTATAACAAGTTTTTTAACCTGCTCTGTTGTTAATCCTAAAAGAGCAATTTTCACCTGATAGCGGATATGCTCGGCTGTCACACCCTGTTCCCTCTGAGTAAGAGTTTCGCCGCAGCAGATTATTGGGGTCATTCCACAATTAAATATCGCGTGAGCTTTTTTATTAATTAGTTCGTCTGTTTCGGCGTAATATTCCCTTCTTTCGGAATGCCCTATGATAACGTATTGAACTCCCGCTTCCTTCAGCATGCCGCAGGAAACCTCGCCGGTATAAGCGCCGCTGTCTTCCCAATGCACATTCTGAGCTGCCACCTTTATATTTGTTCCGTCACAGGCGCCAACCGCTGCGGGTATCGATACGAANGGAACACCAATAACAACCTCTGTCTGTGCTTTATCGACATTTTCTTTCAGCGCTTTTATAAATTCCGCTGTTTCTTTCGGGGTTTTATTCATTTTCCAGTTGCCCGCCGCCATTACTTTCCGCGTCTTTTTATCAAGCAGGCAGGCAATTCCGGGAAGGACTTTTCCTTCAAGAAATTCAAGAGAGGCCCCGCCCCCGGTGGAAATATGCGTTATCTTATCCGCAAAACCAAGCTGTTCAACCGCCGCCGCCGAGTCTCCGCCTCCTACAATAGATATAGCACCTGAATCCGCAACAGCTTCGGCAATTTTTCTTGTTCCGTTCGCAAATTTCGGAAATTCAAAAACTCCCATTGGACCATTCCACACTATAGTTTTTGCTTTTTTAATCTCATTAACAAACTTCTCGATAGTTATTGTCCCAATATCCATTCCCATCCATCCGTCGGGAATGTTATCGGAAGGAACATACCTGTCCTCGGTGTCCGGACTGAACTCTTTTCCTATGACATTTCCAATCGGGAGCAAAAGGTTTACTCCCTTCGCTTCCGCCTTAGCCATTAATTCTCTGGCTAAATCAAGTTTGTCTTCCTCGCATATCGAATTACCAATTTTGTAACCTTTAGCCTTAAGAAAAGTATAGGCCATTCCTCCTCCGATTATTAAAGAATCTACCTTTTCAAGAAGATTTTCTATAACCGTTATTTTATCGGAAACCTTAGCTCCCCCAAGAATAGCAAGAAAAGGCCTTTCCGGGTTGGACAGCGCTTTGCCCATTATATCAATTTCTTTTTTTATTAAAAACCCTGATACCGCCGGCAGGTAATCAGCCAGACCCGCTGTCGATGAATGTGCCCGATGTGCGGTACCAAAGGCATCATTAACAAAAATATCCGCCATTGAAGCCAATTCTTTAGAGAACTCGGGGTCATTCTTTGTTTCCTCTTTGTGAAAACGAACATTCTCAAGCATTAAAACCTGGCCGTCTTTAAGCTCGCTGGCTTTTCGCTTTGCGTCTTCACCTATCACATCATTTGCAAGAATAACTTCCTGGCCCAAAAGCTCTGATAACCTTTGAACCGCGGGCTTCATGCTGAATTTTGGCTCAAACCCCTGTTTTGGACGGCCAAGGTGTGATACAAGTATCGTCTTCGCTCCGTGCTTAATGAGGTACCTGATAGTCGGCAAAGCGGCTACAATTCGCTTGTCGTCGGTAACATTCCCATCAGCGTCCAGAGGCACATTGAAGTCAACCCTGGCTATAACCCTTTTTCCTTTTACTTCAATGTCTTCCACACTCATTTTATTATACATGCTCATTTTTTCATCTCCTTACGCATTCAATATCCGGATTTAACAACAACGTAAGAAATTGCTTGGCAATTTCAGCGCAGGTTACATAGGTTTTATTTTACAGTATCAATTGTACAACAAACGCACTTTCGATTTCAACATAATACAAGAACTATTTCATTTAAAACAGGCATCCTTACAAAAATAGGATGCCTGCAGATTATTTTGAAATAATTATTTAGCGTCGACTTTCGCCATGTGGGCAATCAAGTCAACAACCTTGCACGAATAACCCCATTCATTGTCATACCATGCAACAACTTTTACAAAATTATCATTTAATGAAATGCCTGCTTTTGCGTCAAATACAGAGGTTCTTTCTTCACCGATAAAATCTGTTGATACAACAGAATCTTCAGTATAGCCTAAAATACCCTTTAATTCGTTTTCCGAGGCATCCTTCATAGCCTTGCATATTTCCTCATATGATGCGGCTTTTTCAAGACGGCATGTTAAGTCAACCACAGAAACATCGGCTACAGGAACACGGAACGCCATACCCGTAAGTTTTCCGTTCAGTTCAGGTATTACCTTACCAACAGCTTTCGCAGCGCCGGTCGAAGAAGGAATAATATTGAAGCTTGCGCCTCTGCCGCCTCTCCAGTCCTTTTTCGAAGGGCCGTCAACGGTCTTCTGTGTTGCGGTTATCGCATGAACTGTTGTCATTAAGCCTTCTACAATACCGAATTTATCATTCAGTACTTTTGCTACCGGAGCAAGGCAGTTCGTTGTACATGAAGCGTTCGATACAACATTCATATCTGTTGTGTATTTGTCATTATTTACACCCATAACAAACATTGGGGCGTCTTTTGACGGTGCGCTGATAACAACTTTNTTCGCACCTGCGCTAAGATGTGCGGAAGCTTTGTCGATTGTTGTAAAAACGCCGGTCGATTCGACAATATATTCCGCTCCACAGCTTTTCCAATCAATATCCTTCGGATCCATTACTGAAAATACAGCNATTTCCTGTCCATCGACAACCATCTTTCCATCTTTTGAACTAATTTCACCTTTGTATTGCCCATGTACGGAATCATATTTAAGCATATACTGCATGTAGTCTAAATCAATAAAAGGATCGTTAATTCCCACTACCTGGACATCGGATCTCTTCATAGCCGCCCTGAATACAAGACGCCCAATTCTTCCGAATCCATTAATACCAATTTTAACAGCCATATTCGTTCTCCTCCTGACAGTTTATTATAGATTTGACCTTTTGGGGTCATCGTTAACAAAATAACAATCTTTTTAATCATTCTATATTATTTTTCCCTTATTTTCAATACTCACATAGTAAAATTTTAACACACTCATTATAAATAAATTATGAAATATCGCTAAACAGAAAATCTTTGGCGGTTGCTTTCATACATAATAATTGAAGCAGCTACACCAGCATTTAATGATTCCGCGCCTCCCGGCATAGGTATAAAAACAGATTCCGGGCTCATTTGCTTTATTCCTGCCGACACGCCCCTGCCCTCATTTCCTATTACCAAAAGAAAGTTTTTACTCAGATCACATTCATGGCAGGGTTTGCCCTCGCTAAGACCGGTTGTAATAATTCCAAGGCCGTGTTTTTTGCAAAATTGGAAAACCTCTTCCTCTTCAATACCGTCAACGACAGGGATATGAAAAATAGAACCCGCCGTGGATCTTAGAACTTTTCCGTTATAAATATCAACAGTACCTTTTGTCGAAATAACCGAATCAAACCCTAACGCGTGGGCAGAACGTATGATGGTCCCAACATTGCCGGGATCCTGAACCGAATCCAATAAAATACCGCGAAATCCTTCATGGTATAAAGAGTATAACGAACTGTCAGGGATACCTGCCACTGCCAGTACTCCCTGTGGTGTATCGGTTTCTGAAAGACGGGCGAATAAAGCGGGAGGAACGAGGATATACTTAATCTCTTTATTTGTTAAGGTTTGNAGCTCTCTCCGACACTCATCGCCGACTTCTGCTGAAAAACATATTATTTCGATCCTAACATCCGACAATAGAGCCTCCCTGACAAATCTAAATCCTTCAATCAGAAAACTTCGCTGTTTCCTTCTATTTGTTTTGTTTTTAAGAGACAATATATTCTTCATTATTTTGTTCCGGGAACTCTCAATCAACTGCATTATATCCTCCGGAAAAGAACAACGTGTTTTCGTTCACATTCCCGCGGCATTCAGTATTACAGGAATTCGGCGTTAGGTTAAACTTTTGGATATCCCCATTTTTTGAATGTAAAATCAAACCTCTGCGATATTTTTTTCATAAGCCTTGGATCAATGTGATGCTTATTAGGCCTGTAGTTTTTCTGCGACTCGATATATTTTTCAATAGCCGGTTTTGCTTTTTCAAACCCCTCTAATCCAAGCTGCCTGTATATTTTTTCTACTATTTCCAATGGGCTTTTCACCACATCTTCATAGCGCACTTCAATCAAATTGCCTTCGGGAATTAACTGTTTTTCTTCAAAATATTTTTTGTACATGTTTTCATATATCTCAAACTGGCATTCTTCAGATTCTTCTTCGGGAATTCGTTCCTGCAGTTCAAATACAGGGAAGAAATTATTGTATAGTTTCCTTGTGGAAACATAAACNTTGTACGGATTTCTGCATATGTGAATAAACTTTGCGTTCGGGAACAGTTCAAGAAGCTGCTTAACCCTGCTTGTATTCGTAGGGCTCTTTAACAAAAGCCTTTTTCCCTTAAGCTGGTAAGTAACCTTTTTTAGAATATAAAGGTATTTATTTTTCCACTCCGCAATTTCTGTTTCGCTCATATTCTGAAAAGTTGCATACTTTTGATACTTGAACCTGTTTCTTGGGAAAAGGCAGAAGTGATAGTTTGACAGAGTCGACATGTTAGCGATCGCAAACTCTTCCTCCTGGGAAGAGATTGTGTCAAGAGGAATATTGTCCATATGCCGTTTTTTGGGAAGTATCCTTTTCAACAGCCAATCCAGCGCTTTATAACAGCATAAAAACATATTCGGGCTGAAGCAGTGAATAGCATTTGTAACACCGAACTGCTCGTCCTGTGAGAGCATATTAACAAGGTAAGTAGTACCGCTTCGCCAATGGCCTAAAACAAAAACAGGCTCCAAAGCAATCTTTGTTTTTTTGACTCTTATGTCAAA
>JGI24710J26742_10003580_pt1 | contig 13075 bp, 15 predicted proteins | sample BioPla2DNA2_FD_26742 | JGI IMG/M metagenome (IMG submission 26742) | reverse complement strand
ACTACGCCTTGGCTGTCAATTCGGGCACGTCTGCCCTGATCAGTGCGTTGATTGCTGTTGGTGTGGGACCTGGTGATGAGGTGATAATTCCGGCCTACACTTGGGTCGCCACCGCTGCTGCAGTCCTGTTGGTTAACGCAGTGCCTGTGATAGCTGAGATAGACAGCAGCCTAACGCTGGATCCGGCCGATGTGGAGCGAAAAGTCAGTTCCCGCACCAAGGCCATAATCGTAGTTCATATGCGCGGCATTTCTGCCGACCTTGATCCCCTTCTCGCAGTTGCTCGCAAGCACGATCTGAAGGTGATTGAGGACGTGGCCCAGGCTAACGGCGGTATGTACCGTGGGCGGATGTTGGGTTCGATGGGCGATGTGGGTTGTTTCAGTCTGCAGCAGTCCAAGGTGATAACCACCGGCGAGGGGGGCATGCTGGTCACGGACGATGAAGAAACCTGGCAGAGGGCAGTGCTGTATCATGACGGTGCCGGGTACCAATTCCGTTTTATTGATCGGAAGATCCCCGCCTTTCCGGGCCAGAATTATCGGTTAACTGAACTGCAGGCTGCTTTGAGCCTAGGCCAGCTCACCAAATTGACGGAAATGCTGGAGAGGACGCAGAAGAACAAGGCACAGCTTGTTCAAAGACTGCGTGGGCAGGAAAAAATTGAGTTATCCCCAGTATTCGGCACAGAGCGGGATTTGGGTGTCAGCCTCATTTTCTACACGGCCGATGCCGAAAGTGCCCGCCTTGCGGCCCAAGCCATAACTGCAGAAGGAATTCCCGCCTTTCAGGTCTATGATGAGACAGCAACAGATCAGCACATCTACATTAACTGGGAGTTTCTCGTTCGAAAACAGGATGCGTGGGGCGGCAGCTATCCCTGGAACTCGCCCATTTACGGTGGTAACGTGGAATACTCGCGGGCTACTTGTCCGCGCAGTCTCGATCTGCTGAGTAGGGCTGTGCAGATCCATCTCAATCATCTTGTTACTGAGCAGGATCTGGAGGATCTGGTAGCGGTTGTGAGCAAAGTTGCTGATCATCTGCTTTAGTCAAGAAGGAGATGGGGTGTCTGTATGAAATTCATTAAGTATCACGGCCTAGGCAATGACTTTGTCTTCATCGAGGACTTTGAAGGGGAACTGGTTGTTCGGGGTGAGGAGCTGGCCCAAAAGCTCTGCCACCGTAATTTCGGTATCGGAGCGGACGGACTGGTGCTCATCACTAAGATGATGGGATTGTACGCTATGCGTATCTTCAACGCCGATGGAACAGAGGCGGAAATGTGCGGAAATGCGCTGCGCTGCGTAGCAGACTATCTCCTTGCTGCGGATCTAGTAGAGGGGCCAAGTATGGAGATTAACACGCGGAGTGGCGTGAAAAAAGTTACGTTCCGGAATGGCCAGTACACGGTGGACATGGGTGAACCGGACTTTTCCTTTAACCAGGGAAAACCTATTGGGGTTGTATCCCATGGCCAATCTTGGCAGATCTATCCTGTGTCCATGGGTAATCCCCATGGAGTAGTGTTCCTCGATGATCTGTCCAAGCTGGACTTCGAGTTCTGGGGACCTCGCTTGGAACAGGCCTCAGTTTGGCCTCAGGGAGCGAATATTGAGTTTACACAGGTTCTGAATTCACAGCACCTGCTGGTGCGGGTGTGGGAGAGGGGAGCTGGGCCAACACTGGCCTGCGGTACGGGTGCCTGCGCCGCCGCTGTCACAGCGGGAAGGATTGGCTTAACTAAAGGGCGAGTGAGGGTGACTCTGCCCGGCGGGGACCTGTTCATAGAACACACGCCTGAAAACCGAGTTCTCATGACTGGCCCAGCAGAGAAGGTATTTGAAGGCACGATAGATCTAACATAATCTGGGAGGGAGCTGGGGTTTATGTTAGTTTTGGCACACAGGGGTTATTCAAGCCGGGCGCCGGAAAACACCATGGCTGCTTTTCGTCTAGCGTTAGAGGCTGGAGCGGATGGTCTGGAGTTGGACGTTCAGTTGACCAGGGATGGGGAAGCGGTGGTAATCCACGATTTCACCCTGGATCGGACCACCGATGGAAGTGGTTTCGTGGCCCAGTACACATTGGCAGAACTGCGGCAGTTCGATGCGGGGGGTTGGTTTGCCCCGGAGTTTGCAGGTGAATCCATCCCCACGCTGGCAGAGGTCTGTGAGCTGGTGAAGGAATGGAAGGTGCTTTTGAATGTGGAGCTGAAAGCGGGCTTGGGTTTTGAAACACTCAATGAACGGCTGATAGACATCTTGATTCAGTACGGTATCGAGGAACATACCATCGTTTCTTCCTTCAACCATTATGCCCTGGCACATTTAAAGCAGCTGAGACCGGAAATACGTACAGGCATTCTCTACAACGCTGCCCTGGTCAACCCCTGGGTTTACGCTCAGAGCATTGGTGCTTCCGCCGTACATCCCTATTACCTGGGAGTAATCCCAGAAATAGTTCAAGGGGCGCAGCGCAACGGGATGATGGTCAACACTTGGACTGTGAACGAACCGGCGGACATCCAGAGAACGATTGCCGCCCAAGTGGACAGCATCATTACCGATAAACCCGGCTTAGTTTTGGAGATACTCAAACAAACGAATACCGACTAAAACAAAATGGTCCGGCACTGCGCCGGACCATTCTTTTTGCTTGGGTATGCCTAATTGATGTCTATTTCTGCATCAGCCAGGGCGACTACCAGATCGACACAGGCCTTAACGTCACGTACATCCACCATTTCAGAGGGGGAGTGGACGTAACGGGTGGGGATAGAGATCGTTCCCGAGGGAACGCCTTCCCTGGTCAAGTGGATAGCTCCTGCATCCGTACCGCCTGCCTCCAGCACTTCAAGCTGGTAGGGGATGCCGTTTTCTTCAGCCAACTTCACCAGAAGTTCCTTCACCTTGGGATGGGCGATGACGGAAGAGTCCTTGACTTTAATGGCAGTGCCTTTACCTAGGGACACTTCCATACGCCTTGCTTCAGGCGTGTCTCCGGTCATGGTAACATCGAGGGCAATGCCTAGATCGGGATCGATCCGGTAAGCAGAGGTCCTTGCACCCCGCAGTCCGACTTCTTCCTGAGCGGTGAACACGAAGTAAAGGGTGTTCTTGGGTTCTTTGATCTGTTTCAGTGCTTCGATCAGCACAACGCAGCCTATGCGGTCATCCATGGCCTTGGCCACTAGGCGCTGGCCTAAGTCAACAAATTCCCGGTGGAAGATGCCGAAATCGCCCACATTTACTTTCGCCTGAGCTTCCTCTTTGCTTTCCGCTCCGATATCGATGTAGAGTTTGTCGAGGGTTGTTTCTTTCCAATCCCCCTTTTCCCTGGAGATAACACCGATGGTGCCGTTGGCGAACCGTACGCGGTTGCCGATCAGAGTGGCGACACCAACGCCCCCGATGTTAGCAAAACGGAGGAACCCGTTATCATCGATGTGGGTGACAACGATTCCGATTTCATCGGTGTGGGCAGCGAACATGATCTTTGCTCCGTCTTCCGAGCCTCTCTTTACAGCGATCAAGTTGCCCAGTACATCCGTTTCTATCTCGTCGACGTAGTCTTCCACTAACGTCTTGATTAAATCAGTCACTTCCGTTTCGTAGCCCGAAGGCCCGAAAGCCTCAGTCAATGTGCGAATCAAATCTTTCATCTGGATCCCTCGCTTTCCTCGAGACGTTCTAAGTAGGATTTAACTAACTGATAGGCATGCTCAAAGTCATCTTTGCTTAAGACGGAAGCAGGTGAGTGGATGTAGCGGCACGGAACCGAAACTACTCCAACCTTTGCACCTGCCTTGGTGAGCTGAATACGACCGGCATCCGTTCCCCCGGCAGTATTCCGCCTCACTTGAACCGGAATACCCTTTTCATCCGCTAAGGCCAATAGCTCTTTCACCAAGCCTGGATGGGGGATGACAGAGCGGTCCACTACGGTGATGGCCGGACCTTTACCGACCGAGGTGGCATGCTTGTGCTCATCTATGCCGGCGACGTCAGATGCGGTTGTCCCTTCCAGCACAAAGGCCAGATCCGGTTCAACCTGATAGGCGGCAACACCTGCGCCCCTCAGTCCCACTTCTTCCTGTACTGTAAAAGCGGCTACCAGGGGATAGGAAACATCGCTCTGGATCAATCTGATAGCTAGGGCACAGCCTACCCTATCATCGAGTGCCTTTGCTTTGACTCTGTTTTGACCGATTTCTTCGTATTTGGTGGTGAAATAGGCACATTCACCTAATTTGACTTGGCGCTCAGCTTCTTCTTTACTCCTGGCGCCAATATCGATTAGGAGCTCCCGCATTGTGAAGGCCCGCTGCCGTTCGTTTGGCTGCTGTAAGTGGATGGGTTTGGCACCGATCACGCCAGGCACTTTCTTCTCACCGACTACAACCGTCTTGGCCACCAAAANCCGGGGGTCTATACCGCCAATGGACCTGAACTTGAGATATCCATTGCCCTCAATCCCGGTGATCATGAGTGCCACTTCGTCCATATGGGCAGCGAGCATGACAGTGNGGCCGGGGGCTCCGGCATTCTTAATGGCATACAGGTTGCCTAAGGAATCTGTCCTTATCTCGTCAACGTAAGGTTCTACTTCGGCGCGGATCAGATTGCGTACTTCCCCCTCCTGACCCGGAGCGCCATTCACTTCAGTCAATCGGGCTAGAAGCATGTCAATCCCTCCACAAATTCGTTATCGATTCCAGCAATAAACATGGCCATGAGGCGGCCCGTACGCTTAACGTCTTCGTAGTCCAGCGTTTCAATGGGGGTATGCATGTAGCGCAGGGGAATGGAGAGAAGGATGGTAGCCACTCCTGCCCGGGTTACCTGAATGGCGTAGGCATCGGTACCGCCGGGGTGGGGAGAGGGATCCATTGAGTAAGGGATACTCCATTCCTTGGCTGTTTCTACCATACGTTCATAAATCTTGGGATGGACGTGGGGACCGTAAGCTACACCAGGTCCTTTGCCCAAAGCAATGGTGTCGCTGTCCTGCAGCCCCGGCTGGTCACCAAAGCCTACGTCAATGGCAATGCCGATTTCCGGCACAATGCCGTAGGTACTGGTGATGGCACCCCTTAGGCCAACTTCCTCCTGCACGGTGGCAACACCGTAAACGTCCGCTTGATGTTGGATAGAGGCCAGTACTTTAAAGCATTCTAAAATAGCTGCTACACCGGCGCGGTCATCAAAGGCCTTACCTGCCATTAAGGAACCCTGCAGGTCAACCACATCACGCTTGATCGTGATCAGATCACCGATCTGTACCAGTTCCTCCACCTGTTCCTTTGTCTCGAAGCCGAGATCAATGTACAGGTCCTCCATTTTCACAGCCTGGGACTGTTCGCCACTGGTCTGAATGTGGGGTGGTTTGGCACCGATTACACCGCTGAGCTTCATTTTCCCGTGTACTACAACTTCCTGGCTGAGCAGTACGCGCTGGTCAAAGCCTCCGATTGTGCTGAACCGGAGAAAGCCATCTTTTTCGATCTTGGTAACAATGAGGCCGATTTCGTCCATATGGGCGGCTAGCATGATCTTTGGCCTGGGTTCTGGCCCCGTACCCTTTTTCAACATGATCAGGTTGCCGAGTTTATCCGTTCTGAACTCATCCGCCCATTTGCAGGCTTCTTGAATTGGTCGTACAAGTTCTTGCTCGTATCCTGATACACCTGAAGCCTCGCTCAGGCTTCGGAAAACATCTTTTATGTCCACTCATTTCCCTCCTTTGAAGTTTGACTCTATTATTTCTAGTTGTTCAAAGGAAAAACCTGCATTAGCTAGAATAAATACCAAAACAGAGGAGGGTTCTAATTATTGGCTGATGATGGCAGGCCAGTTTCCAACAGCGGGGTCTACGTCCTCTGGCTTTATCTGCCTGAGGCGAGGACGATTGCAGTGGGGAGACTTGGCGTTTTTCCTTTTCTAGCGGGTATTTACTCGTACAGTGGCAGTGCTCAGCGCAACCTACAGCAGCGTTTGGACCGCCACGGGCGGCTGGATAAGAAACACCGCTGGCACATCGATTACCTGAGGCAGGAGTGCTGTTATCTAGGCCATGCCGTTTTATACGACCAGGCCAAAGAAACGGAGTGTGCCTTGACTAAGCAGCTGCTTCGCATTCCTACGGCCCGTTACGTTGTGCCGGGGTTTGGTTCGTCTGACTGCAGCTGTGTTTCCCATTTGATCCACATTCCGTTGGCCCAGCCCAGATCAACTTAATATCTTTTGGCAATGCGATTCATCACATTGATTTGAGTCCGGCAGAGACGTTCGCATTCTTCGATGCTGGAAATGAGATCGCTATTTTTTTTGGGATGTAGATGGCTTATGCTTTCTTCGCAAAGAAGCAGAAACTCGTTCAAACGTTCACTTAAACGCCAGATGATGTCTTCGGGTTGCATGGTGGTCTCCTTTCTCAAATCCAAAACTAATGCTTTGATTATATCATAGAACAAGGGGAGGTTTTGTTTTGCTCAGTGAAAGGATTGTAACAGATGTGCTGCTGGCAGCGTTATCCACTGGGGGTGACTTTGCCGAGATTTTCATGGAAGACACTTACAACACGTCCATCTCCATGATCGATGGCAAGGTGGAGCAGGGGGTAAATGGGCGGGACTACGGTGTGGGTATCCGAATATACCAGGGTTTCCGCAGTGTGTACGCCTATACGAACAACACCAGCAGGGAGAACTTGATGAAAGTTGCCCTTGAGGCAGCGGCTGCCCTGGCCGGTTCCAGACAGGTGCAGAGTATAGTCCTTAACCGCATGTGTGTGGAGAAGTTCAATCCGGTACGGCTTGAGCCCCAGCGGGTCGGGCAGAAAGAAAAGGTGGAAGTGATGAAGCGAGCCCATAACGCCGCTGCCAACTTCCACGAACAGATCAGTCAAGTGGCCATCACTTACCTCGATGTGGACCAGAGCGTTTTCATCGCCAACTCAGAAGGATTGATGGTTGATGACAGGCGTATCCGTACCAGGCTTGGTATCAACGCGGTTGCCAGCAAAGGTAACGAAAAACAGTCTGCTTTCCGCGGCCCCGGTAGACATATGGGCTTTGAGCTTTATGAGCAGATCGATGTGGAGGAAATTGCCCGGGATGCTGCCCAGAGTGCTGTTACCATGGTCAATGCGGATTATGCACCCAGCGGGAAATACCCTGTGATCATCGATAACGAGTTCGGCGGTGTAATTTTCCATGAGGCGTGCGGCCACGGCCTAGAGGCCACGAGCGTAGCCAAAGGCGCGTCCGTTTTCGCAGGCAAATTGGGACAGAAGGTAGCTAGCGAGATCGTAACCGCGGTGGATGATGGTTCCATTCCCAATGCCTGGGGTTCGCAGAACATCGATGACGAAGGCTTCAAGACCAGGCGAAACGTGTTAATTGAGAACGGTATTCTTAAGGGCTATATGATTGACCGTCTAAACGGCAGGCGCATGGGGATGGAGCCTACTGGCAACTCCCGCCGCCAGTCCTATAAATACGCACCCACATCGCGCATGACCAACACCTTCATCTGTGCGGGCGAGTCTACCAAGGAGGAGATCATAGCCAACACCGAATACGCTCTGTTTGCCCGACGGATGGGCGGCGGTTCGGTGAATCCAGCCACGGGCGAGTTCAACTTCGCTGTAGCGGAAGGCTACATTGTGCGCAACGGCAAGATCGAAAAACCGGTACGCGGTGCCACTTTGATTGGTAAAGGGTCCGATGTACTGCTTAAGATTGATATGGTAGGTTCTAACCTGGCCACGGGACAAGGTATGTGTGGTTCATTGAGCGGCTCAATTCCAGCTGATGTAGGCCAACCTACCATCCGGGTTACCGAAATGACCGTAGGCGGACGGAAGGAGGCAGAATAATGGACGTGCGTCAATTTAAAGATAAGGTCTTCCAGGCAGGCAGGGAAGCCGGGCTGGAGGAAATGGAAATCTATGCAGTGTCGTCAAAGGATCTGTCCATTCGTGTTTTCCAAAAAGAAGTTGATGATTACACGTTAAGCGTGGGCCAAGGTGTGGGCTTCCGTGCTAGGTTTGCCGGGAAAATTGGCTATGCCTATGCCGAGACGCTGGATGAGGATTCTGTTTATATGCTGGTAGAAGGGGCTAAGGCTAACGCCCAGATCATCGATTCGGAGGACGAAATTGTGTTCTTTGCCGGAGCGGAGGACTACCCAACGGTCAAAGCGTATAATCCTGAACTTGAGCAGGTAACGCCCGAAGCAAAGATCGAGTACGCCAAAGAACTCGAGAAGGAGGCCTTCGCGGCCGATGAGCGGGTTTCTCTGGTAAACTGGGCAGCTGTGGGGTATCGGGAGGCAGAAGCCTACATTGCTAACACGCTTGGGCTGGAGCAGTCCTTTAGTCGTAATGGGGCTTACACCTATGTGTCCGCCCTAGTGAAAGAGAACGAGCAGGTAAAATCAGGCGGACGTTCCCGCTACAGCAACTCTTGGGCGGATTTCAATGCCCGCGAGCTCGCCAAAGAAGCAGTGGGTGAAGCTGCGTCTCTGCTTAACGCAGATACGGTAAAATCGGGTGAGTACAGAGTGCTTCTCCGCTATGATGTGGTCAGGACGTTTTTGGCCACCTTTGCCTCCGTCTTTTCGGCAGAGGCAGTTCAGAAAGGTCTGTCTCTCCTGGCAGGTAAACTTGGGGAGCAGATCGCAAGTCCTCTGGTAACGTTGATTGATGATCCGCTGCTGGAGAACGGGGCAGCCTCAACACCGTTTGACGGGGAAGGGGTTCCCACCCGGACGAAGGACGTTATTGCTGCCGGCGAGTTAAAGACCTATCTGCACAATCTGAAAACAGCGAAAAAGGATGGCGTTGAATCCACGGGTAATGCTTCTAGGGCTTCTTTTAAGTCGACTGTAGGCATTTCCCCGACCAACTTTTACATTAAGCCAGGGGAGTTGGGCTACGAGGAACTTGTAAGGGAATTGGGCAGCGGCCTGATCATTATCAGTGTTCAGGGAGCTCACTCAGGTGCAAACCCTGTTTCGGGTGACTTTTCCCTCGGTGCCTACGGCTACCTGGTTGAAGACGGCAAGATTGCAAGGCCAGTTGATCAAATCACCATAGCGGGCAACTTCTTCCAGCTCCTACAGGATGTGGAAGCGATCGGTTCCGATCTGGAATTTGGCGGCCCGGGTATGGGTGGAAACGTGGGCGCACCGTCCCTGATTGTGACAAAACTGGCAGTTGCGGGTAACTAGGAGGAAACCATATGCGGTTTTCNGCTAAACAAGCGGCGAATGTAGGTTTACTGACCGCCATTTCCATCGTCTTGACCCGTGTCTTTGGACTGGGTATTCCCATCTTGGGTGCTGTTGGCCTTCGCATTACGTTGGGGGAGGTACCCTTAATGTTAGCCGGTATCCTGTTCGGGCCCTGGGCGGGCTTGGTTGCCGGCGTCATATCCGACATAATCGGGTATTTGATCAATCCCTTCGGCGGCCCATTCTTTCCGGGGTTTGCCGTGAGCGCTGCCTTAACCGGATTTTTACCGGGCTTGTTCCTGCATGAGCGGCGACGGGAGCTGACTGTGCGGCAGATTGGAGCCGCAGTCGTGGTTACGGATCTGATCGCGGGAGTGCTGTTAAACACACTCTGGCTGTCTATCCTATACGATCAGAGTTTCTTCGTTTTTCTGCCGACCAGGCTGATTTCACGTGTTGTTACGCTGCCCATCTACACAGCTTTGATCTTTCTCTTGAACAGAGCCTACCAGATGCAGCGTAAGGGCGCAGTAGACTAAAAAGACGGGCCTCCGCTGGGGGCCCGCTTTGATCATGGAAAGAGTGTTGGTGAGTGAAATGATCCTGAGTCATTTAGGCGAACTAGCCGCCCTGGGAGCGGCTGTCTGCTGGACGTTTAATTCGATTGCCTATGAGAAGGCGGGGAAAAAGGTGGGGAGCCTTTCGGTGAACTACTTAAGGCTCTTTATTGCCTTCATTCTGTCCAGTGTGGGCGCTCTCCTCACAAGGGGTTTACTTCTGCCCGTTGATGCCTCGGGAAGCGCCTGGTTTTGGCTACTCCTCTCAGGCTTGTTAGGATTCGTATTGGGCGATATTTTCCTTTTTGAGGCCTACGTCTTAATCGGCTCACGTATCTCACTGCTCATTATGTCCGCTTCGCCGCCCATTGCAGCCCTGACAGGTTTCCTGTTCATGGGGGAGAGGATTGGACCCGTGGGTCTTGGGGGCATACTCCTAACCATGACCGGGATCGGAACGGTGATCCTAAGCCGCAGTCCAGATGAAAAGAGGGTGCGCTTNAACCGGCCCGGGAAAGGTCTGCTTTACGCTGCGTTGGGTGCTATAGGCCAAGCGCTGGGCCTGACCTTCAGCAAGCTGGGTATGGGTACATACAACCCCTTTGCCTCGACCCAAATTCGTTTGATCGCAGCGTTTATAGGTTTTACGATCATTATTTCGCTACGGAGCAGGTGGCCGGAAATTGGTGCGGCGCTGAAAGATAGGGCTGCCATGGGTCAGATTTTTCTTGGCTCTGTCTTGGGTCCATTTATTGGAGTCAATCTAGTCCTTGTGGCCCTGCAGCACACCGCAACCGGAATAGTTTCGTCCCTCTCATCCACGGCACCAATAATGATTATTCCCGTTTCGATCCTGGCCTTCAAGGAGAAGGTTAGTCTGAAAGAGGCACTTGGGGCAGTTGTTGCCATTTTAGGCATCACACTTTTGTTTAGATGACCTAGTCGAAGGTAAATATCTCTTCAATGGGGGCGTTTACCGCCCGGGAGATCCTAATTGCCAGACGGAGGGACGGGTTGTATTGGCCCGCCTCCAACCTGACGATCGTTTCCCGGCGTACACCTACCGCCTCGGCCAGTTCCGCCTGGGTTAGGCCTGCTAGCAGACGGTATTTTCTCAAATTACAGACGAACTTACCCATCCCTTATTTCACTTCCAAGCGATAGAGTTTCCACACGTAGCCAAAAAACAATGTAAGCCAGACAGCAGTGATTCCAACCATGAGAATCTCCAAGGAGGGGAATATGATGGCGAGGATAAATAGAATAGTCATGGTGAGAAAAGCGAGTTGACCGGTAAAGGCCATTGCCGTTTTTACGTTGTCGGCGTAGCGCTCATCTGACTTAGTAGTGGAGATGCGGCCTAGCCAGAAGTTGGCGAAAAAGGCGAAAAAGCCGAACCACATCAGCCAGCGCGGATCACCGGTGGTGAAGAATCTGAGGCCGAAAAGGCCCACAAAGCCGAGAACACCTTGATACATCTTGACCTTATTTCCATTTTTCTTCTTGTTTTTCATTGTTAGACCTCCTGGTGTGATGTTTGTATCACTATTTGTGATAACTATATCACCGTAGGGAGAATTTGTAAAGGATCTGTCAGAGCAGTGCAGGGAGGGGAGTGTATGGTCAAACAGCCAATAGAGCCGGGGGTCAAGACTGGTTTTTTTGTGTCCGGCGTAACGATGACCTTGGCAATCCTGTTTGCGGTAGTACTGCAGAAACGGTGGGGGATGGCAGGTGTAGTGCTAACTCAGTTGAATTTCGCTGCCCTTTCCCTACTTACTGCCCATTTTTTTGACTGGGATTTCAAGGTAGTCTTTCCCTGCAAACCTCCCCGCCTAGCCCAGCTCCTTGGAGTACTCATCCTCTGGCTGGGGAGTAATTTAGTGGTATCTGCCGTTACTCAAATACTCGTCCGTCTTTTCCCCGCCGGGATGGCGTTTACGGCAGAGCGGTTGTCGGAGGTTATTGGGAGTGTATCCCTGCCCAAAGCGATCGTTATCATCGGAGTGCTGCCGGCGGTCTGCGAGGAGATTTTCCATCGCGGTCTGTTGCTCTACAGCTTCCGTTTCAAACGGCAGTGGCACTTGGTTGTAGTTTTGGCGGTAATTTTCGGTATCTTCCATGTGAACGTATATCGCTTTTTGCCCACGGCAGTTTTAGGGGCAGTGCTGAGTTATATAATGGTGAAGGGTAGAAATCTGGTTCTGCCCATCTTTTTCCATCTGTTCAACAATGTCCTAGGTGTGCTGCTGATTTTCGCAGACCCTTCCTACAGCACTGTCGGTGAGATTCCATCCACTTCGTTGAGCCAGGCGTTTTATTGGGCGGCGTTAGCACCACTGTTCTTGTTGCTGGGAGCTAGACTGCTCGTTTCAAAGGAGGAGCGAGGCGAACTGACGAACAGAGCACTTTGGCTCACTGGCCTAGCCATGCTGGTGCTGTATGTGACGGCCAACATATTGCGCTTTGCCCAGTAGTCTGGATACCGACTTGCCCCGAGCTTGTCTTTGTGCTATTATATGTCTAAATAATATTCATGGAGTGTGAGGCTTGTATGGATGCTGACCCGCTGAAACGCTGGCAGGTGCTGAAGCTGAGATGGTTGAGGCGGCTGCCGGGGGAACCGCGAAAAAAAATTAAGCGGCTCATGCAGAGGGGAGACGAGTTCATGCAATTGGGTCAACCTGAACTCGGCGAATACTGTTATCAGCTGTCCCGGGAACTGGCCCAAGAAGCGGGGACAATTCATCTATTGAAAAAGTTAGAACAGCGAGTGGAGAACACCTTGTCTTAACGAGGTGTTTTTGTTTTTATTGCCCTCGTTAGTGAAATAATGTACAATCTCCTTAAGAGAGTGTTCGTAGGGAGGGTTGGGTGTGACCCACATTCAAAGATCCGCCCAGCGCTTTCAAGTCTTAGCCGATCCCATCCGCCTCAAAATTGTGCTGCTTCTCGGGGAGAGGGAGATGTGTGTTGGCGAGCTTGCGCAGTGCTTGGGTATGCCTCAACCAAAGGTGTCGTATCATCTCAAACGCATGCTGGAAGAAGGATTAATCCATCGGCGTACAGAACATACGTGGTGTTACTATTCGCTGTCTACTGACGTGCGTACCTGGGTGAACAGGGAAGTGGATTATCTGCTGAAAGTCAAGGGCACAAGCGGGCGTGGATAGGAGCAATCCGAGTTAGGGAGGCAACAGATGTTGCGTGAGATAAAGCAGTTAACACAGAGCAAATGGCCGTGGCAGGCAGCGCGGAAGATTTGGTTGGCCGGATTAG
>JGI24710J26742_10003574_pt1 | contig 13085 bp, 6 predicted proteins | sample BioPla2DNA2_FD_26742 | JGI IMG/M metagenome (IMG submission 26742) | reverse complement strand
TGTACTCCTCCTGCCCTTCGCGAGCGGCCGGGATCCTCCACCCCCCTAAATATGGTGACGTAACCCCTCCGCCCCCCGGATCAAATAACAACGCTCATCCTGGTTAACCCCGTAATCTCTCCCCAGGAGAGATTGATGGATGTGTCCTGCTATCTTGTATCGTCGTCTCCCGGGGGAAGCCCTGGATGAGATCATCGCAGGGTTCCGGGAAGCCGCCGCCCGGGACCCCCTGAGAACTGTTCTCATCGTCCCGACGTCGCGCCTCGCTGATGATATCGTTCACCGCCTCCTCGCTGAAGGCACGTCCATCCTTGGCGACGCGGTCACCACACTTGCCGGGTTTGCCCGGAGGGTCTTTGCGGATCACGCAGAGAGCGAGAGCCTCATTACCGGAGCCCAGTCCCGACTCATCATCGCCGATATCCTCACCGCCCGGGCTGCCGACCTCCCGCTCCTCGTCAGGGGGGACCGTCCAGGGTCCGGGGTCGTTGAGGAACTGGCGACGCTTTTTGAGGTTCTCATAACGAGGAAGGTGGACTACCCGGCGGCTCTCGGCGACCTCCAGAGCGCAAAGAGCGCGGAGATCGCGTTTGTCCTCGATGCATACCTCCGTTTCCTGGACGAACACGCCCTCGTCGACGAAAGCACCCTCCTTGCCCGGGCTGCCCGGTGGCTCACTGAGGGCAGCCGGGACCGCACTGGCCNGGTCTTCATCTACGGGCTCTATGAGCCGGTGCCGCTTGAGCGGGACCTCATCTTTGCCATCCGGGAGCGTGCGCCCGAGTTCCATTATGTGGTTCCCTGGGCTGACAATCCTGCGATCTTTAGCGACGATGGTACATGGATCCGCCCGGACGTGGTCGATGATGGCGGCGCGCCACCGGAGGAGAAACGCCGGATCTCCAGCCTCTTCTCAGGGCGGGAGGCCTGGGACTGCGACGGAGCCATCCGCATCACCCAACGGAGGGANCGGATCGACGAGGTCAGGGCGGTGGCCCAGGAGGTCAGGAACCTCATCGCCGGCGGCGTCCCGNCCGGGGATATCGCGGTTGCCTTCCCCGACCTCCCGGCGGCAATGGCATACGTGGAGGAGGTCTTCCCTGACTTTGGAATACCCTACGTCTCCTCGCGGGGGACGGCGCTCATCGGGTCCCCGCTTGTCAGGGCGCTCCTCGCTGTCATCGCCGTCCCGGTCCACGGCTATCGCCGTGAGGACGTCATCGCCCTGCTCAACTCCCCGTATATCAACAGAGGGCAGTTCCCTGCTGGAGCAATCGTCGACGTGCTCTCCCGCGAAGCCCGGATCACTGGAGGCGCAGACTCCTGGGACGAGCGACTCGCAGTCCTCGCCGGAAGGCTTGAAGCAGATATCACGACGCCCGGCACCCTGGAGGGGGTCCGGCGCCTTCGTGGGGCGACGCTCACCGTAATTGCCGGGGTGCGGGAGGGGCTCAGGAGCCTCTTTGCCGATCTTGCGACCCTCGGGGGCGCGAAGACGATCGCGGGGCACCTTGCCGCGTACCGGTCGCTCCTTGACCGATGGGACTGCCCGGTGATGCCTGAGGTGGGCGATCCGGCCCTCCTTCTACGGGAGGCACGCGATCGGGCGATGTTCATCCAGATCCTCGATACGCTGGAGACAACGGCTCGGATACTCCCGGAGAGGGAGGTGTCACCTGCCGAGTTCCTCTCGATGCTCTCGCTCCTTGCCGCCAGGATGGATCCGGGGAGGCGGCAGAGGCGGCATGCGGTCCGGGTCATTGGCATCAGGGAGATCCCACACCTCACCATCCCGCACCTCTTCATCGCCGGCCTCGTCGAGGGGGCGATGCCCCGCCTGACGACCCGGCTCCCGCTTGCTACCGACCTTGAGACCCGGAGGCTCGGGACGCGGTCGCGGGCCGATATCCTCCGAGAAGAGCGCTACTATTTCACCGCGGCCCTCCTCGCCGCCCGGGATCGGATCTCCCTCAGTTTTCCGGCTACGGATGGTGGGAGCCTGACGATACGTTCCAGTTTCATCGACGTGGTCAGGGATGCCGCAACCCCGGGCCCGTGGGGCGCAGAGGTATTCAGCGCGTCACGCCTCGCGGCGGCGGCAGAGGCCGGGGCGATGATCGCCCGGGCCNGGTTCGATGAGGCGGTCGCCATCCTACCGCCGGCCACCGTCCGTGAAATGGTCAGACGGTTCAATATCGAGAACTACCATCGCCGGGGTCCCTGCGATTCGCCGTACGACGGTGTGCTCTGCGACGACCCGGATGCGGTGGCGGTGCTCACCCGGAGGTTCGGGAATGACGCCGTCTACTCACCGACCGTGCTTGAGGCCTACGCTGACTGCCCCTTCAGCCTCTACCTTGGAGACGTCCTCTCGCTTGAACCGCTCGCCTCCCCCGACCCCGACCTGACCGCCCGGGAGCGGGGAAGCCTCGTCCACCGGATAGCGCACCGGTTCTACGCTGGATGGAAGCGGGATGGCCACGGTCCGCTCACCGAGGAGAACTATCCTGAAGCCCTCCGGCGGATCCTCGCCATCGGCCGGGAGGAGGCAGAGCAGGTCAGCCTCAAGACTCCGGTATGGGCGGTGGAGAAGGAGTTCCTGCTCGGGTCCCCGCACGCCGGCCCGGGGTTGCTTGAGCGGTTCATCGAGAACGAGTTGAAGCTTGCAGCATCGCCCTTCTCTCCCCGGGCGTTTGAGTTCGCGTTCGGGCTCCCGGTCGGGGAAGGGGCAGTCGCCGCCGTCCCGATCAGGCTTGGCGAAGGGGCGGATGACNCGATCCTGCTCCGGGGCAGGATCGACCGGATCGACGTCGCTCCCGATGGCGCGTTCATGATCATCGATTACAAGACCGGCAGTTTGCATCCGAAACTTGCGGACGTCATGGCGGGAAAGGCCCTCCAGCTCCCCCTCTACATCAGGGCAGTCGAGACCCTCACCGGACTTTCCGGGGCAGCCGGCGCCTACTACATCCTCCGGCGAGGCGATGTCCGGACGCGGCTGGTCTTCTGGGACGCCAGCTGGAAGGAACACTTTAAGGTCTACTCCGGGGTCCGGAACAGCCGTGTCGAGGACGTCCGGGCGCTGGTCGACGCCTCCCTTGCCCGGGTGAGAGACTACCTGCACGGTATACGGAGCGGCCGGTTCCCCCCGCGGCAGGACGCCGGCCCCTGCCCGGGGTACTGTGGTTTTACGACGGTCTGCAGGTTCGACGGTTTGCGGGAGTTTTCATCCTGCAGGGAGGGGTCAGATGGGGCTCACTGACCGGCAGAGGCAGGCTGCTCTCGACCACGGGACGAGCAAGTGCGTGACCGCCGGGGCGGGGACGGGGAAGACGCACGTCCTCGTCAGGAAGTACGTCGACCTGCTCGAGTCGAAGGATGGGCCCGGCGTCGCGGGCATCCTCGCCCTGACATTCACCGAGAAGGCGGCACAGCAGATGCGCGAACGGGTCAGAGATGCGGTTGCAAAGAAGAAAGGTCCCGGGTGGGACGCGGTCCGCGATGACCTGCTCTGGGCGAACATCTCGACGTTCCACGCGTTCTGCGCCCGGGTGCTCAGGGAGTTCCCGCTTGAGGCGGGCGTCGAACCGGGTTTCTCAGTCCTTGACGAGCGGGAGGCTGAGCGGCTCCGGGAAGAGGAAATGGACAATCTCATCTACGGCGAGCCGTCGGAGGCCTGCCGCGACGCCCTGATCTGTACCCTCCGGGCGATCGGAGCCCATGAGNTGAAGAGATACCTCTCGCGGCTGTATGAAAAACGTGCGGCCGCAGAGGAGTTCTTTGCCGCGCTTGAACGGGACGAGGGGGCGGTGCTTGAGGCGTGGCAGGAGATCCTCAGGCAGCGGAAGGAGAAGGTCGTGCAGGATTTTTTAATGGCCGCACGACCGAAGATCGAGGTGCTCGCCGATTGTGCGGCCCGCTACCCGGGGGAGGCCGACTCGGCAATGGCCTACCTCCGTGCCATCGAGCCGCACCTTTCGTTGCTTAAGTACGACCAGCCGGCTGAAGAAGTCTGCCGCGCCGTTGCCGCGATCGCGGCGATCAACGCCGACCGCCGGTACGCGTCCAGGATGGGCAGGAAGGCACACTGGGACGAGCGGGACCTTGATGCGGTACGGGAGGCCTACCTGACCCTCTACACCCTCACCAAAGCCTGCACCGGAACCCTCAGGCTTTCCATCGACCCTGACGACGCCTTCACGCGGGCGACGCTCGACTTCCTCCACAGCCTCGGGACAGTCTTTTCAGCCTTTTCCGAGGCCGTGGACGCCGCAAAAGCAAGNCGGGGAGCGCTTGACTTCTCAGACCTGATCCTCTACACCCACCGTCTCTTCCGCGACCGCGATGATATCGTGGAAGCGCATTTCCGGAGCAGGTTTGAGTTCATTCTGGTCGACGAGTTCCAGGATACCGATTCCGCCCAGGTCGCCATCATCGCCGCGATCCTGGGGGAACTTGCGGCGGAGAGGGGGAAACTCTTCGTCGTCGGCGATCCAAAACAGTCCATCTACCTCTTCCGGGACGCGGACGTGACCCTGTTCAAACGGACGCGGAATGTCATCGAGGAGATGCTTGGCGGTGAGGAGGTCTGTCTGGATGTCAACTTCAGGAGCACGCCCGAGGTTGTGGGGTTCGTCAACTTTGTCTTCTCCACCCTGATGGCTGAAAGCGCCCGGCCCTGGGAGTTTGCCTATGAACCGCTGCGGGCGAGCAGGATTGGCGATGTCGGGTCGGTCGAGATCCTCCTCTGCCCGAAGGCCGCCACCAGGGCTGCCGGATGCCGGGCGTCGGCTGAGGCGGTCGCGCGGAAGGTCCAGCAGATGGTTGAGGCCGGGGAAAAACCGGTCTACCGGGACGGCGACTGTTGCCCCGCCGGGTACGGGGATATTGCCATCCTCCTCGAGCGCCGGACAAACCTTATCTACTACGAGTGGGCGCTCCGGCGCTATGGTATCCCCTACCACGTCTATGCCGGGCTCGGGTTCTATCAGCGGCAGGAAGTCTACGACCTCTATAACATCCTCCGGTTCCTGGAGAACGAGCGCGACGATGTGGCTCTCTACGGCGCTCTGCGGTCGCCGTACTTCGGAATCTCCGACGCCCGGCTCTTTGCCGTCGCAGACTCCGGCCCCCGCTCCGCCACGCTCTGGAAGCGGTTGCGGCGGTTTGCTTCCGGGGCGCACGAATCCGACGTCGCGGCAGCCGCCGCCATCCTTGAATCCTGGCAGGGGATCGCCCGCAGGCTCAGACCGGCAGAACTCCTCAACCGGGTCGTCACTGAATCAGGGGTCTACGCGGTCTATGGCGGAATGCCTGAAGGGGAGCAGGTTATCGCGAACGTCGAGAAACTCATCGGTATCGTCCGGGATCTCCAGGAGGGTGGGAGTAGCCTTGGGGAGATCGTCGGGGAACTCGAACTCTGCATCGATGGTGAAGAACGGGAGGGGGAGGCACAGCCCGACCTTGCGTCGTCAGATACGGTCGCGGTCATGACGGTCCACGCATCCAAAGGGCTTGAGTTCCCGGTCGTTGTTGTCCCCGATCTCTCGGAGCCGCCGCTGCCTGATACCTCCACGATCATCATCGAGGAGGGGCTGCGCCTTGGTGTCAGGATCCCGGATCCCGAGAACAACCACGAGCGTGTGAATACGCCCATTCTTGCGGTCCTCAAGGACGAAGCGCGGGAGAAGGACGAGGCTGAGCGAAAGAGACTCTTCTACGTGGCGCTGACCCGGGCGCGGGACCACCTGGTCCTCTGCGGCGTTATGCCTGACGCGGTGCCGGAGANTGTTGCGGCGTGCAGGACCAGGACCGACTGGCTCACCTTCTGTCTTGGCCTCTGCGACGACGTATACGCGGCCGGGTCGGTCGAGATCCTTCCGCCGGGAGAGGACCGGCCGCTCCGCATTAGAGTCTGCACAGCGCCTGACATGATACCTGCGGAGATCCGGACGGCTGCACCCCACCACCTCACGGTCCCGGAGGATCTCGCACCGGCCGCGGTAGAGCGCCCCCTGACCCCCGCGGCACCCCTAGCGGAGGAAGGAGAGCGGGTCTACTCGGTCAGCGAGATCGAGAGGTACCTCCGCGGGCAGGAGGAGGTGGAGGACGATGCACGGCTCCGGGGCCTGATCATTCACGAGGTCTTCCAGGGCCGCGACCCGGAGGTGGTGCTCCGGCGCTACGGGGTTGACGACGTCGGGCTGGCCCGGGAGTATGCCAGGCTCTACGAGGAGTTCCTCAGGTCGCCGATGGTGCAGGGCGCAGAGAGCGATTTCTGCGAGGTGCCGTTCCGGGCCAGGGTCGGCGGCGTGGTCTTTACCGGGTTCATCGACCGGCTCCTGCAGCGGCCGGACGGCACCTGGGTCCTCGTCGACTACAAGACAGGCCACGTGGATGAGGAGAGCCTCCCGGAGAGGGTTCAGGAACACGCCCTCCAGGTGGCTGTCTACCGCCGGGCCGCCGAGGGGATCCTGGGCAGGCCGGTTGGTGCATACCTCTACTTCACCGATACCGGCCACTTTGTCGAGGTTCCGGCAGATGAGGACGCCGGGGTCCTCGAGATGCTACAGCAGGCGATCCGCGGGCTTGAAGGTCTCCCGGTGGGCGATTGATTATTTCCGGTGGCTGTCGCCGCCGGGGGGGGAGAGGCCGGTCGAGGCTGCCCCGCAACCAACCTCCTGCTCTACGGCATGCGACTGTTCCCTCGACGAGAGGAACGAATCCGGGGTAATTCAGCCCCCTCCAAAACCCTCCTGGTCTCCATCCTTGTTTTGCCGTCGGATTCGCGCTCTCAGGGTCAAAAAACGCTCCCCTTGCAAAAGTACATTCATCCTGAGACCCAATCTCAGATTCCGACAGATTAGAACCGTAAAATTGATCGTACTAAAAGGAGAATTCATATCTCCACTCATCGTTGATCCTGAAGACAAAAAATGGTTGTTACTTGCGCGTGTTCTTTCTGTGACGACCTCCCGCCGTGCCAGGCAGGAGATGGCCAAATCCGGGCCCACACCTGCGAATGAAAATGCCTCGATGCGGTGGTGGATATTGCATCTCAATATTCCGCATTCTCCTTCGCCTCGCCTCATGCCAATCCCGGCGTCTCAGAGCGCGGTCCCAGCGTCAGGCCTGCCTATCCGGAGAGCGTTTGCGATGACCGCAAGCGAGAGTCCCATATCCCCGAACGCCACCGCCATCCAGAGGCTGACCATGCCCACGATAGCGAGGGCGGCGATACCGAGTTTCACCACAATTGCGGTGGCGACGTTCTGCCGAACGACCGAGACCGTCCGAAGAGAGAGGGCCACGAGATAGGCGACCCGGGATATATCGTCCTCCATCACGACGATATCGGCCGCCTCGATCGCGATATCAGACCCGATGGCCCCCATCGCGACCCCGACGTTCGCCCGGGCCAGCGCCGGGGCGTCGTTCACCCCGTCGCCGACCATCACCACCTGACCGTAGCGCTCCATCAACTGCTCGACCATCGCCACCTTATCCTCAGGAAGGAGTCCGGCATGGCACTCGTCGATACCNATGCGGCGGGCCACGGCCTCCCCGACACGCTCGTTGTCCCCGGTGAGCATCACCGTCCTGATCCCCCGCGCCGCAAGATCGGCGACCGTCGTCCCGGCATCCTCCTTGATAACATCGGAGAGGGCGAGAAGCCCGATGACCGCCGAGTCGGTGCCGGCAAGGATGACGGTCTTTCCCTCTCCCTCTAGGCGGTCATACTCGGCCCGCCACGCGCTGTCGTCGGCGGCATCCGGGAAGAGCGACTCGTTCCCGAGGAGGTAGGTCACGCCGTCGATCCTCCCCCGGACACCCTTGCCAGTGACCGACGCAAACTCCTCCACATCGCGGAGGGGGACGGCATCCTCCTCGGCCAGCCGCAGGACTGCCTCTGCGATCGGGTGGCCGGAACGTGCCTCGAGCGACGCGGCGACCGAGAGCACCTCGGCTGCTGACACTCCGAAGGGGATGACATCGTCGACCTCGAGCCTCCCGGTCGTGAGGGTTCCGGTCTTGTCGAAGACGATCACCCGGGCAAGCCCTACGGCCTCGAGGGCGTCCCGGCCCTTGATGAGCACGCCGTTATGCGCCGCGGTCGTGATCCCCGAGACCATCGAGACCGGGGTGGATATGGCAAGCGCGCAGGGGCAGGAGATGACGAGCAGGATCAGTGCCCGGTAGAAGGCCTCCAGGAACGGGACGCCGAGGACGAGCGGCGGGACCACAACGAGGAGTCCGGCGACGAGGATGACCACCGGCGTGTAGTAACGGGCGAACCGCTCNACAAACGCCTCTGTGGAGGAGGTGTGGGCCTGGGCCTCAGCGACCAGGGCCACGACCCGGGATATGGTGCTCGCCTCTTCAGGTTTCGTCACCACAATCTCCAGATAACCGTCTGTGTTCCTGGTCCCGGCGTAGACCGCGTCCCCCACCCCCTTTGCCACCGGGATGCTCTCTCCTGTGATCGCCGCCTGGTCGACTGATGACTCGCCGAGCGTGACGACGCCGTCCAGGGGGATGGTGTCGCCCGGTCTTGCGATCACGGTCTCGCCGACCCGGACCTCGCCAACCGGGACGACCACTTCCCCCTCGTCCCGCCTGACCCGGGCCGTCTGTGGCGCGATATCGAGGAGCGACGCGATCGAGCGATGCGCCCTCCCGGCCGCATACTCCTCCAGGAACTCGGCGATGGCGTAGAGGTAGAGCACGGCCGCGCCCTCGGCGGGGTTTGCGGTCAGGAACGCACCAGCCGCCGCGATCGTGATGAGCACAGCGATGTTGAATTGGAACTGAATGAGCGCGAGGAGTCCGTCCTTCAGGACGTCGTAGCCTGATATGACCGCGGCCGCGAGGAGGAGGAGCGTCCCGGCGATAGGGTGGGGGGTGAAGTACTCGAGGTATATCCCTGCGAGGAGGAGGATACCTGAGACCGTGAAGACCGCGATATCCTGCTGGCTGGCGACTGGCCGGTGGATCTCGCAGACCCCGGCCTTGCAGCGGGGGCACTCCTCATACCCGGACATGGCCGGTCTCCAGGCAGACTGCAGCCCATCGGGCATAGGTCCCGTCATAGATACACGGAGGTTTGGCTCCGCGCAACATAAGGATGGTGGAGCATCTCATCCAAAACCCCATGTGGCTGTCTCCGCCACAGGCGCAACCGATGGCTGCTGGTACGTCGCGTTCTGGAGCGCAACAAACAGAACTCCGTCCCTAATTTTGATGGGATTTTTCCCATGAAAGCCTCGCTGGTCTGGAGAATTGGAGACCCCCTCCCAGGCATGATTCCCAACCACGGTCCAATGCTACGTCGGCGGTCCCGCAGAGGCAGCGGTTTCATCCATGCAGCCTCTCACTCTGCCTCATTNGGATTTCATGCAAAAGTTTNGGATCAAAACAGGGCTGATCTCCGCCATTTCGCTGGCGGGATACGGAGCCCTTCCACCGGTACGGTACCNGTATAGGCCGTTTTCACCTGCCAATATCATCTATCACNATCACCTGGAAGACATCACAGCAGTGCTCCCGATGGGAGATAATGTCGCCAGGACCTGCCCCCCTATTGCGGGCTTGTCNTGGATCGTGGATCAGATTGGGGGCTGAATTACCANCAGATGCACCTTCCTCCCGTTTTGGGAGCAGTTACCCATTACGTTGTCTCAGGCGGAAGTGCGCGTTGCCTGCGAAGNCTGTGTAGCTCCCCCTATCCACCATTCGCGATCTTTTCGTGAGGCCGGTGATCACACTCCCGCACCCTANAATTGAGGTGAAATGGTCGGATAGTGCCAGCGCTGGAGTACGCCCCGATCCGCTTCCGATGGGATCCGACCGAAAACCTGAATAACGGGTAAGGGTACCTGATCTCCGAGTAGAAACGTTATAGTGTNGATCAGCCCAACTGATCGGCAAGACTACCGCATACATAGAATGCCCGGGGCGCCAGCGGAGTTTCGGGATACGCGCAGGACACCAGATTATTATCATCCTGCCCCCACCTCCACTNCCGCTAGGACCTGACGACATGCCTGCACCAGAATTCTTTACACCGTCTTCCAGTGGCGAACCAGAAGCGCCCGCCGAGTCTGCCAGCGAGGAGGTTCCCTATGGCATCTGGATCTCCGGACCCGATGGGGGAGTGATCTACCTCTCAGACTCCTACCTTGACCTCGCCGGGATGATGCTCGAGGAGTGTCAGGGGTCTGGATGGGCGAACAACATCCATCCAGAGGAGGTGGACGCGGTGGTCGCTGCATGGAAGCANTCTGTCACAACCGGGGAGGCCTGGAGCCGTAACTACCGTATCCTGGGACCTGATGGAGAGTACCGTACCATCGCGAGCAGGGGTGTCCCGGTCCGGGACGCCGCCGGGCAGGTTGTCTTCTGGGCCGGGATCAACTTTGATATCACCGAACAGGATAAACTTCAGGGGTTGGTAAGGGAGTTTCGAACCCTCTACACGATATCCCGGTTGATCGGGGAGGCTGACACCAACCTTGAGGAGGTCTTCCGCCGGACGGCTGACCTCCTGCCTGATGGATTCCGGGACCCGGATCAGGTATCGGTAAGGGTCGTTCCCGGGACCGCGGTCCCGGCTGACGGCGGGATCATCGCCGCGATCACCGCCGGGGGGAGGGCGGTTGGGCACCTCGTTGTGGAGACTGAGGACTCCGCCCGGCAGCAAGAGCGCGACCTCGTCACCGCAGCCGCCGCGATGCTCGGGGTCGCTGTCGGACAGGCGGAGGCAAACGCGGCGACGAAAGCCTCTGAGCAGGAATACCGTCTCCTCTTCGACCAGATGCTCGATGTCGGGCTGCTGCTTAAGATCGTACGCGGGAGTTCCGGTGACCCTGCTGGGTTCCGGGTCATCCAGATCAACCGCAAGGCCGAAGAACTTCTCGGGCGCAGCCGGGATGAGGTCGCCGGAGAAGACCTCATCCCGGCTGTCCCGTCGCTGAGCCCTTCCGCGCTCGATCTCCTCCAGGGGGTCGCGCGGACCGGGACGCCGGTGCACCGCGAGGTCTACGATCCGGCTTTCGACGCCTACTATGAGCTGAAGGCATACCGGCCCGAGTATGACCGGCTCGTCGTCATCGCAAACGATATCACGGATCGCCGGCTGGCGGAAGCGACGCTCCAGAAGCAGCGGAGTGACCTGGATAACCGGGTTCGGGAACTTGGGGTCCTCTACGCCGTGACCAGCGTCATCGAGCGGCCCGGTATAACGCCCGATGCAATCCTCCAGGAGGTCGCCTCCGTCCTCCCTGGCGGATGGCTCTACCCTGAAGATGCTGCCGCCCGGATCACTCTCGACGGACGCGAGTATCTCTCGGCCGGGTTCTGCGAGACCCCCTGGTGGCAGGAGAGCCCGATCGTTATCCACGGTCGGGCCGCAGGGAAGGTGGAAGTCTGCTACCTCCATGAGCACCCCGCGGCTGACGAAGGGCCGTTCCTCGCCGAGGAACGCTCCCTGATCGATACCATCGCCGAGAGGCTCAGCCGGACTATTGAGCGGCTGCGGGCAGACGAGAGGCTTCGGAGGANCGAGGAGAAGTACCGCCTCCTCTTCGAGCAGATGCTCGAGAGTTACACCCTCTATGAGGTCGTCCAGGACGCGAGGGGGCGCCCCGTCGACTACCGGATCCTCGAGTTGAACGAGAAAGCGGCAGATGTCTTTGGCCACAGCCGGGAGGAACTGGTTGGCCGGCGGCTCTTTGATATCTTCCCGGCGATCCGCGANGGTGCCAGCGTCATCTACGGGGAGGTCGCAGAGACTGGTGTTCCGGTGCAGCGACGGTTGCAGGAACCGGGGAGCAAGCGGTGGTACGAACTGCACATCTACCGGCCGCAGGCCGGGATGCTGGCTGTCACCGGTCAGGATATCACCGAGCAGAAGAAGGCTGAACGCGCTCTCCGGGAGAGCGAGGAGCGGTTCCGCGGTATCTTTGAGCAGGCAGGGACCGGAATTGCGCTCATCGATCCCGCAGGAAGGATCACGGAGACAAACCCGGCGTTTGTGCGGATGTTCGGCTACGATGGGGACGAACTCCGTGCCATGCGTTTCCAGGACCTGATCTACCCGCCCGACAGAGAGGCTGATGGGGTCCCCATCGGGGAGAGCGTCCAGCAGGAGAAGCGCTATGTGACAAAGGACGGGAAGATCATCTGGGGGCGGCTGACCACGTCCCTGCTCCACGACCCCGGAGAGAAGGGATTTGTTATTGCGATGGTTGAGGATATCACCGACTGGCGAGAGATGCAGAACGCGCTCTGGGAGAGCGAGGAGCGGTTCAGGGAGATCGCCCAGCGGAGTTTTGATATGATCTATACCTGCTACGCTGACCGCGGGATCACCTACATCTCCCCGGCGGTGACGCGGATCCTCGGCTATACCCCTGAAGAGATGATCGGCGTGCAGTGCAGCGATTACGTCCTTGATGAGACCTGGCCTGCCTGGCTGGAGGCGTCTGCCCGGATCGCCCGGGGGGAGTCTGTCGAGGGGCTCGTCGTAGCACTCCGCCGCAAGGATGGGACGATCGCTGCCGTGGAGATGAACGAGTCCCCGATCACCGAGAACGGGAAGGTCGTCGGCGTCCAGACTGTCGGCAGGGACATCTCTGACCGGAAACGCTACGAGAACCTGCGGCTGCAGGCGTTCTACCAGATTGAGCAGAACATCGAGCAGTTTGCGGTCCTTGCCGACCACATCCGCCTGCCCCTGCAGGTGATCCTCGGTATGGCTGACCTGATCGATGATGAGGAGGCGTCTGAGAAGATTCGCATGCAGGTAGACCGGATCAATGGCATCGTCAAACAGCTCGACAGGGGCTGGGTCGAGTCGCGCGAGATCCGGGAGTTTCTGCGGCGAAACGAACTGGTGTAGTAGTGCATTGATTCATCAGTGAACTCCCCCGCCCCTGTTGGGCGGGGCTTCCTGCTTTATCCTCCTCCCCCTCGGGAGCGAGTCCACAGGCTCGACGGTGCGTTCCACACCTGATACCCCAACAAGATTCTGATCTTGGAGGGCGAACGTCTTGATATTGATCGCCGCGTTGATGTCACGGTCATGA
>JGI24710J26742_10003573_pt1 | contig 13086 bp, 8 predicted proteins | sample BioPla2DNA2_FD_26742 | JGI IMG/M metagenome (IMG submission 26742) | reverse complement strand
CGCCTGCCCAACGCTCGGTGATCGATGGCATGTTGACTGCCGTAGCCTTTTCGGAAACAATGTCTTTCGCTTGTTTTTTGGTGGCTACAAAAAGAATCTTGCGACCTGAACGCGCGAGTTCTTTCATTGCTTCGGCAGCCTCGTCTATCTTGACGATGGTCTTGTGCAAGTCGATGATGTGAATCCCGTGCTTCTGGTCGAAAATGTAAGGAGCCATTTTGGGATTCCACTTCCTGGCCAAATGGCCGAAGTGGACACCTGCATCAAGAAGTTCTTGGAAATTTGTACGTGGCATTTTTCAATTGTAATTATCTGTTGATATTTTCCTTTCAGGCTGTTTGCCTACCGCCTGTCGGGCTCTTTTCTTCAATCCGGAGTAGTGACCCTGGGTCAGTCTCCTGGATTTTCCGCAGTCTCGGCAATCGCGTGGCAGTCTTGAGGAGATTCTCATCCGCTATAGGTCCACGGGATTTATCAAACCGGACTGTGCTTTACCATAAATCGGTCGCGTAAGACTAACGCTTACTGAACTGGAAGCGTTTGCGCGCGCCAGGCTGACCAGGTTTCTTCCGCTCGACTTCGCGCGGATCGCGGGTGAGGAAGCCTTCGGCTTTCAGCGCAGGACGATAAGCCTCTCTATCCAGATCGCTCAGGGCGCGGGATATTCCGAGTCTGATGGCCTCTGCCTGGCCTTTGGTGCCTCCACCGACGATGTTCACCTTCACGTCAAACTGACCTTCTGTCTTCGTGACTGCAAACGGCTGGTTCACGATGTAACGAAGGGACTCCTCCTTGAAGTAATCTTCGAGGACGCGTTCGTTGATCGTAATGTTGCCTTTGCCGGCTGAAAGATAGATGCGAGCGACGGCCGATTTACGTCTTCCAAGGGCGTTTTTTTGTTCCATTTACTCTGTTAGATTTCGTTCAACTTAATAACTCTGGGTTTTTGCGCCTGGTGAGGATGCTCGGGACCTGCATAAACGAACAGGTTGCCGATGAGTTTGTCACCAAGACGGGTCTTCGGGAGCATACCTTTGACGGATCTCCGGACCAGTTCAGCGGGTCTCTTCGCGAGAATCTCCTTCGGCGTGGTGAAACGCTGGCCACTCGGGTAACCCGTGTAGCGAACGTACACACGATCGGTCATCTTCTTGCCTTTGAGCACGACCTTCTCAGCGTTCACCACGATGACGTTGTCACCGCAATCCACGTGAGGGGTATAGCCCGGCTTGGTCTTGCCCCGGAGGACAAGCGCAATCCTGGAAGCAAGACGTCCGAGCGCCAGATCCGTCGCATCAATAACGACCCACTCTTTCTTCACAGTTGCCTTGTTCAAGGAAACCGTTTTGTAGCTAAGTGTGTCCACTGTCTTGATCTTTAATAGTTTAAAACAAAAACTTTGCGATCCCTACACATTATAGGGGTCGCAAAGGTAAACATTTTTCCGATTTTTTACAAATCTAAATGGAAAGAGCCTCCAGCACATTCATAAGTTCCCGATCGATCGGCTTGTCCATCTTGATCGCCTTGTTGATCGGCACATAAACAATCTTATCGTCGTTGATTCCCACCATGATGTTGCGCTGGCCTTCCTGCAGCGCTTCGATACTGGCATAGCCGAGCCGGCTGGCCAGAATGCGGTCATAAGCGGACGGACGTCCGCCCCGCTGCAGATGGCCGAGGATACTCACCCGCACATCGTATTGGGGATATTCCTTATGGACCCGATCCACGTAATGCATCACGCCTCCCCCCTTTGGATTCTCGCAAACGATCACGATGGAACTGCTCTTGCTCTTGCGGAAGCCATGTCCGATGAACTTTTCGAGCTGGTCGATGTCGGTCTTGTCTTCCGGAATGATGGCGGCTTCGGCACCGGCGGCTATGGCGCTGTTCTGCGCAAGGAAACCGGCGTCACGTCCCATGACTTCGACGAAGAAGATGCGTTCGTGCGAAGTGGCGGTGTCGCGAATCTTGTCCACACACTCTACGATCGTATTCAATGCCGTGTCGTAACCGATGGTTGAATCCGTTCCATAAAGATCGTTGTCGATGGTGCCGGGCAGGCCGACAACCGGGATGTCATATTCCCGGGCAAAATCTTGCGCACCGGCCAGAGAACCGTTTCCTCCGATCACGATGAGGGCGTCCACTCGATACCTAACCAGATTGGCATAAGCGGTCTTGCGTCCTTCCGGCGTACGAAACGCTTCGCTCCGCGCGGTCTTGAGGATGGTCCCGCCCCGTTGAACCGTGCTGCTGACGCTTTCCGTGGTCAGTTCTTTGAATTCTCCGTTGATCAGACCTTCGAAACCCCGGTAGATTCCATAGACCCTCCACCCGTTGTAGATGGCCGTACGGGTCACGGCACGAATGGCAGCGTTCATTCCGGGCGCATCCCCGCCGCTCGTCAAGACTCCGATTGTTTTGATCTCTTTCATGTTCGTTCCATATTATCCTTGCAAAAATAGTAAATTTGCTGAAAATATGAAGATCGGAAACATAGACTTGGGAGAAAAACCGGTGCTGCTGGCGCCGATGGAGGACGTGACGGACGCGTCCTTCCGGGTGCTCTGTCGCGAGCAGGGGGCGGATCTGGTGTACACGGAATTCATCCCTGCCGAGGGACTGATCCGCGACGCGAGAAAGGCCTACGCCAAACTGGTGACTTCCGACGAAGAGGCTCCCGTCGGCATCCAAATCTACGGCAGCGATGAAGACGCGATGGTTGAGGCCGCCAGAATGGCAGACCAGGCCTGTGAACTCGTCGGGGGACACGGGGCGGATCTGATCGATATCAACTTCGGCTGCCCGGTGAGTAAGATCGCGATCCGGGGAGCGGGATCCGGCATGATGCGGGATCCGGACAAGATGGCCCGGATCACCCGCCGTATCGTTGAAGCGGTGGGGAAACCGGTCACCGTCAAGACCCGGCTCGGCTGGGACGACAAGTCCAAGATCATCGTGGAACTGGCCGAACGTCTGCAGGACTGCGGCATCCAGGCCATCACGATCCATGGCCGGACCCGCTGCCAACTCTACAAAGGAGAAGCCGACTGGTCGCTGATCGGGGAAGTGAAGAACAATCCGCGCATGCATATTCCCATCATTGGGAACGGGGATATCACCTCTCCGCAACTGGCAAAAGAAGCCTTCGACCGCTACGGTGTGGACGGTATCATGGTCGCGCGGGCGTCCTTCGGGCATCCGTGGATCTTCAAGGAAATCAAGCACTATCTCGCGACGGGCGAATTGCTTCCGCCGCTGGGCGTGCGAGAGCGGGTCGCGCTTGCGAAAAGGCAACTCCGGCTTTCGCTGGCGCTGAAAGGATCTCCGCGCGGCATCTTCGAAATGCGCCGACACCTGTCATGCTACTTCAAAGGGCTTCCTGATTTCAAGGACACGCGCATCCGGCTGGTTACTTCCATCGATCCCGACGAGGTGCTTTCCCTTCTGGACTCCATCGCCGACCGCTGGGGAGACGCCCCCCTAGACTCGGACAACGTCTATTCCGTCTGACAGACCTGCGTGGCGCTCAGTACGCTGCTGCTGAATATATTACCTCATCCTCAATTCTTTGCGCCTCACGCTATTTTTTCACAGTAATTCGCGAACGGAGCGAGGCAAGTGAAAAATATTTGCAAATTCCGCGTCAAATGAATACCTTGGGCACTAATTTTGAATGATTCAAAACAAATTATAATAAAAAAGCCATGAAATTTTACTTTTGCCGCCATTGCGGGAACATCATTACCCATTTCAAAGATTCCGGCGTACGCGTCGTATGTTGTGGAGAGAAAATGCTGGAACTGGTGCCGGGAACGACCGACGGAGCGACTGAGAAACATGTACCGGTCGTCAAGATTGAAGGAAACAAAGTGACGGTCACGGTCGGTTCGACGGAGCATCCGATGGTTGAAGCGCATTTCATCGAATGGATCGTGCTCGAGACCCGGCGCGGCTTCCAGAAGAAAGAGTTGAAACCCGGGGAAAAGCCCGAGGCGGAATTCCTGCTTCCGGAAGGAGAAGCCGCGGTCGCCGCTTACGAGTACTGCAACCTCCACGGACTCTGGAAGGCTGAAATCTAGGTTTTTCCGTTTTCTGCCTGCCTCCCGGGAGGAGAGATGGTGTCCCCGGCGCGTGCTGTCGCTGGGGATTTTTACATATTCAACAGGACTGTGAGAGCAAAACGCGTTTTTTTGATTACCTTTGTAGCCTATGCTTAGAAAGATCCTTCTGGCCCCATACTATCTCACCCTGAAACTGAGACATGCCCTATACGACAAGGGCATCTGGAAGGTCCACACATGCAAGGTCCCGACCATCTGCGTCGGCAACATCACGGCAGGAGGAACCGGCAAGACCCCCCACACGGAAATGATTCTTCGCACCTTGCTGTCCAGCCACGAATGGGGCAAGAAGGACATCGCCGTTCTCTCCCGGGGACACAAGCGAAGCAGTTGGGGTTTCCAGCAAGTCACCCGAGACGGACGGGCCGCGATCTTCGGCGACGAACCGCTTCAGATAAAAAAACGTTTCCCGGTCGTGACCGTGGCCGTGGATCGGAACCGAGTCGAGGGTTGTGATTTGCTGTGTCACCCCGAGAAACTCAAAACTTCCCGACGCGCCCGCAAGTGCATCGACAAGGATTTCAAACCGGCAGACCTCATCGTCCTGGACGATGCGTTCCAATACCGTCCGTTGAAGGCTTATTTTAATATTATACTGGTAGACTACAGCCGCCTGATATACAAAGACAACTTGCTTCCCTTCGGCCGGCTGCGCGACCTTCCGGAGCGACTGCACCACGCCGACATCATCGTGGTCACCAAATGTCCGCACTACCTGGAGGACGAACAGAAGATTCGGTGGGCGGAAGCCTTCGGCCTCAAAGGGTACAGCACCGAGACATGCCGGGGAACGGACCGGAAGGACGCGGAAAAGACGCTGCTCTTCTCCTCCATCAACCACTGCCCCCTGAAACCGGTCTTCGAGAAAGCGGATCCGCGCTACTCCTATTCCAAGAAAATCATTCTGTTCTCGGGTATCGCGAAGGACACACCGTTGCGCATGCACCTTAGCGACACATACAAGATCGTCCGACATTTCAAATTCCCCGACCACCACAAATACAACCGCTGGGACATCGCCAAGATCCGCCGGGCAAGCCGGGAACATCCGACGGCCGTGATCGCGACGACTGAAAAAGACAGCCAGCGGCTGCTGGATCTGAAAAATATCCCGGACACGCTGCAGGAACGGCTGTTCCAAGTTCCGATTGAAGTCTGCTTTCTCTCCGATCACGAAAAAGAAATCTTCGAGACGACGTTGTTGACCGCCCTCCGGAATTTTCGTGCCTGAAACTCCACCGGACTTCTCCCGCCCCGCTCAACGCCCTCAAAATAATCCGATTACTATTTGATGGACACGAAACCATCTATGCTTCAAATGTATTTAAACCTACTTATAAATAAGTATAAAGGCGAATTTCATTAGCATTTTTTTTCATTCAATAACGAATTTAACTATTTTTCAATCATTTGCTTCCATATTGAAACCGATATTGGGTTTTTAAAATAAAAAAAACGACTTAAAACATTTTAAAATGTTGATACACGATAGTTTTGAGGAGGTTATAAATATTGCATAATTGAAAAATAATTCTTTCCTTTGTGGGAATAGTCAAATAACCGGAATCCTATTGTACCTGTTAAACTGGCTACTATTTATTATTCAATATTATATTAAGTTTAACTAAGTTTTAAGCTTATGGGTAAAAAAATTTTCTCTCTGACGCTATGCCTGTTCATCAGCATCAGCATAGCATTTGCGCAGAACATCACCGTGAGCGGTGTCGTAACTGACGCATCCAACGGAGAACCCGTGCCATTCGCAGCCATTCAGCTGCAGGGCACCATGACAGGAGGAAGTACGGATGCGGACGGAAACTACAGCCTTTCCGTTCCTTCGAACGGAGTCTTGGTTTTCTCCTCCGTAGGTTATCTCACCATCGAAGTTTCCGTGAACGGAAGAAGCGAGATCAACGTCACGCTCACTCCCGACACGCAGATGCTTGACGAGACCATCGTTGTCGCCTACGGTACCTCTACCAGAAGATCCTTCACCGGATCCGCCGCCGAAATCGACTCGAAGATCATCGAGAAAAAGATTACGACCAACGTAACCAATGCGTTGGCGGGCACCACCCCCGGTGTACAGGTCATCTCTTCCAGCGGTGACCCCGCCTCCAACGCCGGAGCCATCCGCATCCGCGGTATCGGTTCCATGAGCGCCAGCAACAGCCCGCTCATCGTGCTTGACGGCGTACCCTACAACGGAACGATCTCCGACATCAACCCGAACGACGTCGCCAACATTTCCGTCCTCAAGGATGCTTCCGCATCCGCCATCTACGGCCACCGCGGCGCCAACGGCGTCGTGCTGATCACGACCAAGCGGGGACAGCGCGGAGAGGCCCAGGTCCGTCTGGATGCCAAGTGGGGCTCGAACTCGCGGCTCATCCCGCAGTACGACGTCATCACAGACCCGGCCCAGTACTACGAGACCTATTACAAGCTGCTCTATAACCAGTGGTACTATTCCGGCCACGGCGTAGCGGATAGTTACGCCCAGGCGGACAAGAGCATTCTCGACGTGAACAACGGCGGTCTGGGCTACCAGGTGTTCACCGTGCCTGAGGGACAGCGGTTCATCGGTACCAACTTCCGGGTGAACCCCAACGCCACCCTCGGCTACTCCGACGGCACCTACACCTACCTGCCGGACGACTGGTACAAGGAAGCGTTCCACAACGGCTTCCGCCAGGAATACAACATGTCCATCAGCGGGGCCAGCGACAGATTCAACTACTACGCCAGCGGCGCCTACCTGAACGACGGCGGTATGGTGGAGAATTCCGGCTATCAGCGCTACATCGGCCGCATCAACGCCGAGTACCAGGCCAAGCCTTGGATGAAGTTCCTCACCAACATGAGCTTCTCTCATTCCCAGTCGAACAGCCCCTCCTACTCTCCCGGCACCTTCGGATCGTCCGGCAACATCTTCTACCTCGCCAACACGATGGGTCCGATCTATCCGTTGTATGTACGTGACGCCGAAGGCAATATCATGCAGGAGAGCGGACGTACCATCTACGATGCCAACCAGACGAACTTCAAGCGTCCGGGTGCCGTGGGCAACGCCATCCGCGACAATGTTTACAACAAGGATCTCACCTACGCGGATGTGCTCACCGGAAAATGGGGTGCCGTCCTGACCCCGGTCAAGGGATTGACCCTCACTGCGAACATCGGTCTGACGAGTGACAACACCCGCCGGAACTATCTCGAGAGCGTCTACGGCTCCAGCGCCGGCACGGACGGCTACGCCTATGCCTCCCATGGCAGGCTGTTCACCGTCAATACCCAATACCTGGCCCAATACCAGACCGATTTCGGGGGAACCCAGCACAGCGTCGACATCCTCGCCGGTTACGAGCAATACAAGCTCAAGAGCCAGAGTATTTCGGGAGAGAACGACCATCTGTTCGACCCGAACATCGGGGAACTGAACAATGCGGACGGACACAAGTCCGAAAACGCGTATTCTTCAACGAACTCGTACATGACGGAAGGTTTCCTTTCCAGAATCCAGTACGACTACGCCGGTAAATACTTCGTGAGCGCTTCCTACCGCCGCGACGCCTCTTCGCGCTTCGCGAAGGGACACCGCTGGGGCAACTTCGGTTCCCTCGGAGCGGCGTGGCTGATGAGCGAAGAGCCTTTCCTCAACAGCATTGATCAGATCGACATGCTGAAACTGAAGGTCAGCTACGGCGTGCAGGGCAACGACAACCTCGGAAGCTACTATCCGTACTCCGACCAGTACACGCACTCCTACAACGAGGAGACAGGCCAATACAGCATCACTTTGAGTTACAAGGGCAACGAGGACTTGACCTGGGAGACCTCGAAGTCTTTCAACGTCGGCGTGGACTTCGGCTTCTTCAACGGACTCCTGAACGGTACGTTCGAGGTGTTCGCCCGCAAAACCGAAGACCTGCTCTACTCCAAGGATGTTCCGCTTTCTTCCGGAAACCCGACCGGACGCGTTCCGATCAATGTCGGTTCCATCATGAACAAGGGCTTCGAACTCTCCTTGGACGGGAACATTCTGAATACCCAGAAAGTAAACTGGACCTGGAACCTGAACATCAGCCATTACAAGAACGAAATTCTTGAACTCGATTCCAGCGTCAGCGAAAAGGGCATCCGGGGCTCCAACTACATCTACAAGATCGGCGGTTCCCTCTACGAAGCCTACATGTACCGGTACGCAGGAGTGGACAAGGAGACCGGCCAGGGTCTCTACTATTACAAGGAAAAGGATGAAGACGGAAACGAGACCGGAAATGATCTGACCACGACCGTCTTCACAAACGCGGAGCGGTACGAAATCGGCACCGTGCTCCCGAAACTTTACGGCGGCTTCGGCACCACGCTCAACGCCTATGGTTTCGATCTTTCCGCCCAATTCCAGTTCCAGCTCGGCGGACGGTACTACGACGGCAGCTATCAAGCATTGATGCACACCCAGAAGAACGCCGGCCAGGCGATGCACAAAGATATGCTCAAATCTTGGACACCCGAGAATCCCGATTCCAACTTTCCGAGACTCGACGGTGACACCCAGGTGGCACAGAGCGCGGTGGATCGTTTCTTGATCAGCTCGAACTATCTCAGCGTCAACAACGTGACCCTTGGCTACACCTTCCCGACCGACCTTGTGAAGAAGATAAAGATCTCGTCGCTCCGACTCTACGTGGCTGCCGAGAATCTGGCCGTCTTCACCAAGCGCAAGGGAATCGATCCCCGTTACTCCTTCGGACTCGGCTCCTACACGTCCGGCTCCGGTCTGAACACCGGCGGCTATTCCGCGATGCGGAACATCACGGGCGGCGTGACCATTTCGTTCTAAACTTTTAAAGACTCTAGAATATGAAAATCTATAAATTCGCTTCATTGATCGCCTTGGGATTGGGTCTGGCTGCATGCTCGCAGATGGACGAGATGCTCCCGCAAAGCGGAACGCTTCTCAAGTCCCAAGTTCAGCAAATCAACCAGGAACTTCCTGAAAGAGCCGAGGCCACGTTCGCGGGAATCTTCTCCGATCTAGGTTATCCCGCCAAGCTTGCCTCGCGCCCCGATGACTTCGGCTTCATCATGATGAACCTGAGCAACGACCTGGAAGGTCCGGATGCCGTGTTCCCGAACTCCAATTACAACTGGTTCTCCGTCTGCGGAGAGTATTCTTCCCGCAACGCCAACTACGCGAACCCGAGACAGCGTTACAGATACCCGTACAATACAATCGGGGCCGTGAATGATTTTCTCGGAGGCTTCGCGGAAGATGTTTCGGATCAGAACTTTATCTATATGATGGCGCAGGCCCGGGCCGTTCGCGCCTATGCCTACTTCATGCTCGCGCAGGGTTTCCAGTTCAACTACCAGATCGCCGCGGACAAGCCCTGCGTTCCGATCACGACTCCCGAAACGCCGGACGTGACCAACAACCCCCGCGCGACCGTCCAGGAAGTCTATGACTACATTATGGCAGACCTCAACTATGCCGTTGAGAATCTGGAGGGCTACGAGCGGGTTTCCAAGATGTACATCGACAAGAGCGTCGCGTTGGGCCTCCGCGCCCGCGTGCAACTGGTGATGGGCAAATGGGCAGAAGCGGCCGCCGACGCTCAGAAGGCCATGGAAGGCTACACCCCCGCCAGCATCGAGGAGGTCTCCAAGCCCGCCTTCATGGACATCAACGAGCACAACTGGATGTGGGGCTACGATATGACCGAAAGCATGGCCGGCAATTCCAGGTATTCGACCGTATCCTCCTGGCTGAGTTCGTTCTCAGGCTGGTCCTATTCCGCAGGCACCGGCTGCTATGCGATGATCAACTCCCTGCTCTGGAACAAGATCCCCGCCACCGACGTCCGCAAGGGCTGGTGGGTGGACGGCGACCTCAAGTCTCCCCTGCTCGACGGATTGACCTGGGACGGAAAAGGCGATATCGCCAACCTCAAGATCGACGACGTGAAAGAGGTGTTCCTCCCGTATACCAACGTGAAGTTCGGCTGCAACCCGATCGGCACGAACACGAATTCGGAAGACTATCCTTTCATGCGCGTAGAGGAAATGATCCTGATCCAAGCGGAAGGCTTGGCCAGAAGCGGGAACGCCGCGCAGGCCCAGCAGATCCTTACCGCCTTCGTGACCAAATACCGCGATCCTTCCTACGACGTGGCCGGCAGAGGCCTCTCGTTGGAAAATGAGATCTGGTTCCAGCGCCGCGTCGAACTCTGGGGCGAAGGCTTCGGTATCTTCGACGTGAAACGCCTGAACCGGCCGCTCGTCCGCACCCACGGTTCCGGTACGTCCAACTGGCCGGATGCGTTTGCCTTCAATCTGCCCGCGGACGATCCGTACCTGCTGCTCAGATTCCCGCAGGGAGAGTTAAACACCAACTTCGGCATCGTGGACAACTCCGGCGGAAAACAGCCGGTCGCCGACCAGAACAACACCCTCAGAGATGGGGTTACGGACTAACATTAAATGCTACAGAATATGAAAACAATCTTCAAGATTCTATACGTCGCCGCGGCGGTTTCCTTCCTTGCGACAGCCTGCAAGACTGTGGAGGAACTCGAACCCGCCCCGCAGGAAGCGGACGGCTGCTACGGGGTCTATTTCCCGACCCAGGACGCTTCCGGACACCATGTCTTCAGCCCGACCGACGAGCTGAAACAGACATTCACGATCGCCCGTACCAATTCCAAGGACGCGATCACGGTACCTGTCAAAACTGAATATTCGGAGGACGGAATTTTCACCCTCTCCCAGATCGCGTTCGCGGACGGACAGTCCGAGGCGTCCTTCACCCTGAATTTCCCGCAAGTGAAAGAAGGCCAGCTCTATTCCGCAAGTCTGGTGATCGATGATCCGCAGTACGCCCTGCAGTACGGACCGAACCCCATCGCAATGGATTTCTCGGTGCTCAAAGTGCTGCTGCTGACCTTTGAAAAAGAAGACAAGACACCCAGAAAAGCCTTGTTTATAAGTTCATTCTGGGGAGAACAGCATCGCAACTCCATCTCGTATTATGATGTCGACGGAATCCGTTACTGCTCCATCAGCGGGAGCGAAAAATGCGAAGAAGTGAATATGACACCAAGCGGCCCGATCGAGTGCGAAGGCGGAGTCTACGGCACCGGGGCGGATTTCGACTTCGAGTGGGACCTCGAGACCAACTTCGTGACGGTGAACCAGCAGTACATCGGTTGGGATTATCAAGGCGCGTACCCAGTGTATGCTTATGACCAATATCATTATAAGCTGGCCCGCGAACAGATTTCCAAGGATGACTACCCGACCGCGAATGACTACTTCGCGGAAAATCCCGCGGATGCCAGCACATTCGACCCGAAGACGGGCATTTTCAATTTGTATCTTGCCTACTTCATTCCGGGACTGGGCGATTTCGGTTCCTACAACGAGACGATGATCTTCGAGAACGATGACCTTTTCTATACGCGTACCGACTACAGCATCAAACTCTATGCAGGCGATGCCGTGGAAGGCAAATTGCCCGTGGAAATGAATCTCGGAAAGGACGTTGCCCGCATCAAGTATGCCGTCTACGCCGGTGAACTGACCTCCAACGGCGTGGGCCGCGCGGCGGAAGCCATCGCCGGCGACAAGGAAGAAAACGTCTTCACCTACGACCCTGCCTCCAGCCATGAAATCCTGGAAATCACCTTGGATTCCACCAGCGTCTACACCCTCGTGGCCGTGACCTACGGCAAGGATGAAGAGGGTGAATACACCGCTCAGAACAACGGAAGCGTCTCCTTCGGCTACGTAAAAGCCGGAGAGAACAAGCCCGTCGTGCTGACCGCCGGTCTCATCAATTCCGACAAGTACCTTCCGGAGGGTCATCCCGCCGAGGAAACGCTGGAATACTATGTGTTCGGCAAGGACATCAAGAGCTACATCTACAACCTGGAGGAGACGGCGGATTTCCTCGCGGACTCCGCTGCCATCGTCCGTGCGATGATCGAGGACTACACATCCACGATCCGCGGCGAAGAGGAAGAGCCCGATGAAGAAGCAGCCGAAAGAAGGGATTCCATCCTGAACCTGATCAACACGACCGGCGACGGCGGGTTGTTCACGAATCTCAAACCGGGTGTCAGTTACACCTTCATCGTGGTGGGCAACAACGGTTTCGAGACGAAGGTCGTAACCACCACCTTGACAACCGCCGGTAAGGCGAAGGCGGTGTACGGAACCTACACGGCGGATGACTTCATCGCGGATGTCACCATGGCCGACCTCCTCGGAGAGTGGAACTACTACGCCCTCAACTACGGCGCCGATGAATTCTACAAGCGGACCTACAAGGGCACGGTGAAGATCAAAGAAGTAAACGACACGATCGTGAGCGTTTCCAACCTCTTCCCGACCCTTGCCGGCTACAAAATCGAGGTTCCGGACATCCGGTTCCAAATCAAAGGCGGCGCGCTCAGAAGTCTCGGTCAGGGAACGGCGCCGGTTACGCTAAGCAAAAAGACCTACTATCCGTACATCGAGTACTATTGGGAGGAGATGAGCGACGAGGACATGCCATATTACAAGGCCAACGCCTTCTACGGCGCCTATGTCAAGGACGGGCACATCGCCTTCGTTCCGAATCCGGGCGCCGCTGGGATTGGCATGACCTTCTACGCCATGGGCTTCGACCTGTATACGGATAGTGAGTACAATTCTTTGGCCGGCTGGCTCCAATTGTACGGAGGCATGATGTTCGTGAGGGCAGACGTGGACGATTCCGGAATCATCCCCGAGAAGGAGCCGGAGGGCGCCCCCGCCGCAATGCCTCTGCGCAAGGGGACCCTCGACCTGAAGCACTTCCACGAAATCAAACACGTGACCCCTTCGATTCCGCTGAAAACCGTTTCCAGCCGCATCGAAGTGAAGGCCACTCCCAAGTTTGACCGCAGCAATCCGGTCTTGTCGACGCGCT
>JGI24710J26742_10003571_pt1 | contig 13087 bp, 14 predicted proteins | sample BioPla2DNA2_FD_26742 | JGI IMG/M metagenome (IMG submission 26742) | reverse complement strand
GATGGAAATATAAGGTTCGGTCTGGGCGCCATAAAGGGNGTGGGCGAATCGGCCGTGTTGCAGCTTATNGATGATCGTCGCGCGAACGGGCTTTTCAAGGATATATACGACTTTGTGGAGAGGGTCAACCTCAACGCCCTGAACCGGAAAAACATTGAGGCGATGGCGGTGGCCGGAGCTTTGGACTGCTTTCCGGAGATTACCAGGGAACAGTATTTTTCTACCGACAACAAAGGGATGAGCTTTATAGAGAACCTTTGTCGTTACGGCAACAGCGCCAGGGAGATAATACAGTCGAGTGCCTATACCCTGTTCGGCGAAACAGGTGGCTTTGAACTGGTAAAACCTACCCCTTCGCCCTGTATAGAGTGGCCAAAACTGGAAAAATTGAACAAGGAGAAAGAGGTTATCGGGATATATCTCTCTTCGCATCCACTTGATGACTTCCAGCTGGAGATAGATAATTTTGTTACAAACTCCCTGACGGAACTGCAGAACCTGAACGACTTTTTAAACAAAGATGTTGTTGTTGCCGGAATGGTCGTAGAGGCTAAAAAAGATCTTTTAACCAAAACAGGAAAGCCCTGGGGTTACTTTATTTTACAGGATTACACCGACTCGTTCAGGTTCACGCTATTCGACAAAGAGTATATCGATAACAGCAAATATTTCGTCAACGGTTACCTCTTACTGGTCTCCGGAAGAATCCAGAGGAGAAGGTTCAGGGAAAACGAACTGGAGTTCAGCATCAGAAACATAAACCTGCTTACAAGCGTAAAAGACGAACTTATCAAAACTTTGACGATTACGATTAGCGTAGGTGATCTGAGAAGGGATTTTTTGGAAGATCTGTCCAGGTATGTAAAAGAGAATCCCGGACCGACACAGTTGCAGTTTCTCTTCAGGGATCCGGAGAACAAGATAACTCCCTTACCAATGTTTTCCCGCACCGCACTGATAAAGGTGAACAGAACTTTCCCCGAACTTATGGAGGGTTACCCCGACATATCATATAAAGTAAATTAATTATCTTTGTGGCCCTTTATGGGCATTGTTGAACTTAAAACATTTAATATCATGGCTTTTGAACTTACCGACTCCAACTATAAAGAGATTATTGGCAAATCAGAAATACCTGTAGCAGTGGATTTTTGGGCAGAATGGTGCGGACCTTGCAGGATGATAGCCCCTATTGTTGAAGAACTTTCGCGACAATTCAAGGATAAGATTCTGGTGGCCAAATGCGATGTTGACGATTGTCCCCGGGCAGCGGCCGAATTCGGGATACGCAACATCCCCACAATATTGTTTTTTAAGAACGGGGAGTTGGTCGACAAGCAGGTAGGTTCAGCGCCAAAACCAACTTTAGAGGCCAAAATGAACGCACTGCTCTAAGGCAGATTTATCAAACTAGAGGATGAAGGTAGCTCTCTTCGCGGCATCGAGCAGTAAAGTCGATCATGAATATTTCAGGGTTGCGTCGAATCTTGGCAGGTTTTTCGCCAAAGCTGGTTTTACCGCTGTCTTCGGTGGAGGAGGTATAGGTCTTATGGGCTCCCTGGCGGACGCCATGTTAAGCGACAACGGCAAGATTATAGGTGTAATCCCCCGTTTCATGATGGATGAGGGGTGGGGCCATCCCGGAATAACCGAAATGATAATCACAGATACGATGAGCGAGAGAAAAAACAGGATTTTTGAGCTAACCGACGCCGTTGTGGCCCTCCCGGGAGGCATGGGTACCCTGGAAGAGCTTACCGAAGCGATAACACTGAAGCAATTGGGGTTGTGGCATGGTCAGATCATACTGCTGAACACCAAAGGTTACTATGATAATCTATGCAGGTTTTTCGAGACCATGGTGAACGAAAACTTTATGCGCCACGAACATAAAACAATCTGGAGGGTTGCCGATACTCCCGAGGAGACAATGTCGCTATTGGAAAAATCGGACCCTAAAGATAAAGAGTGGAGAAAAATAGCTAGGATATAGTGTTGTCGCTTTTTTGCGCCACCTTGAGAGTGCATTTGTCGAAGGTCCACGAACAGATTGGCTTTCCGGATACTTTTGGGGCCCTGACACCGCCATAAAACGGAACCTTACCGGTAAAAATTCTGGCTTCGTCCCATAGTTCCAACGAGATAAAGTGGTTCAGCGTCTCCGCCCCCCCTTCAATGATAACCGATTGCAGTCCCATCTTGTATAGCTGATCCAAAACCTGTACCGCGGCCTCCGTTCCATCAGAGAGTTTTATGACCTCGCATCCCGTGAAACTGCCCGTTTCGCCCCGCGTAAACAACAATGTCGGCCCCCTGCTACCAAAAAGTGGATCTTTATCGCTGCTATTGCCTGTTTTGAAGAGAGAGGCACTTTTTTCTATGTTACCTGAACGGCTCAAGACAACCCTAACCGGATCGTAACCGCTCCAGAAACGTACGTTCAGCTCCGGATTGTCAACCCTTACTGTTCTCCCTCCTACCAGAATAGCCTGCTCTGCGGCCCTCCAACGGTGCACCAAAACCCTTTCCGCCGACCCAGAGATCCAGTATGAACCTCTTCCCTCTCTCGCCGTCGCATCAATGTCGATAAAGCCATCCGAACTTTCCGCCCACTTCAGTATCACATAGGGTCTCTTTTTTTCATGGGTCGTAAAAAAACGGCGGTTAAGGTACCGGCTCTCCTCCCGGAGAAGGCCCACCATGACGTTACGGCCGGCGGCCTTTAGTTTCCGGATGCCTTCACCTGAAACCTTGTCGTTACTGTCGGGGGTGCCCACCACAATATCGGGAATACCGCTACGGATGATAAGATCCGTACAGGGAGGCGTTTTACCGTGATGGGAACAGGGTTCCAGGTTTACATATATTGTTGAGTTCTTGAGAAGTTCCTTATCCTTTACCGAATTTATGGCGATAACCTCGGCATGGGGCCCTCCGGCCTTGAGATGAAACCCTTCACCTATAATCTTGCCGTTATGGACAATAACCGCGCCGACCAACGGATTGGGATAGGTGAACCCTTCCCCCTTTTTCGCGAGGTCGAGGCACCGTCTCATATATTTTTCATCGTTTCCCATTCAAAACCGGATCTGGCGGCTTCGCTACAAAATTAAAACATAAAATTTTAGGGGTCAAAGTTCCGCACGAAATAGTACTTTTGAAAAATGGCCTCCAAAATATATACAATAAGGGATATAAAAACGTTTTTGTCGGAAGAACTGACAACCTTCATGCCGGTTGAAGAGGTTAGGGCCACTACCAATATCATTCTGAAAGATGTTTTGAAAACAGACTTTCTGGAGTCAGTTGCTTTTCCGGATAAGCCGGTAACAGCCGACAGTCTGAACCGTGTAAAGGAGATCTGCGGGGAGTTGAAAAGCGGCAAACCGTTGCAATATATCCTGGGCGAAACCGAGTTTTTCAATTGCGGCATCAAGGTAAACGGCTATACTTTGATACCGAGACCCGAAACCGAAGAGCTTGTAAGTCTGATCATAAAGGAGAACCGATATTTTTCCGGGAATATCCTGGATATAGGAACCGGTTCCGGCTGCATCGCGATAGCGTTGGCTGTTTATATGCCCGGGGCAAGAGTCACTGGAACCGATATCTCCCCGGCAGCATTGGAAACGGCACGGCAAAATGCCGCGATCAACAAAGTTGCGGTAAGTTTTGTTTTGGACAATATTTTCGAAACAACAGTTACCGGGGAATTTGATATAATTGTCAGCAACCCCCCTTATGTCAGGGAGTCTGAACGTCGGTTCATGTCCGGTAACGTGGTGCGGTTTGAGCCGCATACGGCTCTGTTCGTTCCCGACGATGATCCTCTGATTTTTTATAGGGAGATTATCAGGTTTTCCAACAATAGTCTTTTGCCGGGCGGAAAAATATATTTCGAGATAAACGAGGCGCTGGGAAAGGCGGCTTCGAATCTGCTTCTGGAGGCTGAATACCGTAATATCAGGGTATTAAAGGACCTAAACAACAAAGACCGTATATTAACAGGAACAAAAAATGGCTGAAAACGAACTTTATGGATCGGCGCTCGCCCAAATGATGTCTCTCTGCTCCTCGAGAGAGTACTGTAGGGCCGACATTGTGGCCAAACTTGAGAACAAAAAACTTCAAGAGAAGGATATAGATAAGATCATCACCCAACTGGAAAAGGAGAAGTTCATCGATGAAGAGAGGTACGCCAGGGCATTCGCCAACGATAAATTCAGGTACAATGACTGGGGAAAGATAAAAATCTCCTCCCAACTCAAGGCCAAACATATTTCTGATAGGCATATCATGGTCGCCCTGGAGGGGATAGAGGAGAGGGAATACCTGGAAAAAATCCAAAAACTGCTGACAGCCAAACGTAAAACGATTAAAGCCAAAAACCAATACGACCTATACGGCAAACTCTTCCGTTACGGACAATCCAAAGGATTCGAAAGTGAACTGTTGTACAGATTTATTAATTCACCGGAAGAATAAACTGCCCATAAGTTTATCGGTTACTTAGGAGTCCAGCCATAAACAGTGCCAGTGACAACAAAAACCTTGAACTTGTTGGTTCAATAGATATGATTACTGTTTTCCGTATTTCTGGACAAGTTTGACAACCAACATTGCCATGATGAGTATCCATCCTATGGGATAGGGGAGTATCATCAGGTTCCACCACCATTCACCTGCAACGTTATATTCGCCCAACAATGACATATAGTGGATAAAAAAAGCCCCCGTGATTATCAAAAATGTGAAAGCGAGGTACAGATAGCGATGACGGTCACGTTCCGCCAAAGCCGACAAAGTTACCAGAACAGCGCCAACAGTGACAATCAGGAACAATCTTATCGGATTGAAAATCCCCACAAACATCGCTATCACCCCGATCGTGAACAATATCTTCGACCATCTTATCTTTTTCTTCATATCTGTACCTTTCAATTTGATTATTCTCTATCTTTCCCCTGCCTTATACAAAATTTCGCCAAAATTAAAATATATTCTTGTTAAACGAAAATGTGCCTTATCAATCAAAATAAAAGAAAACAATTATGAAACTGGATTATAACAAGAGAATCCGGGATTTAGGGCTTATTCTTCCACCCTCTCCCAAACCTGCGGGGGCTTATATGCCGATAGTCCAGGTCAGCAATCTATTATATGTCTCGGGCCATCTCCCCATGAAGGAGGATGGTTCACTGATGACGGGGCGACTGGGAGAGTCTCTCACCGTTGAGGAGGGAAAAACAATAGCCCGCCAGGTTGGTATCAACATGCTGGCAACCCTGCGAAACTATCTGGGCGACCTCAACAAGATAGAAAGACTGGTCAAGACCATGGGTATAGTCAACTGTACAGCCGACTTCGATCAGCAACCCGCCGTTATCAACGGTTTCAGCGAGTTGATGATCGATATTTTCGGGGAAGAGAACGGCAAAGGGACGAGAAGTGCTTTTGGAGCTATCCTGCCACTGAAAGTCGCTGTGGAGATTGAGGCGGTTTTTCTACTTAAATAACCTCGGAGCCAGATCGGCAAGGTATCTCCTCCAGTTTGCCCATGTGTGTCCCCCTCCGGTTTCATTGTAAAGATATTTGAAGTTATGTTCGTCCAGTTTTGCCCTGAGTGTCTGGACACCTTCGAAACAAAAATCTTCCGTACCGCAAGCTATATAAAACAACTTGTTGTTCATTGTTTTCAAATGCCTATCATAAGCCGGAATCAATATTTTATTGGAAATGATTTCAAACTGGTCGTTAAAATGGATTCCCAGGCTGAAACAACCAATGTACTGGAACAGTTCCGGATTGGACATGGCAATTATCTGTGTCTGCAAACATCCCATGGAAAGTCCGGCAATGGCACGGTTAGCGCTATTGGAAATTACCCTGTAATGTTTTTCGATATAGGGTATAACGTCTTTGACAAGACTGTTCGGGAACATTGTTGTGCTGTTCAACACCTCCTGTTCGTTATCGATGTTTACCCGGCCTGTTCCCTGCGCGGATTGCGTTGTTTTTGACCAATCTGTTATTGAAGCGGTTTGTGTGGCGTTCCCATTGGTCATAACAACGATCATCGGTTTGGCTTTACCTTGAGCAATAAGGTTATCAAGTATATAGTTGGCGCGTCCTAGCGATGTCCACGCATCTTCATCCCCGCCTCCACCGTGCAACAGATATAAGACGGGATATTTTTCGTTGCTATCCTCGTATCCCGCGGGAGTATAAACGTACATCCTGCGGTTCAGTCCCAGTGTGGGCGAATCATACCAAACCTTGGTTAATGAGCCATGAGGAACATCTAAAACCTCAAAAACTTCCGATTCCTTTCCGGGGATTATAAGCGTGCTGGCATACCTGGTTCCATCGCGCATCGCCTTTGGGTTGGAAGGGTCAATAGTAGAGACACCATCAACTATAAAGTTGTAGTGGTACATATCCGATAAAAGCGGAGCCGTGGTTATTGACCATACTCCCCGCGAATCTTTTGTCATGGTTCCATTATCGCCTTGTCCCATCCAGCTTCCGTTGAGTACAACGCTTTGGGCATCGGCGGAATAAAGGTTAAAAGTCACCGTATTGTTATCCGCGATCTCAGGTGAAACAACCTGGACACCTCTTCGTGCGGGTATTTCCTGGGACAACAAATTTGTCAAAGAAAAAGTGCTGACAATCACAATGATTGCCAGTCTGGTCAGTCCTAAATTTTTTCCGTGTTTCATTGTATAATTTTTTTAATCCATTAATCTTGTGCGTTCTGCCCTGTTCAGGTACCATTATCTGAACAATCTTGGCAGAAAGTTATATAAAGATTCCCTCCAGACCCTCCATTCATGGTTTCCGGGGAATGTTTCATAAACAACATCCAACCTTTTTTCCCTAAATGTATTTACCAAGTTGCCTGTATATTCTATTCTGGAATCCTGCTCTCCTACCGTAATATAAAACAGTTCCAGCTCATTATTGAACTTGGTCGGATTGGTTAGAAGACCGGGTATATACTCTTCCGCATTGAAACTGGCCCCTTGTATCCCGCCAAACAATCCCGTACTGAAAACTCCCAACCAGTCAAATTTTTCCACATATTTCAAGCCGATGTAAAATGACTGGCCACCTCCCATTGAGAGCCCGGCGACCGCCCTGTGTTTCTGATCAGTGTAAACCCTGTAATTCTTCTCCACCAGGGGTATTACATCTTCAAACAGCTCTTTGGCGACAATCTCCATCGCTTCGGCGTTATATCCCCCCGCGGCTCCGGTTTCCACGTTTCCGTTCATCATAACGATCAACATAGGTTCAGCCATATTTTTCGCGAGAAGGTTGTCCATAATTATACCGGCACGTCCTTCATTGTACCATGAGGTCTCATTTCCACCGCCACCGTGACGAAGATAAAGAACCGGATACTTTTTGTCGGTTTTCGTGTCATATTCAGGTGGAGTATAGATATATACCCTGCGGAACACGTTCTGTACCTTCGAGAAATAGGTACGGATATCCACGGCACCATGGGGTCCATCCTGAATCTGGTCGAATCTGGGGGGATCGCCCGGTACATCCAGCAAATTGGAACCGGGAGCGGTACCGCCCTGCATTTCGGGATTCGATGGATCCACAATTCTAAGTCCGTCTACAATAATATTATACGTGTAGAGTTCCGGTTTCAATGGTCCTACGGTAACAGACCATCTGCCGTCTTCTCCCTTTGTCATCGGATATCTGGGATTTTCGGAGCCAAGCATTAGAACCACCTCCCCGGCATTGGGAGCGTTCAAAGTAAAGGTTACCGTTTTGTCGGCGTTAACCACAGGTGATCTGCTGGAAAAAAGTCCCTGTGCCGTTAAACAGACACTCGTTGGGAAAGTAACGCAGATCAACAACAACACTGTACGGATTGCTTTGTTTCTCATAATATTCTTTTAATTAAGTTTGTCTGTTTTTTACCTATTTGAACAACAGCGGAGCCATCTCTTTGAGGCATACTCTCCAGGTATCCCAGTTGTGTCCGCCCACTTTGTCAAAATTGATGTATTCCATTCCCATATCGTCGAGCCCCTTCAACAATCTTTCCGTGTTGGCGTACGCCATGTCGGTTTCGCCGCAACCAACCCAATAGAGCTTATATCCGGCATTTTTCACCGGAGTAAGTTCCGCCTTAACATCCCTGCCGGGGGTAAATCCCATACTCAGCACACCTATATAACCGAACAGATTCGGATAACGTGCTGTTGTATAGAGCGTGTAGATGCCTCCCATTGAAAGCCCGGCAAGCGCCCTTGAGTTCTTGTTTTTAATTACATTGTAACGCGATTCGACATAAGGGATAATATTTTCAACCAGATCCTTCACATAGTTGCCGCCACTATGGAATTCGTCCGATTCCATATCCTGCTGCATAACCGTCGCCCCGGGAAGAGGGGCCATAATATCGGGCGATGCCAGTTGGTTCGGGTTGGCGTTAGGCATAACGACAATCATCGGAACGGCTTTGCCCCGGGCAATCAAGTTGTCCATTATCTGGCAGGCACGTCCGAGCGAAGTCCATGCGTCCTCATCTCCCCCACCTCCGTGTTGGAGATATAAAACCGGATATTTTTTGTTGCTCTCGCCATATCCGTAAGGGGTATAAACATACATCCTCCTCTCGCTTCCATATGCCGGAGAGGGATACCACACTTTTGAAAGAGTGCCTTTCTTCTCTTTCGCTTCGAGATAAAGTTCGCTCTTTTCTCCCGGAACAATAACCATGTTGCTCACGTTTTGTCCGTCACGAACCGTCTGAAGGTTATTTGGATCCAACATTCTGACTCCGTCCACGGAGATTGTGTAAGTGTAAAAATCAGGTGCCACGTTTTCAGCGGTATATTCCCAAATTCCGTTTTCACCTTCGGTCATCTCCACCGGACCGGACATAGCGAAAGTCCCCCTCTCGGTTGTGACCTCCCTTACCGGAAGAAAACCGCCCGAAAGTTCGACTTTTATAGCTTTTGGAGCCCGGAAACGGATCGTCACACTATTCCCGTTAACTTCGGGAGAGACGACCCTTAACGCACTGAATTGCGCATGTACCCCCAAACTGAAAGTAAGGGAGAGAAAAAGTAATAGATATTTTTTCATAATTAGAGGATGTTATTTTACCTTAAAAAGATTTTTTACAAGATAATACCAAATTTTATGACTCTGAACAGTTGAACAAAAAAATCCCGGTACTTTACGCAAGCAACCGGGAATTGAAATTATTCTTTATGACAATTACTCTTCTATTTCGCCAATTTCAATGTTTACGGAGTATTTATGCCCGTTTATGTTGATCTGGGCCAGATTATCTCCTTTATAAACAACAGTAGCGTCATATGAGAAACTTTCTCCGTCAATTACGCCGGCAATCGCCCAGTCAAGCGACCCGCCCGTGATCTCCAGTGTCTCTTTGTTAACGGTTACATTGTTGAAAACTATATCCGACGTGGAAGTTATTTCAACCTGATCCTCTATTTTTAACTGAGTGGTTCCAGCTCTGTTGCTTCTCCCGTTCAGGATATATTCTGTTGATCCTCCCCCAAGTCCCGTTAATTTCCAACTGGTGCTGCGTTCATCGGAAGCTGATATTCTTGGAGCATCAAAACTGCCGGATATCGAGCTGTTGTAATATGCATGAAGTATGCTGTTTTCCAAAACGAGTCCCCAATTCAAATCATAATCATAACGAAAAGTTATCTGTGTTCCCTCTTCATTCAAGCTTATGAAACTTTTAGCCGTACTATAGACAGTATCCGTAATACCTCCTGACTTAACACCCAAACTATAAAGATTTACCATTAGCGAGACTCCCTGTATTTCGGATGAAATTCCCGAAGTGGAAGAGCCAAGAGTCGATGCAATATCCTCGGCTACCTGATCAGCAACAGGATCGTCTGCCAATTTTTCCTCACATCCCATAAACATAGTCCCTGAAACCAATAAGGCTAATAAAAAATAAATTGTCCTTTTCATTTGTATCCGATTTTAATAAGTTTTCTTGTTTAATTTAACTTGCGAATATAGTTAATTATTGTGAAATAAGAGTGTCAATTTCTCCCTCTCCCCTTCCAAATTCACCTATCTCAAGACCGTGGTTATTGTCGCGCGAAGGCAATAGGTTGGCATACAGACCCCGCTAAATAGCATATTTTTTATATCTTCGTGGAAGAGGCCGGTGATATAGACCGAAAAACAGAGAAAAATCGCATGAAAAAAATTATAGATACAGAAAGAATACCCATTAAACTTTGGCTTGACGAGGTTGACGACCAAACGTTGTACCAGGCGAAGAACCTTGCCAATTTGCCTTTTGCTTTCAAACATATAGCATTAATGCCCGATGCGCACTCGGGATACGGGATGCCCATAGGTGGGGTAATGGCAGCTGACAAGGTGATAGTACCCAACGCCGTGGGTGTAGATATCGGGTGCGGTATGTGCGCGGTTAAAACCAATTTGAGGATAAATCCTGACATTCGGAAAAGGTTGAAGGATATTGTAGGAGATATCAGGGAGAGGGTACCGGTGGGCTTTAAGCACCATAAAAGAGCACAGGATGAGAATCTTATGCCTGAGGGCTATGAAATTGATAACCTGGAAGTTGTGAGTTCCGAGTATGAGTCTGCCTTGCGACAGCTCGGAACTCTTGGAGGAGGTAATCATTTCATTGAGATTCAAAGAGATAAGGAAGATTATATTTGGATAATGATACACTCCGGAAGCAGAAATCTGGGCAAAAAAGTTGCTGACCATTATAACAAGCTCGCAAAAAAACTAAATAAGCGGTGGAACTCTCCCGTGCCTCCAAAGGCAGACCTCGCTTATCTTCCATTTACCACAACAGAAGCGCATATGTATTATTATGAGATGAATTATTGCGTCGATTTCGCGCTTGCTAACCGCAAGTTGATGCTAACAAGGGTGCAGGAGGTGTTTCGCCACTATTTCCCCAATATCATTTTTGGCGAAATTATAAACATAGCCCACAATTATGCCGCATGGGAAAAACATTTCGGCAAAAAAGTGGTGGTACACCGCAAAGGGGCCACCTCCGCGCATAAAGGGGAACTCGGCATTATACCCGGCTCGCAGGGAACAAGCTCCTTCATAGTGGAGGGGTTGGGAAACCCGGAGAGTTTCGCGAGTTGCTCGCATGGAGCCGGCCGAATAATGGGACGCAATGAGGCCGTTAGAAACTTAAGTCTTGAATATGAAATAGACAAACTCGACAAAAAGGGAATCCTACATTCTATCAGAAGCAGAAGAGACCTCGATGAAGCCCCTTCTGCTTATAAAAACATCGTTCAAGTTATGTTGGACCAGGAAGATTTGGTGGAAATAAAGGTAAAACTGTCGCCCCTTGCCGTGATCAAAGGGTAGCCGACACATTGGTTTTTCTTCCGGGATTAACATCAGTTCACAGAAAAAACAGAGTAGCCCTTTACCGCGGAATTTTTAGCAAAAGGGAAAACGAAGTCAGTAAAACTACCGCGCTAATTAATGTTTATCCGGTTGTTTTGTATCAATAATTTTTAAAGTATACCATTAACCCTACTGATAATTGAGTGAACTTCGGTCCTTTTTGAGGTTGAAAAATGCTGTATGGTGTGTATTTTGCGTACAAACTTACACTGCTGAAACCAATTTGACCCAAAATATCCACATTGTGCGTCCTGACATCAAATCCTCTCCCCATAAGGTCTTCATCCTTTTCCCTTGTTATATGCATTCCAACTCTATCGCTTCCATAACTGAAAAGAACACCTCCCGATAAGAATAATCTGTGTTTATAGTTTAATTTCGGCTGCCATTCAAATAGTAAAGGGGCAATAAATTCAATTTGCGTCAAACTGTTGCGCGAATAAATATCCGTAGGCATTTTTTGAAAAGTAATTACTCCGTCAACTTTTTCCATTTTCAAGTTTCCTTTCAATGCATAATCGCGATAAACAAATCCTATACCGGTAACCAAGGCAAATTCGTCAATAAAAGTGGTGGATATTTCTAAGGGATTTAATATTATCTCCCCGGACGAAAAAGGCTTGTATGCCAAATCACTGTTTATCATAAAGGAAAATCCGGCTCCCATTCCCTGCCAGTGGGTTCGCATCCCCGGTTTTTCCCCATCTTTGCCCAACAGAGGACCAAACGGTGTATTAATATTAAAATCCGTTCCAACCGTATAGGTTTCCAAGCTTCTCTCAGAAGTAAATATGCCTTCATACACGGGCACATAGTCGATTGAATCGATTTGTGATACTTTTATTCTCACTTCGTCCAGACTATCTTTTACAAAAATGTTCTTATTCCGAAAATGGAAAGTCGTATCCGCGACTTCTTGCGCGAATAAATTGGCTGAAATTAGCACAAAGGCAAATGTAATGAATGTTGATTTTCTTGTTTTCATTTTTAATTCATTGTATTTATGTATAATTTAATTTCTAGTGTTGTGTTTTTTTAACTTATTTTTCTTTTTTCTATCTCCTTTTTAAGTTTATTCGCAATATCTCTTCCGAGTCTTTCTCGGATTCGATATAGATCAATGTCATTTTACTCTCTGGTGATGTGGTTTCATTGAATAAAACCAATCGGAAATATTCCCCTTTTTGGGGCAACTGAAGATAGATGGAGCTTAGAACACCATTTGAAACTACCTGCTTCACTTTTTTCGCGCCTTTTTGGTCAACTTCCAAGCACTTGCGCGCAAAATCAGCAGCTTCCTCGTTATTGGTTGTTACAATGCTTTTGTAATAGGTGAATTCATATTCTTTCAGCATTTCTCTGCTCATTTCCACCAGTACCGATCCTTTCTGTTTACCGTACCGCTCAAAAACCTTATTGATTTCCAAGTCGCTCTGTGCGTTCAGATTGGTTGTAAATCCGACTGCCAAAAGCACCGTAAGAATTAAATATTTGCTCATATTCTTCATAATTATCTCGTTTCGTATTAAAATTCTACTCCCGCAAAAACTATAATACTCCCGTTTTTTTGGACAGTCTGTTAAGGTGAAATATTTTTGTTTAAAAAATGATTTCCGATGAAAAAAGAAAGAAGAAAACACAGTTGCGA
>JGI24710J26742_10003570_pt1 | contig 13089 bp, 8 predicted proteins | sample BioPla2DNA2_FD_26742 | JGI IMG/M metagenome (IMG submission 26742) | reverse complement strand
TGACGCTTGTCCGTCTCATACTCCACATGAGCCGTGGCAATGGTAATCCCACGTTCTTTCTCCTCAGGAGCCTTATCAATCTGCTCAAAAGAGGTCTTCTGAGCAAAACCCGCACTGGACAAACAGGAGGTTACCGCCGCCGTCAACGTGGTCTTACCATGATCCACATGACCGATAGTCCCGATATTCAGGTGGGGCTTCGTCCGCTCATATTTTTTCTTCGCCATTTAAAAACACCTCCGGATATTAATAAGCTATGCTTTAGTAATGATTTTTTGGGCAATGCTTTGCGGCAGCTCGTCATAACGGTTAAATTCCATGCTAAAAACACCCCGCCCTTGGGTCAGTGAACGCAAACTGGTAGTATAACCGAACATGTCAGAAAGCGGGGCAATGCCCCGGATAATATGAAGGTGCCCTTTACGATCCGTCCCCATGATCCGGCCGCGGCGGCCGGTAAAATCACCGAGCACATCGCCAAGGTAATCTTCGGGTACAGTAATCTCCACCTTCATGATCGGCTCCAGTATAACCGGTTGGGCCTGGACCAGAGCTTTTTTTAATGCCTGGGAGGCAGCAATTTGAAAGGCCAGCTCGGATGAATCGACCGGGTGGTAAGAGCCGTCTATCAGCTTCACCACAACATCGGTCACCGGGTAGCCGGCCAGAACTCCATTATGCATCGCTTCATTCAGGCCTTTTTCAACAGCGGGAATAAACTCTTTGGGGATAGCCCCGCCGACAATTTCATTAATAAAGAGAAAACCTTGCCCCTGTTCTGCCGGTGATACTTCAATAACGACATGCCCGTACTGGCCTCTTCCGCCGGTCTGGCGGATAAAACGTCCTTCTACCCGGGCCTCGCCGCGGATTGTTTCTTTGTAGGCTACCTGCGGTTTCCCCACATTGGCCTGGACCTTAAATTCACGTAACAGGCGGTCAACAATAACTTCTAGATGCAGCTCGCCCATACCGGAGATAATGGTCTGCCCTGTTTCTTCATCGGTATGCATATGAAAGGTTGGATCTTCTTCAGCCAGATGTTGCAGTGAAAGGCTCATCTTATCCTGATCCGCCTTGGTTTTAGGCTCAATGGCTACCGAGATAACCGGTTCGGGAAATTTAATCGCTTCAAGAATAATCGGTTTTTCGAGGCTGCAAAGGGTATCACCGGTACCGATCTCCTTGGGACCGGCAAAAGCAATGATATCACCGGCTAGCACCTCATCTACCTCTTCGCGATAGTTAGCATGCATCCGTAGCAGGCGGTTGATCCGCTGCTTTTTTTCACGGGTGGCGTTAAACAACACCGACCCTTTTTTCAGCCGGCCCGAATAGACCCGCGCAAAAGCAAGCTTGCCGACGAAAGGATCAACCATGATTTTAAAAACCAGCGCCGAAAACGGAGCATCAACGGAAGGAAGGCGAAAGTCTTCCCGGCCGCTTTTAAAGTCAAATCCCTTCACCGCACCTACATCCATGGGGGAGGGAAGAAAAGTAACCACCGCCTGAAGAAGAGGCTGGACACCCTTGTTGCGGTAGGAAGAGCCACAAAATACAGGCACCAGAGCATGGTGGATTGTAGCTTTCCGGAGAGCACGGTAACATTCTTCAGGTGAAATCTCCTGGCCTTTAAAATATTTTTCCATCAGGAGATCATCATACTCGGCCGCGGTCTCCAGGATCCGCTCACGATAATCAGCGGCTTGATCGCGCATCTCTTCGGGAATCTCCGCTTCGCGGCTGTGAATTCCGAGATCGTCTTCATAAATAATCGCCCGCTGCCGGATCAGATCAATTACACCTGAGAACTTGCTTTCAGCACCGATGGGCAACTGCAGGGGAAGCACATGCGCATGCAGCTTTTCTCGGAGCTGACGGAGCACTTTAAAGAAGTCGGCTCCAACAATATCCATCTTGTTGATATAGGCAATCCGGGGAACATGGTAGCGATCCGCCTGGCACCAGACCGTCTCGGACTGGGGCTCAACTCCCCCCTTGGCACAGAATATGGCCACCACGCCGTCAAGGACGCGCATAGAACGCTCTACCTCCACGGTAAAGTCCACGTGTCCGGGTGTATCTATAATGTTTATCCGTGTATCATGCCACATGCAAGTAGTTGCCGCCGAGGTGATCGTGATCCCGCGCTCCTGTTCCTGGGCCATCCAGTCCATCGTCGCGGTGCCCTCGTGCACCTCTCCGAGCTTGTGCAACCTGCCGGAATAAAATAGTATTCTTTCGGTAGTGGTAGTTTTTCCGGCATCAATATGAGCGGCGATACCGATATTTCTGACCTTTTCCAGTGGAAAATGCTGGCTCATTTTTTTCCCTCCTTTCCATGGCAATTTATAATTAAAATTATCATTTACCAGCGATAGTGAGCGAAAGCCTTGTTCGCTTCAGCCATCTTGTGAGTATCTTCCTTTTTCCTTATTGCTGCTCCGACACCGTTGGAAGCATCGAGAATTTCTGCCGCCAACCGCTGCGACATTGTTTTCTCGCCCCGTTTCCTGGCAAAAGTAATNATCCAGCGGATTGCCAGTATGCTTTTCCGATGGTTGGACACCTCTACCGGAACCTGGTAAGTGGCGCCTCCGACCCGGCGGGGTTTTACTTCAAGAACCGGTGAGACGTTGCGGATCGCAGTTTCGAAAACCTGTTCTGGATCCTTACCGGTTTTTTGCCGGATAATTTCAAAGGCTTCGTAAAATATTTTTTGGGCGATACCCTTTTTCCCATCANACATCAGATTGTTAATAAACTTTGCCACCAGCTTGCTGTTATAAACAGGATCCGCGAGGGTCTCCCGCCTGGCGACAGGGCCTTTGCGTGGCATCCTAATCACCCCTTACCCTATCAAAATAAAAATCNACTCTGGCTAGGCCTTTGGTTTCTTTGTCCCATACTTGGATCGGGCCTGGGCCCGATTCTCCACTCCGGCAGCGTCCAGCGCCCCGCGTACCAGATGGTAACGAACACCCGGCAGATCTTTAACCCGGCCGCCTCTGACCAGCACTACGGAGTGCTCCTGGAGATTATGGCCGATTCCGGGAATATAGGCGGTAACCTCAATGCCGTTAGTCAGGCGGACGCGGGCAATCTTTCGTAGCGCCGAATTTGGCTTTTTCGGTGTCGTCGTAGAGACCCTGGTGCAAACCCCCCTTTTCTGCGGAGAACGCTCCAGGGCTGGCGCAGCCGACTTGTGGGTCTGCTTCCGGCGTCCTTTACGAACCAATTGATTTAAGGTCGGCAACTGTCCACCCCCTTTTAAAACTCGATAATGGCAGCCGCAGCTGCTTTTACTTTAATACCACAGATCTTGCCTAATTCGGACATGGTTTCAATATAGTGAACTTTTACCCCTTTGTTCTCTGCAAGGGCCGCTACCGGGGCGCTGATCTTCTCTTCAGCATCCCTGGCCAGAAGAACCATGACCGCTTCGCCTTTTTCCAGCGCCTTCAGGGTCTGCTTTGTTCCGACAACTTTTTGACCTGCCTGGGAGACCCGAGCGATCAGTTCATCTTCACTCAAGCAAACCAACCTCTCTTTCCTGAAGCCGTCTTTTTAAGCGCACTTCGGTATTTTATCACCAGCACCGGCGGTTGTCAATTAATTTTTGCCCTGCCTATATTTATCCAACCAGATTCTCTGCTCTAGGATTCAGAGGAAGCCGCCGGCTCGGGCGCTAGCTCTTCATCCGGATCAAGCGAAGTTGTTTTCTCTCCGGCCTTGTCCTCAGGCTCCTCTTCCGGATCCGACGCCTCGACCCGGGACTCTTCCGGCTCATCGAGGACCCGGACCTTGACATTACGGTAACGAGACATTCCGGTACCAGCCGGGATCAGCTTGCCAATAATGACGTTCTCTTTCAATCCTAAAAGGTCGTCCCGCTTCCCTTTGATCGCTGCATCGGTAAGAACGCGGGTAGTCTCCTGGAATGAAGCCGCTGAAAGAAACGAATCGGTAGCCAGTGAGGCCTTGGTAATGCCCAGAAGCAACGGCCGGGCCTGAGCCGGGCGCCCGCCTTCTTCTTTGATCTTCTCATTTATCTCCTCAAATAAGAAACTGTCAATGATCCCTCCGGGAAGCAGGTCGGTATCACCGGGATCCTCCACTTTCACTTTTTTCAACATCTGCCGGATAATTACTTCAATATGCTTATCGTTGATATCGACCCCCTGCATCCGGTAGACCCACTGGACCTCTTGAAGAAGGTAGAGCTGCACGCCGCGGACCCCTTTTACTTTAAGAAGCTCGTGAGGATTGATCGAACCTTCGGTAAGTTCATCACCGGCGTTAACTTTCTGCCCATCCTCTACTTTCAACCGGGCCCCGTACGGCACAGGATAGATCCGCACTTCATCGTGCTCTGAAATAACTTTCAGCTCTCGCTTATAGCGTGTCTCCTGGATATCAACTACACCGGAAACCTCTGATATAAGGGACTGCCCTTTCGGCTTACGTGCTTCAAAAAGCTCCTCCACCCTGGGCAGGCCCTGGGTAATATCGTCACCGGCTACTCCCCCGGTATGGAAGGTCCGCATGGTCAGCTGGGTCCCGGGTTCGCCAATGGACTGCGCGGCGATGATTCCTACGGCCTCGCCGACATCGACGATCTTTCCTGTAGCAAGATTGCGGCCGTAGCATTTGACACAGATACCGTGGCGGGTGCGGCAGGTAAGTACAGAACGAAAACGAACTTCGGTAATACCGAGCTTAACAATCTGCTCGGCAATATCCTCATCGATCATCTCATCCCGATCCACAAGCACCTCTCCGCTATCGGGATGATAGACCGGCTCCAGGGCAAAGCGGCCGATGACCCGCTCGATAGCCTCCTCCAGATCAGTGCCGTTTCCAAGATATTCACTTAAACTGATCCCCTGGCCGGTACCGCAGTCTTCTTCGCGGATGATGACATCCTGNACCACGTCCACCAGGCGGCGGGTAAGATAGCCGGAGTCAGCCGTTTTTAAAGCGGTGTCGGCTAAACCTTTACGAGCGCCGTGCGTAGAGATAAAGTATTCCAACACGGTTAGCCCCTCACGGAAATTGGCCTTGATCGGCAGGTCAATAATCCGCCCGGCGGGGTCGGCCATCAGGCCACGCATCCCGGCCAGCTGGGTGATCTGCGATTCGTTGCCACGCGCCCCTGAATGGGCCATCATGAAGATGGGATTGAGCTCGTCAAGCCCCTCCATCAATGAACGGGTGACCTCTTCTTTGGCATCGCTCCAGATCTCGATCACGCGATCGTAGCGCTCTTTTTCGGTAATCAGGCCGCGCAGAAAGTTTTCTTCGGTGACCCAGACNAGTTCCTCGGCCCGCTGGAGAATCTCCTGCTTATTCGGGGGAATGACAATATCTTCAATGGCTACGGTCACTCCNGCCCGGGTGGCATAGTGAAAGCCAAGCCTTTTAATTTCGTCTAAGATCTCGGCAGTTTTTGTATGACCGTATTTGCGATAGCAGCGGAAAACCAGGTCGCCGAGAAAATCTTTTTTAATCGGATTATTCCGCGGGACCTTTTCCAGCACCTCTTCAGGATTCATCCCGCGCAGGGGGATAAAGTTTTTCTCCGGCAGGAAGTCGGCAAATTCGGCATTGTTNATATAAGGAAAGTCAACCGGAAAAATGTCGTTAAATATAANCTTGCCGACGGTGGTTAGCAGATATTTTTTACGGCGAGCAAAACTGCGCCCCCTAAAGCCGGAAGCTTTGACCAGGATGCGGGCATGCAGATCCAGGTAGCCCAGCTCGTATGCGCTGATGGCTTCTTCAGGATCAATATAGACCCGCCCTTCACCCCTNGCCCCATCTTTCTCCAGGGTGAGATAGTAACAGCCGAGGACCATATCCTGGGTCGGGGTGACCACCGGGCGCCCGTCTTTAGGATTAAGAATGTTTTGTGCCGCCAGCATGAGCAACCTGGCTTCCGCCTGGGCCTCGGCAGAGAGAGGCACGTGTACCGCCATCTGGTCGCCGTCAAAATCGGCATTGTAAGCCACGCAAACCAGCGGATGAATCTGAATGGCCCGGCCTTCCACCAGCACCGGTTCAAAAGCCTGAATCCCTAAACGGTGCAGCGTCGGGGCCCGGTTTAAGAGTACCGGGTGATCTTTAATCACCTCTTCAAGGACATCCCAGACCTCAGGGCGAACCTTCTCCACCATCCGCTTGGCGCTCTTGATATTATGGGCCATCCCGTCATTGACCAGACGCTTCATCACAAAAGGTTTAAACAGCTCCAGGGCCATCTCCTTGGGCAGGCCACACTGGTAAAGCTTTAGATCCGGACCGACAACAATCACCGAGCGCCCGGAATAGTCGACCCGCTTACCGAGGAGATTCTGGCGAAAGCGCCCTTGCTTCCCTTTAAGCATATCGCTTAACGATTTCAAGGGACGGTTCCCCGGACCGGTTACCGGCCGACCCCGCCTGCCGTTATCAATTAGCGCATCAACGGCCTCCTGAAGCATCCGCTTCTCGTTGCGAACGATAATATCGGGAGCCCCCAGATCGAGAAGCCTCTTCAGGCGATTGTTGCGGTTAATCACCCGGCGATAAAGGTCGTTTAAATCAGAGGTGGCAAAACGTCCGCCGTCAAGCTGGACCATCGGACGCAGATCAGGCGGGATTACCGGGATCACATCGAGGATCATCCAGGAGGGATGATTGCCAGATTGGCGGAAAGCCTCGACCACTTCAAGGCGGCGGGTTGCCCGGATCTTTTTCTGGCCGCTGGAGTTTTTCAACTCGGTACGCAGCTCCTCGGCAAGATCGTCTAAATTAATCTCTTCAAGCAGTCGCTTCACCGCTTCAGCGCCCATGTCTGCCTTAAATCCTTTCCCCTCTTTAAAAAGCGCATCGTATTTATCGCGGTATTCGCGGTATTCTGCCTCCGTCAGCAGCTGTTTCTTGCTTAAGATGGTTTCACCGGGATCGATAACCACGTATGAAGCAAAATAAAGGACCTTCTCCAGGGAACGCGGTGACATGTCCAGTAAAAGCCCCATCCGGCTGGGGATCCCCTTGAAATACCAGATATGAGAAACCGGGGCGGCCAGCTCGATATGGCCCATCCGCTCACGGCGCACCTTGGCCCGGGTTACCTCCACCCCGCAGCGATCGCAAACAATACCGCGGTAGCGAATTCGTTTATACTTACCACAGTTGCATTCCCAATCTTTCTGCGGCCCAAAAATCTTTTCACAAAAAAGCCCTTCACGCTCAGGCTTAAGGGTGCGGTAATTAATTGTTTCCGGCTTCTTCACCTCGCCGCGAGACCAGGCCCGGATCTGCTCAGATGAGACCAATCCGATCTTTAAAGCATCAAAGCTGTTTACGTCCAAGAAAATTTCGCTCCTTTCGCCGGATTTACGCCCTTAACCAGTGATACCCTTCCTTATGATTCCTTTTTAGGCAATTTATGAAGTGCGGGGAGAGGCACCCTCCTCCTCATCATCTTCTTTATCTTTTCCTTCCATTTCTCCGGGTTGCTCTAAAGAGATCTCCTCGTCAGTCCCTGCTTCAATAGCGGTTGAGACAGGAACCTTCTCTTCTTGCTCATCTGCAATAATATCTTCAATATCTTTTTCTGGCTCCTCCTCGTCCTTCGTCACAGTCTCTTTGGCCTTGTCTCCCGCTGGATCACGTTTTAAAGCAGAAACTTCGGCCCCGTCATCACCTGTTTCAAGCCCTTCGATATTGACATCCAGGCGGCGGTAATCGCCTTCTTCATCACCTTCCCGGATCTCGACTTCTCCCTCTTCTTCACTGAGCACCTTGACGTCAAGGCAGAGGCTTTGCAGCTCTTTCACCAGCACCTTAAATGATTCAGGAACACCGGGTTCGGGAATGTTCTCCCCTTTAACGATCGCTTCGTAAGTTTTAACCCGGCCGATGACATCGTCAGATTTTACCGTTAAGATCTCTTGCAACGTATAGGCAGCCCCGTATGCTTCCAGAGCCCAAACCTCCATCTCGCCAAAGCGCTGGCCGCCAAACTGGGCTTTGCCACCCAGGGGCTGCTGGGTCACCAGCGAATAAGGGCCGGTCGAGCGGGCATGGATCTTATCGTCGACCAGGTGGGCCAGCTTCATCATATAAACATAACCAACGGTTACCTCGTTATCAAACGGTTCACCGCTGCGGCCGTCGTAAAGAAGAGTCTTCCCCGTTTCGGACAACCCGGCCTCATTGAAAGCAGCAAAGACATCGTCTTCAACTGCTCCGTCAAAGACCGGGGAGGCAATATAAATTCCCAGGGCCTTCGCCGCCCAGCCAAGATGGGTCTCAAGTACCTGCCCGATATTCATCCGGGAAGGGACCCCCAGGGGGTTAAGAATAATTTCAACCGGCGTCCCGTCCGGCAAAAAGGGCATATCCTCTTCCGGAAGAATCCGGGCAATAACCCCCTTNTTGCCATGCCGCCCCGCCATCTTATCCCCTTCGGATATTTTCCGTTTCTGGGCTACGTAGACGCGCACTAACTGATTGACTCCAGGGGAAAGCTCGTCACCATCTTCACGCGTAAAAACCTTCACATCGACAACAATACCGGACTCGCCGTGTGGCACCCGCAGCGAGGTATCCCTGACCTCGCGGGCCTTTTCACCAAAGATGGCCCGCAGAAGCCGCTCCTCGGCGGTAAGTTCGGTTTCTCCTTTAGGCGTGACTTTGCCCACGAGGATATCCCCGGAGCGCACTTCGGCGCCGATCCGGATAATTCCCCGTGCATCGAGATCCCGGAGGGCCTCTTCGCCAACATTGGGAATGTCGCGGGTAATTTCTTCCGGACCAAGCTTGGTATCACGGGCTTCCGCTTCATACTCTTCGATATGAATCGAGGTAAAGATATCTTCTTTAACCAGCTTCTCGCTGAGCAGAATAGCATCTTCGTAATTATAACCTTCCCAGGGAAGAAAAGCAGTCAACACGTTGCGTCCCAGGGCCAGTTCACCGCNACTGGTACAGGCNCCGTCGGCGATGACCTCACCGGCTTTTACCTTTTGTCCCCGCGAAACAATGGGGTGCTGGTTAATGCANGTGCCCTGGTTGGAGCGCTTGAATTTTTCCAGGGTATAGATATCCATACCGCTACTCNCCCAGGAAGAATGACCTTCTTCAAATTTTTCTCCGGTGCGACCGTTGATCAGGTAGTTCAACCCGTCAGGATCCTCGTCGCGCCGAATGGCGATCTCCGTAGAGGTAACCCGGGCCACCTCACCNTCGGACTGGCAGATCACCACCGCTCCCGAATCGTAGGCCACCTTTTCTTCCAGCCCCGTTCCCACCAGCGGCGCTTCGGTCTGCAGCAGCGGGACCGCCTGGCGCTGCATATTCGCGCCCATCAGGGCCCGGTTGGCGTCGTCATTTTCAAGGAAGGGTATTAACGCCGTCGCTACACTGACCAGCTGCTTAGGCGAGACATCCATAAAGTCTACCTCGTTCGGAGANCGCAGCACCGTATCATACTGGTAACGGCAGGTAACCCGACTGCCGACAAAACNGCCCTCGCTGTCCAACTCGGCGTTGGCCTGGGCAATGACATACTTGTCTTCATCATCGGCGGTCAGGTAAATAACCTCATCGGTCACCCGCCCTTCTTTTTTATCGACTTTCCGGTACGGGGTTTCGATGAAACCGTAGCAATTAATCCGGGCGTAAGTGCTTAAAGAGCCGATCAGGCCGATATTGGGCCCTTCCGGAGTTTCAATCGGGCAGACCCGCCCGTAGTGAGAATGGTGGACGTCACGGACTTCAAAGCCGGCCCGCTCACGGCTCAAACCACCCGGGCCGAGAGCGCTGAGACGTCTCTTGTGAGTTAACTCCGCCAGGGGGTTAGTTTGATCCATAAATTGAGAAAGCTGACTGCTGCCAAAAAACTCCTTGATCGCCGCGATCACCGGGCGAATATTAATCAGGGCTTGTGGAGTAATGGCATCGACATCCTGGATGGTCATCCTTTCCCGAACCACCCGCTCCATCCTGGATAAACCGATTCGGAACTGGTTCTGGAGAAGTTCACCGACGCTGCGCAGACGACGGTTACCGAGATGATCGATGTCATCAACCTCGCCAATTCCGTCCATCAGGTTAAGGATATAGCTAACCGCAGCCACAATATCCGCTGGAACCAGGTGTTTTATCTCCAGATCCACGCCGCCGTTGCTAAGTATGAGGCAGCTTCCATTGCGGTGGATGACCCGGGCCCGGGAGATTCCGCATTCCTCGATCTTTCGGGCCGCTTCTTCATCCACAACTAACCCGGCAGAAAAAAGAACCTCCCCGGTAGCAGGATCAAGAAGATCTTCCGCCAGCTCTGCTCCAACAAGAGAGCTGCTCATAGAAAACTTTTTATTTATTTTGTACCGCCCTACCTGGGCGAAATCATAACGTCTATTCTCGAAAAATAAGGACTCAAAAAGCGAACGAGCATTGTCAATATTCAGCGGTTCCCCCGGACGTAGCCGTTTATAGATCTCCAGAAGACCGCTTTCTACAGAATCAGTATGATCTTTTTCCAGCAGGTCTAAAATCCTGCTATCGTGGTCATAAAGGTCAAGGATCTCCTGGTTGCTGCCGTAACCGATCGCCCGCAGAAGAACCGTTACCGGNAATTTACGGGTGCGGTCAATGCGCACAAAAATACCGCCATTGACATCAGTCTCAAATTCCAACCAGGTCCCGCGGTTAGGGATGATCGTCGCACTGACCAGTTCTTTACCAGTATTTGGATCGGGTTCCTTGTCAAAGTAGACCCCCGGTGAACGGACCAGCTGGCTGACGATAACCCGCTCCGCCCCGTTGATGATAAAGGTAGCGTTATCGGTCATTTTAGGGAAATCGCCCATAAAGACCTCTTGCTCTTTAACCTCCCCGGTCTCCCGGTTGATCAGGCGGACTTTTACTTTCAGAGGAACCGCGTAAGTAGCATCTCTCTCCTTGCATTCATCTACAGAATATTTTGGTTCTCCCAGGGTGAAGTCAAAAAATTCTAAGACCAGATTGCCGGTAAAATCCTCGATCGGAGAAATGTCCTTAAAAATTTCATGAAGACCCTCTTCAATAAACCAGTTGTAGGAACTGCGCTGTACTTGAATTAAATCAGGAAGTTCATGAACCTCTTGGATCTGGGCATAACTCCGCCGTTCTCTCCCACCAGAGGCAACTTTAATTGACATGAATAGAAATCACTCCCCTAGACCTGGTTAGTAATTGAAAACCTGATCAGCAGCCTGGGTCTAAAAACAGATAGGCATTTTACTATTGTTTCCTTTTGGGCATGTAATTATTCGAAGACTATACTTAAGCATAGCGTCTGTAGTCCTAGACATCTTAAGATACTATCACATGAAGAGAAGACTGTCAAACATTATTTTAAAATAAGTTAGTTTCAGGCCTTTCGCAAATGACCTTTGAAAATTTGATCTGGTATTAATCGCCTGATTTCTCCTCGTGAAAAAGAATAAAATGGAAAGGGGGAAAGCCCGCCCACGGGAAAAGGGCGGGCGTATACCTACTTTAGCTCAACAGAACCTCCGACCTCTTCAATTTTAGCCTTAATCGCTTCTGCTTCTTCTTTGCCAATTTTCTCCTTAACCGCTTTTGGAGCGCTGTCAACCAGCTCCTTGGCCTCTTTAAGCCCTAAACCGGTTAGCTCTCGAACAACCTTGATCACCTGGATCTTCTTCTCACCGGGCCCGGTAAGGATAACATCAAACTCGTCTTTCTCTTCTTCTACCGCCTCGGCAGGCCCGGCATTAGGAGCGGCCATGGCCACCGGCGCGGCCGCGCTGACTCCAAATTCCTCTTCGAGTGCTTTAACCAGCTCGGAAAGTTCAAGCACGGTCATCTCCTTGACAATCTCCATAATCTCATTCACTTTAGACATGCTATCTTCTCCTTTAATCATCATATTAACCTAGGGAATCTGCGGCGAGGCAGATTCTTTAAGGCGGCAAACAGCATTCAGAGCATAGACCAGCTGGCAGATATTGCCCTGCAGGACATTAACCAGCCCGGCCAGGGGAGCCCGAAAAGCACCACAGACCTGGGCCAGTAGAATTTCTCGGGGAGGAATCTCTCCTAAGGCCTTAATCTCTTCAGGCGTCAGGGGCTGCCCGGATAAAAGTCCTCCTTTAATGGCAAGCGCTTCGTGCTCCCGGCCAAAATCTAAAAACACACGGGCCGCGCCAACCGGATCGGCACTGGTATAAGCTACTGCGGTGGGGCCTTCAAGAAAAGTCTCCAACCCAGTCATACCAATCTTCTGACAGGCCAGCCTGGTCAGGGTATTTTTTACCACGCGGTAACGGCAATCTTCCGCTTTTAGCCGCCGGCGCAATTCAGTAACACTGGCCACATTGAGACCGCGGTAATCGGCTGCAATAATCAACTCGGCCTGCTCCAGTTCACGGGCCATCTCTTCGATAAACTCTTCTTTAGCCTTTCTGTTAATCAATTGGTTCACCCCCTTATTCCCGGCCAAAAGGATACGTAGCCACCGTTTCAATAGCAGCAAAACTAAAGGCTTTCCATAGATGGAAAGCCTCATTACGCGCGCCGGTTGATCCGGCAGGTGCTGGCGTTCTTCCTCGGCAGGTAGAGCCTGAAGGCTCCATTAAACAGTTCGTGCCTGCTGTCTATGGAATCAGATGAACTTAATATTATCTTTAAACGATTTTAAAATTTACCGGCCCTTCTACTTACCAAGAGCGACGGCTTTTTGCGGGCTAATCTTAATCCCGGGGCCCATCGTTGAACTGACAGTGATAGACCTGATGTACTGCCCCTTGGCCGCCGGTGGCCTCGCTTTAATCAAGGTCTCGATTACTGTATAAAAATTTTGCCGGAGCTGCTCCAGGGCAAAGGAAACCTTGCCAATAGGCAGGTGAATATTTCCCGCCTTATCAGTGCGAAATTCCACCTTACCCGCCTTAATCTCTTCGATCGCTCTTTGCAGATCGAATGTGACCGTTCCGCTTTTGGGATTGGGCATCAAACCGCGCGGGCCCAGAATTTTCCCCAGCTTGCCTACCGTCCCCATCATATCGGGAGTAGCCACGGCCACATCAAAGTCCA
>JGI24710J26742_10003561_pt1 | contig 13129 bp, 12 predicted proteins | sample BioPla2DNA2_FD_26742 | JGI IMG/M metagenome (IMG submission 26742) | reverse complement strand
ACTTTTCATTATCTATGGGTAACATCTTACTACAAAGGCTCAATAAAGTTTATCTGTAATTTATGCCATGGCTTAATCTTCCTTCATGATTTCACCGTGATAATGTGGGTTGCATTTAATCTGAAGATTTCTTGCATCCTTTCTTATTCAAGAATTTCCTTGAATAAGAAAAAGTAATATAATATTTTTATGTAAAACAATTTTAAATTTTATTAAAAATTGATTATAACCAGTATGGAAAATACTTGCTTTCTATTTGAATCCTTTAACAAAATGGCAGAGCAAAGCTATTGTAGCAAAAATCTGAATAAGCCTATAGCAATATTATCCTCTAGATTTTATACCGTAATAGATATTATAATTCTATCAGGGGTGCTAAACGATGTTGTTCAATTCTTACAATGACTATGAACTTGTACCAAGAACGTATTCTATCAAAAGCTATCGCCGAAGGGAAACATCTATAGGAAAGAAAATTTTAAAATTTTTTGTTTATTTCACTGCACTAGTGATTACAGCTGTTGTAGTATTCCTGTTTTTTGTTGATTAACAAAGCAAAGAAGAAGGTTTTAGGTTATTTTCCTTCAGAATTTCGAAGAAGATATTTTTTACTGTTGACAAATGCCGCGGACGCAAGTATAATAGTTTTTGTTGTTAACTAATATATGCGGACGTGGCGGAATTGGCAGACGCGCTAGACTTAGGATCTAGTGTCACCGACGTGGGGGTTCAAGTCCCTTCGTCCGCACCAACAAGGTTTGAGAGGATTTTTTATAAATTTTCTCAGACCTTTTTTCAATCCAAATTTCTAACGAATTAAAAATCTTCTAACGTAATACTCTCATTAAGTGTTCTTGCAATGTTTTCCTGCTGTTCTCTATCTACATGAGCATATATGTTAGTGGTGGTTTGTATATCGGGGTGCCCGAGCCAAACAGATACTTCTTTCAAGCTGAAACCCTGTTTAAGTAAAAAAGAGGCTGTACTGTGTCTTAGGTCATGGAAACGAATATGAGGCATATTAGAAGCTTCTACAGCAATGAAGAGTAAAAATTCTTCGGGCTAAAATTGACATAACGTCTAGCCAAAATGTCCTAAATATGGCATAATAGAGCATACGATATTGTTGTAAATAGAACATTTGGGAGGAGTATTAAAATGGTTAAAAGGAAAGATAAAAGAAAGTATGGTTATCAAAAACTCGGAAAAAGCTTTGGGTGTCCAGTTAGATGAACTACCTCACTACGATACGATTAATAACTTTTTAATGGAGTTACCGCTAGAAGAGTTGGAAAAGATTTGGACTTACATGATAAAAGAGTTATTCACGAAAAGATGTTTTGATAACTATAGAATCAACGGAAAGTACAGGGGTATTATTTTTGATGGAACCGGATTATTCAAATTCGATGAAAAGCGTTGTGAACACTGTCTAAGAAGAGAATACACAGATGAGAAAACAGGAAAAACAAAAACAATATATATGCAGCATGTTCTTGAAGCAAAGCTTGTAGTGGGCGATATGGTTTTAAGTATTGGAACTGAATTTATTGAGAATGAGTCAGAGGATGTTAAAAAACAAGATTGCGAATTGAAGGCATTTTACCGATTAGCAGAGAAAATTAAACAAGACATATCCCTGACTTCCTATTTGAATTCTGGGAGACAGTATATATGCAGCAGAGCCTGTTTTTAAGGTGTGTGATAAACACAAATGGAAGTATTTATTCCGGTTCAAGGAAGGTCGGATAAAAAGTATTGCTGAAGAATATACCAAAAGAGGAATATCCTCAAAACTGTTAGAAGCGATTTGCACACGCAGACTAACAGACGAGGATATTCAGCAAATATTAAAACCTGTACAAGTGAGGTTTACTTGATATAATTATTATAGCAGGGAGGTTATAGTTATAGTCTTAAGTAGTGGTGTAAAATTGATGGCATTAATCCTAAACAAGTTGATGGAAGCTGAGGTAACTGCAAAAATTGGTGCAGGTAAATAATATGGATTTTCCGCGAGAACATTGGGCACAGCTTCATTCTACGAATCCATTAGAACGACTGAACAGGGAAATACGGCGAAGAGCTGACGTGGTGAGTATATTCCTTAATCGTCAATCAGTAATAAGATTGGTTGGTTCAATACTAATAGAGCAGCATGAGGAATGGCAAATTGGTAGAAGATACTTTAGTAAAGAAACATAGTGGAAAACAATTTACACCATTTGACAAGACTCTATCCAGAAACTGGTGGTGAATATGCCTTTGTAAAGGATGTGTTATTTTGAGTTTAACAGCTATAAGCAAATACATGAGCTTAATTCTGCGACATAAACCAGAGACAATTGGAATCAGCCTTGATGAACATGGTTGGGTCGATGTTGATGAACTTATTATGGGGATCGCAAAGACTCATGAATTCAATATGGATATTCTGGAAGAAATCGTTTACTCAGATAATAAACAGAGATATTCGTTTAATGAAGATAAAACATTGATTAGAGCAAATCAGGGGCATTCTATTCCAGTAGATGTCGAGTTAGATGAGATGGAACCACCGATAGAACTTTGGCATGGAACCGGAGCAAAATATGTGGACTCAATTGATACTCAGGGACTTATTCCTAAGAGCCGGTTGTATGTACATCTGTCAGAGGATATTGATACAGCTGTTAAGGTAGGTATGCGTCATGGGAAACCGATTCTTTATGTTGTAAAAGCCAGTGACATGTATAGTGATGGATATAAGTTCTATCTCTCGAAGAATGGCGTGTGGCTTACAAGACAGGTTCCTGTGAAATATCTTGAAAAGCAGGTTATATTTGCTCAAAAGTAAATCAAGCCTAAACTTTGCCACCGGGTAAAGATTTTAAGGTGTTCTGAAACATTCCGTTAGGTCTTAGAAGGAATGTTGTTGGGACACCTTTTATTTAGGGGTACTTCATTTAGTGTCAAAAGATCCAAGGGATTTGATTTTAGGGGATTTTATTTCGAAGGAGAGGTATTGAATGAAAGAATCAATCTTAAAAAGTTTTGCAAAGTATGTTAGCTTGAATGTCCTGGGAATGATAGGATTATCCTGCTATATTTTAGTGGATACTTTTTTCATATCAAAGGTTTTGGGAGCAATGGGTATTGCGGCACTTAATTTTTCTATTCCGATTTATAGTTTGATTCATGGTACAGGACTGATGATTGGTATTGGTGGTGCTACAAGATACAGTATATTAAAATCCCAAAAGGAAGACAAAGGGGCTAATAGGGTATTTACCACCTGTATAAAAACAGGTGCCCTTATAGGAGTCGCTTTTGGACTAATCGGTATATTCGGTTCAAAATCTCTGGCTTTGATTTTAGGGGCAGATATGTCCACATTAACCATGACTAAAACATACCTAACAACAATACTATGCTTTGCACCGGTTTTTATCATGAACAATATTATCCTTGCTTTTGTACGAAATGATAATAACCCGAATTTGTCAATGGTCGCAATGCTTTTCGGCAGTCTTTGTAATATTGTTTTAGATTATATATTTATGTTTCCCCTTGATATGGGAATTTTTGGTGCAGCTTTTGCAACAGGCCTTGCACCGATAATAAGCTTGGGTATACTGACAATCCATTTTGTAAAAAGAGAAAATAGCCTTAGATATGTTCACGATAGAATGTGGTGGTTTTCTATTTGCGATATTTTTAGTTTAGGCTTATTTGCTTTTATTACTGAGGTTTCTTCTGCTGTAGTTCTTATAACTTTTAATCTGGTAATTATGAGCCTTGAGGGAAGCCTAGGGGTTGCATCCTATGGAATTGTTGCTAATATAGCCCTTGTGGGGGTTTCAATATTCACCGGAATTGCACAAGGAATACAACCCCTTGTCAGCAAGGCATATGGATTGAAAAATTACGTAGTGTTAAGAAAAATAATAAAATTTGCTTTTCTCTCTTCCCTTGCAGTGGCATCGGTTATATATATGCTTGTGTTTTTCAATGCCGATGGAATAACTAGGATTTTTAACAGCGAACAGAACCTAGAAATTGCACGAATTACTAAAGTGGGACTTAGGATTTATTTTGCAGGTTTTTTCTTTGCGGGTATAAATATAATAATGGCTGCATATTTAAGTGCTACAGAGTTAGCTAAGGATGCGTTTGTTATTTCCGTTACACGGGGGTGCATTATTATTGTTCCTATGGTTCTGTTATTAAGCAGTATTTGGGGAATGACAGGTTTATGGATGACCTTTGTTCTAACAGAGGGTATTGTGACCATAATAACGGTTTTTATGGCAAGCTCAAAAAAGAAAATAGGGATAACTCAAACATAAAATTCTTTCATATCATCCAGTCTCAAGCAAGATAATTTACCACCATAGAAGCAAGCCCCGCAATCAATTCCTATTTTATTTTCGCCATGCCATATATTTAGTGATTTATCGCTATTAAGGTGGCAGGTGGGTACATGTCCAAATATAACAGTATATTTATCAAGAGGTTGGGAATTGAAAAAACTCTGGTTCCAAAGCAAATATTCAGTATTTTGCTTACTCATAAATTCTTCTATGTCCGTAATTTTAGTGTAAACCGATGCATCTACTCCTGCATGGGAGAATATGTACCTGTCCAATATTTTGTACAACCTGCAGTTTTGCAGATATTTTATTATATCAATTTGCTCTTCCGGACTTAAAGATTCAAATTGGGACAAAGTAGAAATGCCGCCGTTGTTAATCCAACAATGGTAATATCTCACATCTTCGTCGATTAATGATTTTAGGAGCATATGCTCATGATTTCCCAGCAATAATTCCATATTTTTGTGTTGCATAATATATTGTAATAAAGGCACAGATTCCAGCCCTCTGTCTATTACATCACCTAGGATTACTAATTTATCATTGCTGCTGAATTCTATTTCATCCAACATATTAAGAAACTTTTCGAATTCTCCATGTAAATCAGACATTAGATAAAATATTTTTCCTCCTCATACCTTTGTCTTTATTTAAAATGAATTAAATAAGTTTTTCAACCAGCCCAATAAGCTTTTCTTTTGTATTCAGTTCAGGGTTTTCAAGAACAGCATTGAGGAGCTTTTTTAAAATAACACCGATTTTGCGGTCTTGCTCAACCCCCAAAGCCAAAAGGTCATCCCCATTTATGGCAAGATCCTTTATTGTCAGGCAGTGATTGTTTTTCTTTATGTCATAATAAATTTCCCGTATTTTTTTCAGTATACCAGATCTTTCGTCAAAATACTTTGGATTTTGTCCACTTTTATTTGCCTCCTGCACCTTTAAAAGATCCCAAAAAATATCCTCTCCCATCATGCTGACAGCCTTCCGCACTGATTTATAATCCGGATTAATGCGTCTGTCGTGGTGTTTAATAAGTCCGAGAATTCTCTTTGCGGTTGCATTGTCAAATTTAAGTCTTCTAAGAACCCTTTTGGCTATCTCCATACTTTTTTGCGGATGACCGTAAAAATGGTCAATTCCCTTATTATCGGTGGTTTTTGTAACAGCTTTGCCTGTATCATGCAGAAGCATGGTCCATCTGAGTGCGGTATTTTTTTCGATGTTCGCCACTGTGTGCAAGGAGTGTATTGCTACGTTGTAAATATGGTACGGGTGGTTCTGGGTTATGTCAAAGCATATATCAAACTCTGGAAGAACATGTTTTAAAAGACCAGTTTCCCTCAGTATAACAAATCCTTCCGGTCTATCGGAGGTCAATATCTTTGAAAGCTCGCTGCGTATTCTTTCCGGACTCACTCTTTCAATATTTCCGGAGTTCTGTTTAATTGATGAAAGGACAGAGACATCAATTTCAAACCCCAACGTTGAGCTGAAACGTACTGCTCTGAGCATTCTTAGAGGATCCTCTTCGAATCGCTCGTCAGGCTTTCCGACGGCACGGATTATCAATTCTTCTATGTCTGAGAGCCCCGAAAAAGGGTCAATTATTCCCGCATTGGGGTGATAGGCTATTGAATTCATGGTAAAATCCCTGAAACTCAGGTCTTCCATCAATGTAGGCGGGGTTATGGAGTTGGACGCCCTGAAGGTGGTTATTTCATAATTAGTGCCATTTATAACAGCGGTGACTGTACCGTGCTTTATGCCGGTTTCAAATACCTTAGGAAACAACCGCTTTACATCATCAGGCTTTGCATTGGTGGTTATATCCCAGTCCTGCGGAGTTTGACCTAAAACAATGTCGCGAATGCAGCCTCCCACTATGTAGGCATCAAAGCCGTTTTTATTTAGCGTTTTAATTATATGGCTTGTTTGTGCAGGAATGTCAAATACAATTTTTTTATTCATGCGATAAATCCCCTTAAACTATAAAAGTGAAAAAACTGTACGGTTATTTGTCCAATTAATTTGCTCATATCAATATTTTATATCATAAACCCGTATTTTATAAAACATCAAAACAGAGTATTAACTGGCGACTGCAACTTGCTTCACAATGTTTCTTCTATATTTTTCTTTACGTAAATAATATACATCAATAATATACATCAATAATATACATCAATAGCATACATCAATAGTATACATACCAATAAGAGCTAACCGAAAGGGGTTATCCGCAAATAGATAAAAAAAGACCCCGTGCATTCCAATGAGAGAAGGGAGAATGCAACGGGATTTAGGGGAGTAACTTTTTTAAAATTACTATAATTAATATACAACATATTATGTGACTATGAAACATAACGTCATAATTTCGCGAAATTCGACAAAATATTCTATGAAAAGCATCGCATTGAGTTATGTAAATCAATAATAAATCAATAAAAGTCACAGTTAGTTGATTTATTGGACATTGTTAGACCACATTATGGATGCGAATTAAAACGTTAGTCCTGAAAATCGAATAAAGGGGAGTAGAATGACGAGATAATGAAACCAGTGTATAGATGCCACAAAAAAAAACCTCATTTATTATTATGAGGAATTAAGAGTATTACAAATCTCATATTCATTATACCATATGTAAAGGCTAAATTCTATAATTTTTTTCATTTATATTACAGAAATATTAAATTCATATTAAATGCGAAAATTAAATGACTAATTTTAAAGTAGCGAGGAGTCTTGACCGTTTAATAAAAAGCTGATATTGTAATTTGAGAAGGATTGGTTTTCTGTCTTAGAATTGGTGGGAGTTGAGGGAGTATGAATTCTAAAATAAAGGATGAGATGACGGACAAGCTGTTTGAGGCTATCTTGCTCCTTGAAAATGTNGAGGAGTGTTATAATTTTTTTGAGGATATATGTACTATTTCTGAAATAAAGGCTCTTGCACAAAGACTTGAAGTTGCTAAAATGCTCAGAGATAAAAAGACATATAGTGAGATAACTGAAAAGACTGGGGCTAGTACAGCGACAATAAGCAGAATTAACAGGGCACTTAATTATGGTGCCGATGGCTACAAAACTATTTTAGACAGATTATACAGTAAAAAGTAGATGGAAACTTATTTTTATATATGTGCTTTTGGTGTTGATTAAATTCAAAAAATCGGATATTATTACACTTAAGAATAAACATAAGTTAAAAGTCTTTAAGGAAGGTGCGAATGTTTAAAAAGCTTTTTTTAAGTTTGCTGATTTTATCGGCTCTAGCATCGGAAGGGCAGCTAAATATAGCAGAATATATAATAAACCCTCAGTTTTGTGAAAATTTAGGGTTGAATAACTTGATGGATTGTGAAGTGCTTCCGGTAAACGAACGGGTATTATCGGCACGCAAAGATGCAGAAAGTACTGTTCTTATTTCTGATGCCAATTTTTCGAAATATACTTCTTTATCAGAAGATAATCGAGACGGAATACGTCCCGCAGTAATAGGTGATTATAATTGCTACCTCAATTTATATATTTCTTATCTCCAAAAATTTAAAACAAAAGGTGTAGATCCTTTTATAAGTAAGGATATATGCCTTCATATGTCCGATTTATCACCTCCCTGTGAAAAAATCTGAGGTTCTGTTCAATAATGCTTAGAATCGTCAGTGAATAAAGTATCATGGTAAAAGGATGCTAATAAAGGTAAGGTGATAACTTGCTTTATTTTGTCGTTATAATTGCAGCTACCGTACTCGCAGCGGTGTATGGAAAGATAAAGAGAAGGTTCCTTGATTTATTTAATGTAAAACTTCAAAAGACTTGGTTGATAGTTGTTGCCTTTGCCTTTCAGACCGCAACGAGGTTAATGGGTATTAATGGTGTTGGTTTTGTGGTGAAATACAGTCTAATAATTCAAGCGGTAGTATTTGCTTTATTGTTTTTGTGCTTTTGGTTTAATAAAAAATATATCGGACTATGGTTTATTGGATTTGGTGCATCATTAAATGCATTGGTTATGACTATAAACGGAGGAAAAATGCCGGTTAGTCTTGAGGCTATGCAAAAGGCAGATATTCAGACGTTAACCGATATGGTATTGTCAGGTTCGGACAATAAGCATGTAGTTTTAAGTGAGACCACTAAGCTGGGTTTTTTAGCTGATATCATATACTTACCTGGAGTATTGGGTTGGGGTATCGGGGTTTTGAGCATTGGAGATGTAATTGTTGCATTGGGACTTTTTATATTTGTATTTGAACTTTGTATTTCTTCAATGAAATTATCGAATAGTTGACATGAACAATATATTATATCTGGAGGTTTTTGTATGTTTAAGTTATTGGAAAAAATAATTGGAAGTTATAGTGATAGGGAACTTAAGCGGATTATGCCTATTATTGATAAAATAGAGAGTCTAGAGCCGGAAATGCAGGCATTGAGCGATGAACAGCTGAAGGCAAAGACCCCTGAGTTTAAAAAGAGACTTTCGGAGGGAGAGACTTTAGATGATATTTTGCCGGAAGCTTTTGCCGTTGTAAGAGAAGCTTCAAAAAGAGTTCTTGGCATGAGGCACTTTAAGGTTCAACTCATAGGAGGTGTCGTGCTTCACCAGGGTAGAATAGCTGAAATGAAAACCGGTGAAGGAAAAACATTGGTTGCAACACTTCCTGTATACCTGAACGCCCTAGAGGGTAAAGGAGTGCATGTTGTTACTGTAAATGATTATCTTGCAAAGCGTGACAGTGAATGGATGGGAAAGATATACAACTTTTTAGGACTTAGCGTTGGTCTTATTGTGCATGGACTTAATAATACTGAGAGAAGGCAGGCCTATAATTGTGATATTACCTATGGAACCAATAACGAGTATGGATTTGATTACCTGAGGGATAATATGGTTATTTACAAGCAGGATATGGTTCAAAGGGAACTTAATTTTGCCATTGTGGACGAAGTGGACAGTATTCTTGTGGATGAAGCCAGAACCCCTCTTATCATATCTGGGGCGGGAGACAAATCTACAGATCTTTACACAAGAGTAGATGCCTTTGTCAGGAGACTTAAAGTAAAAGTGTTTACAGAAACCGATGACAAACAGTATAATGACGATATTGCAGCTGATTATATTGTGGATGAAAAGGCCAGTACGGCGACTTTGACTGCTGACGGTATAAAAAAGGCAGAGGAATACTTTGGGGTTGAGAACCTTTCCGATCCCGATAATCTGACACTTTCGCATCATATTAACCAGGCTTTAAGGGCTCATGGCATTATGAAAAGAGATAAGGATTATGTAATAAAAGACGGTGAAATAATTATAGTTGATGAGTTTACCGGACGTCTTATGTACGGAAGAAGGTATAGCAACGGACTGCATCAGGCAATAGAAGCAAAGGAAGGAGTAAAGGTTGAAAGGGAAAGCAAGACCCTTGCTACTATTACATTCCAAAATTACTTTAGAATGTATAAAAAGCTTTCCGGTATGACGGGTACGGCACAGACTGAAGAACAGGAATTCCAGAGCATCTATAGGCTGGATGTCATTGTAATACCGACAAATATGCCGGTAATAAGGAAGGATCATAACGACTGTGTATATAAAACCGAGAGAGGAAAGTTTAATGCAGTAGTAAAACAAGTTGTTGAGTGCCACGAAAAAGGACAGCCGGTTCTTATTGGTACGATATCCATTGAAAAGTCTGAGATGCTCAGCTCAGTACTCAAAAAACGGGGAATTCCCCACCAGGTGCTGAATGCGAAATATCACGAAAAAGAAGCAGAGATTATTGCCCAGGCAGGAAAATTAGGTGCTGTAACCATTGCGACTAACATGGCTGGCCGGGGAACAGACATTGTTTTAGGTGGTAATGCTGAGTTTATGGCAAAGCAGGAAATGAGAAAGAAAGGTTTTAGCGAAGAACTCATTAATCAAGCTACAGGCTTTAACGACACCTTTGATGAAGAGATATTGAACGCGAGAAAAGTGTTTCGGGAACTCCATGATGGATTTAAAAAAATTACAAACATCGAAAGAGAGAAGGTTCTTGAGGCTGGTGGTCTGTTTATTATGGGTACGGAAAGACATGAGTCCCGACGTATTGACAACCAGTTAAGAGGCCGTTCGGGACGACAGGGAGACCCAGGGGAATCCAGGTTCTATATATCTCTTGAGGATGATCTGATGAGACTTTTTGGATCTGATAGGCTGATGGGTATGGTAAATGCGTTGGGTCTGGAAGAAGATGAGCCTATTGAACGAAAAATGTTGAGTAATGCTATTGAGACTGCACAAAAGAGGGTTGAAGGCAAGAACTTTGCCATAAGGAAAAACGTTCTCGAATATGATGACGTTATGAACAAACAGAGAGAAGTAATTTATAGCCAAAGAAAAAAGGTTCTGGATGGCGAAAACCTCAAAGAGAATATTACTAAAATGATGGAAGGAATTGCTGAAGGCATTGTTAATTTATACTGCGGCGAAAGCCAACATCCTGATGATTGGGATTGGGAAGGCTTAAGGTCTTATGCACAAAAGTCTTATGTAACTGAAGGAAGCCTTAATTTCTCAAAGGATCAAATGGAAAAAATGACAAAAGAATCATTAAGGGAATTGATTCTTGATAATATGCTAAAAAGATATGAGGAGAAAGAACAGGAGTTTGGTTCTGAATTTATGAGAGAGCTAGAGAGAGTCGTACTTCTAAGAATTGTAGACCAAAAATGGATGGATCATATTGATGATATGGATCAATTGCAGCATGGTATACGGCTCAGGGCTTTTGGACAGAGGGATCCTGTTATTGAATACAAATTTGAAGGCTTTGAGATGTTTGAGGAAATGAACCGGAATATTCAAGCGGACGTAGTAAAAGTAATTTTAAATACCCAGATTGACCGCAACCGTATGCCTCAGCGTGAAAAAGTGGCGGAACCTGTGACAGCATCCTATGGAGGTGACAATGTCAAGAAGCCTGCTGTAAAAAAGCAGAAGGTTGGACGAAATGATCCCTGCCCCTGTGGAAGCGGAAAGAAGTATAAAAAGTGTTGCGGAATAGATGATTAATGGTTCATAAAACTATATTGGATCATTATTAAGGGGGGTTTAAAAACCCCTTTTTGCAATTAATTGTGGACTTTGTGCCTTGGGTTTTTATATTTAAGTTAGAGGTAAACCGGGGAGGTATTTGTTATGGATTACGATCAGGCAATTGAATACATACACAGTACATTTAAGTTTGGAGTAAAATTGGGACTTGAAAACATAAAAGCCCTTTTAGATTTGATGGACAATCCGCATAAGAAACTTAAATATGTGCATGTTGCGGGAACAAATGGAAAAGGCTCGACAGTTGCTTTTATTAGCAGCATACTTATTGAATCGGGCTATAGAGTTGGTATATATACATCACCTTACATACAAAGGTTTACAGAAAGGATCCGGGTTAATACCGATGAGATTTCAAAACAAGATCTGGCCAGGATAACTTCGTTTGTGAGGGATAAGGTGGAGAGTATGGTTTCGATGGGTCTTAACCACCCGACGGAGTTTGAGATAGTAACTGCAATTGCTTTTCAATATTTCTTTGAAAAAGGTTGTGATATTGTTGTGCTGGAGGTGGGACTTGGAGGCAGATTTGATTCCACCAATGTTATAGATAACCCACTGGTTTCGGTAATAACAACTATAAGCTATGACCATATGGATATACTTGGGGATACCCTTTCTAAAATTGCCTTTGAGAAAGCGGGAATAATAAAGGATGGGACTCATGTGGTGTTATATCCCCAGAGCAAGGATGCCGAAAGGGTTTTGGAAGAGATTTGTAGAGAGAGAAATGCCAAACTGCACAAGGTCTCCTTTGATACAGTAAAAATGGTAGATTTTTCCATTGATGGACAGGAATTCGATTATAAGTCATTGAAATCTTTAAAAATAGGTTTATTGGGAAGACATCAGATAAAAAATGCAGTGACTGCTATAGAAACAGTATCTATTCTTTTGGAAAAAGGATATTGTATCAGTGAGGATTCAATAAAAAAAGGGTTAATCAGGGCTAAATGGCCCGGAAGGCTTGAGGTATTGTGTAAAAAGCCGGTTTTTATAATTGATGGGGCTCACAATTTAGAAGGTGTGCAGGCCTTAGTGAGATTCTTGAAGGAATATTTTCCAAAGAAAAAAATAGTATTTATTATCGGTGTGTTAAAAGACAAGGACTATATGTCAATAATTAAGGAAGTTGTGCCTTTTGCGGAGCATATAATAGCAGTTACGCCACAAAACAAAAGAGCTCTGCCGGCAAGAGAATTGTCAGAAAATATTAAATTTTATTGTAGTAATATATTGGAAAGTGATACAATCGAAGAGTCAGTAAAAAAAAGTTTTGAAATAACTCCGGAAGATGGCTTGATTTGTGCCTTTGGTTCATTATATTATATAGGTGAGGTAAGAAGCATATTTTCAGTATCATAAATAAAGTTCATTACACCATGTGTTTCACCAACAATTAACATAAAAGGTTATTTAGATTATTAAGTTGGGTATATTTTATATTGTGGTATTTAACTGAACTTTGCAAGAAGTCGCCCAACCTCTTAGGTGGGAGATGAATTGCAGATTGACACAACCTACCATTATATGTCATACTATAAACAGTGGTAAAACTTATAAGGTAGGTGAAAACATGAAATTAGACTCAAACAATCATTCAGTATTCTTATTATATTATCATTTAGTATTAGTAGTAAAGTACAGAAGAAAAGTAATAGAT
>JGI24710J26742_10003559_pt1 | contig 13132 bp, 7 predicted proteins | sample BioPla2DNA2_FD_26742 | JGI IMG/M metagenome (IMG submission 26742) | reverse complement strand
TCCTCGATTCATGCTTTTCCGGATTAAATAAAAACCACCTGTTGATAAAAATTCAATCAACAGGCGGTATATTCTGGAGCGGGTGATGGGAATCGAACCCACACGGTCAGCTTGGGAAGCTGATATTCTGCCACTAAATTACACCCGCGTTTATTATTTTTGCAAAATTCATTTTATCACATTTTTTCGCATGTTTAAAGGCTTTTTTAAAAAACAGGATTTATTCAGCGGGGTTTACCGTCTTTTTCATATTTTTTTCAAATTTACTTCTGGGCATCATGACCTGATGCCGGCAGCCCTGACATTCAATTCGGATATCCGCTCCGGTTCGGATTACTTTCCATACCTTGCTTCCGCACGGATGCTGCTTTTTCATCTCAACCAGATCTCCAGGCTTAAACACTTTTTGCTGCATAAATCCACCCCTGTCTTGTTATAAGGATTATTCCGTATTACAATACCGGCAAAGAGGAGCCGCAGTAAACCGGGTTTATCCATTTATCTTCAGTATCGCATCTTCTTCGCTTGGATATATATCTATGAAACGGTCCAGCTTTGTAACCTCAAAAAGTTTTGCAATGTCAGTCATAAGGCTGCACAGGACAAGCCTGCCGCCGTTTTCCCTGAATTTTCTGAACGAATCCACTATCATGCCTATCCCCGCGCTGTTTATATATCCTATTCCCGCCATATTTAAAATGACGCTGCTGCTGCTGTTTTCTTCAACAAGCCTGTTAAAAAACTCTCTGAACTCACTCTGGGTGGAGATACGAATCTGACCTTTAATTGCAATAATTAAAACGCCGTTTATTATTTTACTTAAGGCCACCATAGTGCCAATCATCCTTCCGGGAAGCATTAATTAAAAAATGGACCTCGTTATATATACCCAAAAAAACCGATATATAACAGGAAATTATTAAATATTTAAAAAGAACTACTATTATTCAATTTTTCAGGCTGTGCAGCGGGGCAGGTATTCTCCCGCCGCGCGAAATGAACTCCTCGGATGAAAATTTATTTACACGCATTATAACGGCCGAACCCAAAAGTCCGCCGAATTCCACCGTATCCCCTTCTTTCATGCCTGGTGCGGGTATGATCCTGACGGCAGTTGTTTTCTGGTTAATAACGCCTATTGCGGCCTCATCCGCAATTATGGCCGAAATAGTTGAAGCAGGAGTATCTCCGGGCACGGCAATCATATCGAGGCCAACCGAACAAACACAGGTCATCGCTTCGAGTTTTTCAATCGATAACGCTCCGCATCTAACGGCTTCGGTCATTCCTTCGTCCTCACTTACCGGTATAAATGCTCCGCTTAATCCCCCTACATATGAAGACGCCATAATACCGCCTTTTTTAACCGCGTCATTCAATAGCGCAAGCGCCGCGGTTGTACCATGTGTTCCACACCGTTCAAGCCCCATCTCTTCAAGGATTCGGGCAACACTNTCACCNATNTCGGGAGTAGGTGCAAGAGAAAGGTCCACAATACCAAATGGAACTCCTAAGCGGCTTGAAGCCTCCCTCGCTACAAGCTGCCCCATTCTTGTTATTTTAAATGCCGTATTTTTTATTGTTTCAGCAACGGTTCCGAAATCTGCTCCCTTAGCTTTTTTCAATGCGGAGGCTACAACGCCCGGGCCGCTCACACCAACGTTAATAACGCATTCGGGTTCGCCAATGCCNTGAAAAGCTCCCGCCATAAACGGATTATCCTCAACCGCGTTTGCAAATACGACAAGCTTNGCGCATCCGATTCCACCCCTGTCCGCGGTTCTTTGGGCGGTCTCCTTGATAATTGTTCCCATCTGTTTTACCGCATCCATATTTATGCCCGTTCTTGTCGTTGCTACGTTAACCGAGCAGCATACTCTTTCGGTTTCCGATAAAGCAAAAGGTATTGATTTAATAAATAACCTGTCGCCATCGGTAAATCCTTTATGCACAAGCGCGGAATACCCGCCGATAAAATTAACGCCTGTTTCGGCGGCCGCTCTATCCATCGTTTTTGCAAACCGGATATAGTCAGCGTCTTTACTGCTTTCGGCTATTATCGAAATAGGAGTAACTGAAATTCTTTTATTTATTATTGGTATACCGAATTCTCTTTCAATATCTTCCCCGGTTTTTACAAGATTCTCAGCACATTTGGTAATTTTGTCATATATTTTTTCGCAGCTTTTTGCGCTGTCTTCGCTGCAGCAGTCTCTTAACGATATTCCCATTGTTATTGTGCGTATATCCAGTTTTTCGTTCTGGATCATTCGTATTGTTTCCAATATTTCATACTGATTGATCATATACTACTCCTCCGACTGCATATCTTCTGCCCCACCGTTAAAATAACAGAAGAAACTGCCTGGTCAATGCCGACAGACATCTTTGTTCCATCTAAATCCGGTGCATGCTTTTGAATATTTCTTCCCTCTGTATGCGGACATCAACGCCAAGCTCTTTTCCTTTACTTTCAAGCCGGTCTTTAAGCTCGGAAAAATCAATATTAAGGCCGTCAAGATCCACAAGCATCATCATTGTAAAAAGATCCTGCATGGTAGTCTGTGAGATATCAAGTATATTTACGTTCGATTCCGCAAGTACGGCACTAATCCCGGCAATCAACCCGACGCGGTCATAGCCTATTACAGTTATAACAGCTCTCATTTTTCTCCCCCTCTTTCAACGTCTGTTTAAGCTTTTATTCCCACTCTTCATTTCCGCCTTTATCCAGTTGATAAACTGCCTTGCTGTTCTCGGCGACATCCCGTTATACATCATTTCCCACTGCATCGCTTTTTTGTTCAGAACTTCCGGTTCAATCTCAAGGTTTTCTTCTTCCGCCATTTTATTTACTATCGTAAGGTATTCATTTTTTATCGGGGATGAAAAAATTATCGTTATTCCAAATCGATCGGCCAGCGAAAGTTTTTCCTGCATGCTGTCCCTTGCCCGTATCTCATCATCCGGGTTATCCGAACTAAGCCCTATCCTGTCAGAAAACTTCTCCTTCACGAGGTGCCGCCTGTTTGAAGTCGCATACAAAAGGATATTTGAAGGCTTATGCTCAATACCGCCTTCAAGTACCGCTTTTAGCGCCGTGTATTTCTCTTCGTTGTTTTCAAAGGCAAGATCGTCAATGAACAGAATAAACTTAAGCCCTCTGTCAGAAAGCTGCGATGTAATTAGAGGTATCTGGTCAAGATATTCTTTCGGCACTTCAATAAGNCTCAGNCCTCTGTCGTAGTACTTATTGGCTATCGCTTTTACCATTGATGATTTTCCGGTGCCTCTGTCACCGTANAACAATATGTTATTTGCCTCCATACCGTTAAGGAATATTTCGGTGTTCTTAACCGCTGTTTCCTTCTGGCTGTCCACAAGATACAGCCTGTCCAGCGCAATCGGGTCCGGGTTCTTTACAGGAACAAGTTTTTGTTTACGCCCATCCCAGGTAAAAAAGGAATGCTGTGAAAATACGCCCGCTCCGTTTTTTCCGTACCAGGACACCAAGCTTTCAAAACAGTGCTCTAAGGATTCTTCGTCCCCTTGCATAGGATTCCAGTCGGGAAGGCTTAAAACAGCTTCATAGACTTCCCTGTTTTCAATAAACTTTTGTTTTATATAATTCTTTATGTCGTCACATTTAACTAAAGCCAGGCTTCTAAGTATTGCCAGATCTCTTTTTGCCAGTTCTTTGATACCCTCGCTGCCTTCTATTACACCTTTTTCACAAGCAAGCGAAAAGATGTTTTCATCGCAGCATGCAACATTTTTAACATACTCATAAAAACCGGGAGCATTATTCTTTAATAATATATAGTATATCGTGCAGTATGAACTTAGTATTTGTTCTATAGTGCACTCAGGATTTTCAAGCATCCTCAAAAGGTTTATGAGGCTTTTAATTGCTTCATTTTCAAGAAGGTTACGGTATACACATATGGTTGCCGTCTTAAGCAGAAGTTTTTTTAACAAAATTATCACACTCCGGAAAAAGAAAATTTAATTAAAGAAATTTTGAAGCTCTAATATTTTTTTATTATACCATCATTGGACACAGAAAAGTAACTAAAAATTTGTTTTTACGGACAATCTGAGGGTAAATATATATTGTAAGGAATCTGAATATTATATTATTGTAAAGGGGATACTCCTATCAGGTATATGTAGTTTCCAAATATATTGAAAAGGGGTGATTCCGCCGAAAACAATGATTAACAAAAACCGTAAAGGAGATGGTCCGAAGCTTTAACTAAAACTACTGCGAAGGGAATGATTCCATTGCGCTAGTATTCTCTCTCAAAAAGGACATCTTCGATACAACACAGGAGGACTGTTAATATATGCACTACTTTTCAAAATCCTGTTCTGAGCAGATGCTCGCGGCAGGTTAGGCGGTTCGGTAAAGAAGCTTTGCACCGGGCCGCCTATTCATTTGTTAAGCTCTTGTTGACGTTATTACACCATAGCTTAAAAATGTAGCCTTTGAACATTATTCCCGCGGGTCCTGCTTCGGGTGTTTCGTTTCCCTGGTCGACAAAGCACATGCTAATAACACGCTATGGGTCCTTTTTTATTTTTGCTGAGAGGTCTCCATATCCCGGGTCGCCCATTAACCCGCTCCACAATTACCTGTTAGCAGCAGGGCGCTGGAGCATGTCACCCGTCGTCACCGAAAGCACCCGAATCACCCGCTGTGTTTTGGCATTATTACCGCGAGCTGCTTGTTCAGACGTAAGATAGAGCTATTGTGCAAAAACCTCTGCTTTCTTGATTCGATAATTTGCGTTATGATAAAATAAAATTAGCTTTATGTCTGGGGGAACGAGAATGGATAAATCAAACCAGTTTTTTGCATTTCTGTCACGCATGAAATATATTATGCGCTGGAGCCTGATGCGCAATACCAATTTCGAAAATATACAGGAACACAGCCACCAGGTATCGATTATAGCCCATGCGCTGGCCGTGATAAAAAACGTGTATTTCGGTGGAAGCGTTAATGCGGACCGCGTAGCGGTTCTTGCACTTTATCATGATTCAAACGAAGCGCTTACCGGTGATATGCCCACCCCGATAAAGTATTTCAACCCTTCGATACAAAAAGCGTACAAGGACATGGAAGATGTTTCGAAAGAGAAGCTTCTTACAATGCTCCCGGACAAACTAAGAGATATTTACCGCGACATTCTTTTTTACGATGAAGCATCGGATGAGGGCAGAATTGTAAAAGCCGCCGACCGCATATGCGCATATATTAAATGCCTGGAAGAGGAAAAAGCCGGAAACACAGAATTTAAAAAAGCTGCCGAAGCGACAGCTAAAAAAATTAAAAATATGAAAATGGCTGAAGCCGATTATTTCATGAAGCATTTTATACCAAGTTTCAAGCTTACGCTTGATGAGCTTAACGATTAATTTCTTATTCTCTTCTTATTCTTGCGCCAAGTGCCCTTAGCTTTTCCTCCATTTTTTCATATCCTCTGTCGATATGGTGTATACTGCTTATTTCGGTTTTACCGTCGGCGCAAAGACCCGCAAGAATCAGAGCCGCGCCGGCCCTTAAATCGGTAGCTTTAACCTGTGCTCCCATAAACGGCACCCGGCCTTCTATAATGGCGGTGCGCCCGTCAATCTTAATCTTTGCGCCCATGCGCTTAAGCTCGCTTATATGCATAAATCTGTTCTCGAATATCGTTTCGACAATCATGCTTGTTCCTTCAGCACGGCTTAAAAAAGAAGTCATTTGTGCCTGCATATCGGTAGGAAATCCCGGGTACGGATGTGTTTTTATGTCCACAGCTTTCGGGTTCGGGATCGATTTTACATGAACAACACCGAGTTCTTCCGAAATCTCAACACCGGACTCCCTGAGCTTTGCGCTTATAGGCTTTATATGTTCGGTCATTACATTTTCCAGTGTAACATTACCGCCCGTAATTGCAGCAGCGAGCATAAACGTTCCGGCTTCAATACGATCGGGTATTATCGCATGCTCTGTTCCATGCAGACGATCGGTGCCAACAACGCGTATCGTATCCGTACCCGCTCCTGTAACATTTGCGCCCATTGATACAAGCAGTGTCGCAAGGTTCACAATTTCAGGCTCGGTTGCCGCGTTTTCAATTATTGTTCGGCCTTTAGCCAACACTGAAGCCATCAATATGTTTTCAGTTGCCCCGACGCTTGGAAAGTCAAGGTATATTCTTGCTCCGGTGAGCTTTCCTTTAACACTTGCCTCGACATAACCATGGCCCGTATTTATATTTGCGCCAAGAGCGGAAAAACCTTTTAGATGAAGATCGACAGGCCTGCTTCCGATCGCGCAGCCTCCCGGTAGTGAAACCTTTGCTCTGCCTTTTCTTGCAAGAAGCGGACCCATAACAAGAAATGAAGCCCTCATTTGGTTAACAAGCTCATAGAGGGCTGTATATTTATTGATCGACGAAGTATTTACAATAATTTCCTTATCTTTTTTATTGAAGGTGGTATCGGCTCCTAATGAATTAAGAAGATTACACATTGTATGTACATCTTCAAGATCCGGAACATCTTTTAAAATGGTTTTTTCTTCTGTTAACAGGCATGCGGCCAGTGAAGGAAGAATGGCATTTTTTGCACCGCTTATCCGAACGGTTCCTTTAAGCGGAACTCCACCGTCAATAATAAATACGCTCATGTTTTCGCTCCCCTATTGTCTTATGTAAACTAAATTTCCAATCAGGCTTTATTCTGAGTTTCTCCAATAATATTATGTTCAATTTCAAACCGCTTTATTAAGGCGGTTTTTGCCGGTTCTTCCTTATAAATAATTGACATTTTTTTAGCACTTTAAACCATATTTACCTTTTTGGAAAAACCAACGGAATTACCAATCAGATTAAATCCTTATTTCTATTCTATCAGATTTCACCTGCCATGATAAGAATATTTTCAATAATAATAAATAATTCTGAACGGGTTATGGGAATTTTTGGCAAAAACATGCCGTCGCCTTCAGGAATAATTCCGTTGCTCAATGCAAAAGCTACGGCTGCTCGAAATTGCGGCCGAATTTCAGATGCATTCGGAATTTGCTCCAATATCCACGTTGAATCCGGTATATTTTGGCCTGTTTTTCTCCGGTATACCGCAACCGCGGCATAAGCGGCCTCTTCTTTACTTAAAAGAGCGTTTCCGTTCGCGGTTTCCGGCAGCAATAAACCGGCTCTTAATGCCTTTTCTGTAACATCGCCGTTTTCGTATTCATACGGTATAATATCCATTAAATGCTTTATCCCTTCACTTACGGTAAGTTCATTTTCAAACTCCTGATTGCCTGCAGGGATGGACGGCATCTGATACCTTGAAAGAATATTTTTNAGCGTCTGCTCTATTCCGCTTCCTGCAGTAATACCCGCAGGTTTTATCGCAGCGGCGGCGATAGCGCCGCTTCTTTTCGGGTACGCGGCAAATTTTTGCTGTGGAGCAATCCATGTATAATCAACATCATCCCATTTTCCGCGTACCGAATCGTAATGCCTGACTTTTATTTTGTCCGCTTCGACATCATTTTCTACAGGCAAAATCACTTTTACCGGTTTTATGAAATCTTCAAGTAAAAAGAAGCTTTCTTCATGCCCCGCATATATTTTCATTTCAGTTATCGGAGCCATCATCCGCATNTTATTCTCGGGCCTTATATCACCCGGATTGGAACGTACGTCTATTCTTAACGATATATTTTTATGGCTTTGCTTAAGCCTGAAATATGTATCCTGCAAAAAGCATCCGGGGAAAACATATATATCAAATCCCGGTGTTCTTACAATAAGTGTTTGGCTTGTTCCTGCAAGTGTTTCCAATACCTCACCACCGAGCTCAAGCCTTATGATTTTTGTCGCCGGGGGCGGAACAGTCAAATCCACCGAAAATACACCGGTACCTGATTTCCTGATTTTTTCGGACAGCCTGTGCGCGTTAACATCAACAGCTTTAGCGTTCCATATTCCGTCAATTGCGATCGCGTCAATTATAAGCATGTCTCCTACTGGAATATCATCAAGNGGGACATCAGCATCATATTCGCCGCGGCCTTTTCTTGTTATCACCATTACAACATGGCTTGGTTCCGAGCGAAGTCCCGTATCGGCGCTGTACGAATAGAGCCTGGCAAAATACCGGTAATTTGATTTTAAGCCGGTAACCTGGTATTCCGACCCGTCAATATTATACTCAACGGAATCTGAAAAACCGGCGTTTTCGGAAATTTCNAGGATAAATGTTACNGATTCGTCCGGGAGCCATTCATAAAATATACTTGTNTCNGTTATTGCATCATGTGTATCTTTTANACCAAAACCCCTTGGTTTCGGCGGGGGGCTGTATGGTTCAGTTCTGACCGCAATCGAATTGCTCCAGTCAGATTCGGTAAATCCGCCTGTTTCAGCCGGAGAGAGAGCCTGAATCCAGAAATAATAAACTGTATTTGCTTTAAGGGCTCCGATCCTGTATGAAGGCTCATATCGGAGCTGCTCGTAAGAAACCGTTACGGTTCCTGCTGCTTTCGTCCTGTCATCCTCTGTCGCATAGCTTATATTATAGCTGTATCCGGGCAGGTAGCTCCAGAACAAATCAACATAAGTGTCGGCCGCGATGCCTTTCAAATCCGTCGGCACAACAGGTGTTTCAACAGCCGGCGGGAAATCGGGCAGTGTTGTAACCAGCAGCGGATCAGAAGGGTCGGACTCAAGAAGCCCCGTGCTGTTTGATACGGTAACCCAAACAAGGTATGTTGTGTTCGGATCAAGCTCGCGTATAGGAAGCGCAAAGGCCTGCCATTCCTCAGGATCCAGATCCGGAACGAGCACCGGTTCAATTTGCTTTTGCAGCGAAAGGATATAATTCCGGCTCATATCACTGTACGATACGAAATCCCTTCCCGTTACCGATTTAACTATTTGAAGCGCTTGATCATACTCAACGCAGTGTATGTTTACCTGCCATCCGGCCGGATATTCAACCTTTCTTTCGGGTTTTTTGTTTTCATCGCCATCGGGAAGGCTTTGGTTTTCAATATAATCATCGTAATCAAACGAATTGTTCTCATTATAATAGCTTTCTTCCCTGCCTCTTTCGGGATCATCCTCGTTAACGACATACAGCCATTTCTTTAAACCTGAATGATACATTTCGAGCCATGATTTTTCAAGCTGCATTNTTATTTCGTTTTTGCCGATCGAGTCCTCGCCCGGCTTCAGCCTGAACGGCGGCGAAGGCGGCGCAAGCGGTTTATCCATCTCGGTATCGGGGCGCGTTATTATAACCTTTATAGCCGGATCGGACGTATATGGACGCGATACCATAAAACCGTCTTCGCTTTCAATAATGAAGTTCTTTTTTGCTATAAGAACCGCGTAATATATCGAATTCGAATCAAGGTTATTTATTGTATAGCGGTAACCGATAAGCCTCCCCGTTTCGAGTTCCCTAACCTCATTCGCCCGGGTCATCGTTAAGTTTGTAGCAATTCTTTTCGTTACAGGAAGCGTATTCATCTCTTCAATTTTGTCAACAAGATATAGATCGTAATAAACCTCGGTGTCAATCTTTCCGTCACCGGAAACAGGTACTCTCCACAAAAGGGTCGCACTGTTTGATGTCAGCAGGTCATCAAAGACAAGCGGTGCGGGATCGGCTGTCGGGAAGCTTTTAACAAACTCAGGCGCAGTCGGGTACTCCGGTATTTGTTCAACTAACGCCACTTTCGTTGACGAATAAAANGGAACCGATGAACCGTCGGGCTTATATGCGACGGCTTCAATTGAATATGTGTATTTTTCAACATCCTCAGGTTTTAAAATCATTTCGAACCTGTCCCTGTCAATTACCAAAGCGAAAAATGTAGCGTTTCCTGCTTTGTCATGCCTGTACAGCTTATATTCAACCCTCGTAAACGTTGTGCTTCCTATTGATCCTTTAATGATAGGATCCCAGAAAAGCATCCATCTTACACCGTCGGAGGTTTCGCCCATTTTCTTCGCCCTTAAAAGAATTTCTGTTTTTACGCGTACAACCGGAAGCTCTTCCTCAGGTATAGAAGCTACATCGGTATTAACGAGCGGAATAACCTTAATTGAGTATTCCCTGCCCGGAAGTGCATTCGTATATATATATTCAAGACGCCCGCCCGAAACAGTTACCTTGCTGTTCTCTGTACCTATCTGCGATCCTATAATATCCGGAATCGACGGGGGCTGCGTGAACCCGGACGTGTCCGAAATCAGAATACGGTAGTCAATGCGACCGTCCGTATCCCATACATCATCCCATACGATTTTTATCTCATTTGTTCCTGATATCAATTCCGCACCGAACTCAAGATGCGTCAGGAATTTAACACGGTTTGATTTTCCGGACGTAAATGTATACTCTCCGAATTCGCCGTATGTGTATGATGAAGTGCCGTATAATTCATAAATTGTTCCGTGATCAAGCTCTATCCCATATCCTGACGTCGTAAAAGAAGTAGATGTGTTGCCAAGCGTTATTTGGGCCACATCATTTATAATTTTCCCGGAACCTCTTTCAATGCGGTTGAAATAAAATGTCTGTGACCTTTCCTTTGTCGCTTCGGGAGGGTATGTGGGCAAGTTCCACGAAAAACCCGCAAACCAGTTCTGGCCTGCTTCGCTTTCATAGCCTATATCCGAAACTCTCAAATTCTGGGGCGGTGTTGAAGGAATTACCTGCGCAAAGGCAAAATCCACAACAAAAGCAGCCAGCATTCCCAATATAATAATCCATACAACTATTCGCAATACTATGTTTTTTTTCATCATGCCGACGCTCCCTCCAATCACCATTCACCAAGCAGTTCTAATACCGAGATAACTTTTTCGATAAGCTCCCCTGTGGTTGCCATCCTGTCCGCCGTATACATATTATTGGGTTCGAGTGTTTCAATACCCAGGTCAAGCGCAATAATTAGACGGTTGTATAGATAATCCGGCATCGAATCGGCATTGTTTATATACAGCCTTTTCGACGGCCTTAACATCGCCGAAGGTACTCCCGTTTTATAACAGTATATCTCCACAACAAGGCAGGTTGCCTGTCCGCGGTTTATGTTCTGCCGAACCGCGGCCGCGGGGAAAATTTCATTAAGCTTATAGTAATTGATTTTAGCCGGTATTGACAAGCCCTTTACCTCACTGCCGGTTTCTGTTACCGTTTCAAAAAGCAAAACGGCGTTTTCGGCTGAAACATAATCTCCGGGATACAAGGCTGTTGTACCAAACGCTTTGCTAAGATCATATTTTTGTGACAGAAGCTTGAAATCAGGATCAACCGTTCCATCAGGAGTCTGTATATTCACGGCAGGAAGATTAAAGACAGCATACTGCCCGGGCCTGTATGCGGTAATAACAATATAAGGGAATATCCAGGCCTTTATTCCTTCCGGTTCCCGCCAGGCAGGACGATCATTCGTAAGCATATAAGGCTCCGCCATACCTCCCGATCCGCTGTGAACTATTTTAAGCTTAATACCGCCCGGCGATTCAGGCACATCTTTATAACTTATCCTTGAAGCCGAAAAGCCTCTTCCTCCATCAATGATATCGTTGATATACATCGACAGTTCCTCTTCAACAATATCTATAATTTTAGTAATCATATTGTCAAGTTCGACATGGCTTATGTAGTTAAGGTTTGTTTCCTTTTCCAAAAATTTGGCAAGTTCTCTGTCAAGGATGCCGTACTTGAACGGGCCCGTTACTTCGGGTTCTTTCAGTATGTCATAAATAATCTCGTTAATTTCCGCATATGTACGTTTCATACCCATGGAAACGATTTTTATATCGTAAACCTTTGACGCATACGAATAACCAAACGGCACGGACACTGATCCCGATGCTTTGCGTTCAACCGTAATCTCAAGCATCGTTTCTTTTACGCCAACCGCGCCGGACAGCCTTTTCAACGCGTCAAGGTCAAACGAATCACGCGTCACGGTTATGTCGCAGCCTGCCAGCTTAATTGTCAGACGGCTGTTATACGCCTGTATCGTTTTTAGAATGTCATACGGAATTAATATTTTATCAACGGCTGCCTCAGGGTTTTCCTTTGATATGTCTACGGTAATACCGGAATATCCCGATACCTGCATAAGGTTTGATATCCTTGAAGCCTTTAGCATAACCCTGTTAACAGCCCTGTTTTTTTCATTTACGGTAAAATAGAGCTTGCGCATCAGACTGTCGGCCTTTGTTTCAAACATGTCGCGTATTTCATCCTTCATGTGATCCTTATCATAATCACTCTGGCTGAAATCGGTTCGTATCGTGACAGGACCTATATGCTTCGAGTCTTCAATATTATGTGCCCAAATCTTTATATAATAGCGTGTGTTNCTGAAAAGCGGCTGCCTCACATAGGTTCCNTNGCTTCTTCTGCGTCGGGCACTGCTGATTTTCGCGTAATATAAGTATTTNTCCTCTAAGCCGTCCTCCAGATATGCATTTGTCTTTTCAAGATAGAACTCAATACGGGTGCCGTCATAAAGGGTATAGCAATAATCCGTTTCCCCTGTCTTGTTATATTCAAGGGCCATATAACCCTCATCATCGTCGGTCCTGAGTTCAAGGAAATATTTATAATGTTTCTCACCGGCAAAACGTACTTCGATTTCATTTAAAGTATTTCTTGTTTTCATTTTAATTGGATCGCCTTCCGACCCGCCCCAATCTTCATCATCGCTGTCATACCAGTACTTTTTGTCTCCGCTTTTATAAAACGGCATTATGTCGTACCATGTGTCCGGGTCCAGATCGTATATTCTTATATAATACGTGCGTCCGTCCCTGACAACGGTATATTTGGCTTTTGACAGCTCAACATACGCTGATCTCGACTGGTATCCCTTCTTTAACATAATACCGACATTTTCAGGCGGTATATCTCCGTGAAGTCTCACGTTAAACCCAAGCTGCACATCGGTTACAACCTCAAAGAAATCAGGAGGCGCCACCATCCTTGTTGTTACTGGGATGCTTACCCAGTTGCTGTACCGGACTTCGTCGGTTCCCCTGCCGCGGACAGCCCTTAAGCTGAAGTAATAAAGGCGGTTTGGCCTTAAAAATGGCAGGTT
>JGI24710J26742_10003557_pt1 | contig 13134 bp, 12 predicted proteins | sample BioPla2DNA2_FD_26742 | JGI IMG/M metagenome (IMG submission 26742) | reverse complement strand
TTACGGAAGAGGACTGCGGAACTCTCAGGGGGTTGGTGGCTACCGCGATCAAGAAGAACGAAGAAGTTGTTGAGACTCTTTATGAAAGGATACTTGGCAGAACCACGGTTCACGATATTTATCACCCTCTTACAGGCGAATTGATAATAGGAGCATGTGAAGAACTTACGGAAGAGATATCGAAAATTATCGAAGATTCTCCGATTGAACAGGTTGAAATCAGATCAGTTCTGACCTGCGAGTCCAAAAAGGGAGTATGCGCCAGATGTTACGGCCGTAATCTCGCTACCGGAAAGATGGTTCAAAAGGGAGAAGCGGTCGGAGTAATCGCGGCCCAAAGTATCGGAGAGCCGGGCACCCAGCTTACCCTTCGCACGTTCCACGTTGGTGGTACCGCATCGAACATCACAACCAATTCCAGGCTTGTGGCCAAATATTCAGGTATTACAGAAATAGACGAATTGAGGATCATTCCTCGCCATGATCCTGAAAAAGGCGATTATGACGTTGTTGTTAGCCGACTCTCCGAACTTAGGATAGTTGACAAGAACACGGGAATAACAGTTTCCACGAACAATATTCCCTATGGTTCGAAATTGTATATCAAGAATGGCCAGGAAATAGAGAAAGGAACCGTGATCTGTGAATGGGATCCGTTTAATGCGGTGATTATTTCTGAAATAACGGGTAAGGTTGAACTTGATTCTCTGATTGATAGCGTCACTTTCAGGGAAGAATCCGATGAACAGACCGGGTTCAGGGAAAAAGTGATAATAGAGGGTAAAGACAAAACTAAAAACCCAACAGTAAGGATTGTTGGCAAAGATGGAACAGAAAAAAGTTATAATCTTCCGGTAGGCGCCCACCTTGCCGCTGAAGCCGGACAAACCATTGAGGCGGGCGTAGTCTTGGCCAAGATACCCAGAGCTTTTGGAAAGGCTGGCGATATAACCGGTGGTCTTCCAAGGGTTACCGAACTGTTTGAGGCAAGAAATCCGTCAAATCCGGCGGTTGTTTCGGAGATTGATGGCGAGGTTTCGTTCGGAAAAATCAAAAGAGGTAACAAGGAGATTACCATTACATCAAAATCCGGCGAGATCAAGAAATATCTTGTTCCCCTCTCAAAACAAATTCTTGTTCACGAAAATGATTATGTCAGGGCGGGCGTGCCTTTATCCGATGGTGCCATAACACCGTCCGACATTCTTGCTATCAAGGGTCCTACAAAGGTTCAGGAATACATTGTAAATGAGATCCAGGAGGTATATCGTCTGCAGGGTGTCAAGATAAATGACAAACACTTTGAAGTTATCGTTCGCCAGATGATGCGCAAGGTTGAGATTGTAGATCCGGGCGACACAAAGTTCCTGGAGCGCCAGGCGGTCGACAAACTGGAGTTTATGGATGAAAATGACTGGATATACGATAAGAAAGTTGTCACAGACCCGGGAGATAGCCCGACCCTTAAACCGGGAATGATAATTACAGCGCGCAAGTTAAGGGATGAAAATTCTTTGTTGCGCCGACGTGACCTTAAAGTTGTAGAAGCGAGAGATGCCATACCTGCCACCTCCAGCCAAATACTGCAGGGGATTACCAAGGCCGCGCTCCAGACAAACAGCTTCTTCTCCGCTGCCTCTTTCCAGGAGACTACAAAAGTACTCAATGAAGCGGCGATACTCGGCAAAGTCGACAGGCTTGAAGGTCTCAAGGAAAATGTTATCGTTGGGCATCTTCTTCCCGCCGGTACCGGCCAACGTGATTATAACAGCATTATAGTCGGCTCCCTTGAAGAGTATGAAAGTCTTGTCGGATCTGATAACGATGCTGAATTAGTTTCAGATAACTAGTCAATCAAAATTTTTGTATTATGTCTGATATAAAGGAAGGAAACCAGATCAATATCGAACTTACAGAGGAGATCGCTCAGGGTACATACTCCAATCTTGCCGTGATAACCCACTCCGCTGCGGAATTTGTTATGGACTTTGTACGTATAGTTCCCGGCATACCAAAGGCAAAAGTTAAGTCGAGAATAATTATGACACCTGAACATGCTAAACGATTTGTTGCGGCGTTACAGGAAAACATCTCCAAATACGAAGCTGTTCATGGCAGGATCAGGGAGATGCAGGGACCGGCTCCTTCTATGCCTCCCACTTTTGGGGGACCAACCGCCCAGGCATAATATATGATCCAACAAACATAAAAGTAAAGCCGTTAAATAACTCTTTTAACGGCTTTTTTTGTTTGGCTCAACAATAAACTATTATTTTTGCATGTTAGCAATAAATAATTAATTTTGATAAAGTTGAAAATAATCCGTAAAATATTGGTCACGTTGGTGATGTTGTTGCCGTTACTGGCGGGAAATAGTTGTAAGGAAGACAAATGTGGTTGTTACAAAGGAGACGTTCAGGGTACAGACATTTTATTCGCTCTGAACACATCAGATATCCACTATACCGATAATGGGACATCCGCGAGTTTTATACAAGGATATAGTATTTATCATTTTTGTAACCCTACTGCTATGTATGAGACCTACAAGGAGATAGTGGATAATAATTATCCCCTGATAGAGCTTAGGGGCGATACATACTGGAACTGCAATTATGTTTTCCGTCGTTCCAGCAATTCATATTATCAATATTACAATTACACAGTAGAGTATGATATCATGGTTACATCCATGATTCCGATACTTGATGGCAAATAGTTGCCGGTCAATCAGTGACCGTTCTTTTCTTGAATTTTTAAGATGCGACAGATGAATATCTCTTTTATCGGAGCGGGAAGGGTAGGTGATATTCTTTCAAGGGCCTTGTATTCAAAGGGCTATAAAATTAATATTATAGTTTCGACTACTGAAACGAACGGGAGAAAATTGGCGGAAACTGTAAATGCCGAATGGTCTGCCTCCTATGAATTTTCATCGATAGATGATCTGATAATTGTCGCCGTAAGCGACAGATCGCTGCAAAAAGTTTTATCCGAAATCAATTGTTCACCCGATACAATGGTTGTCCATACCGCGGGCAGTTTTGGACTTGAAGTTTTTGAGAACAGCTCTATTTCCCGTAAAGGGGTGTTTTATCCTCTTCAAACATTCTCCAAGGACAGGAAAATTGGTTTTGATGGCCTGCCTTTCTTGCTGGAGGCCTCCGGTGAGGAGGGTTATTCTTTAATGGAGGAGATTGTAAAAAAACTTGGATCTGTTTCATATCGTATCGATACCGAAAGCAGGAAATTATACCATCTTGCCGCGGTATTTGCATGTAATTTCACCAATTATATGCTTACTTCCGGGAAAAGAATAACAGACCTTTACCATTTACCGTTTGATCTGTTGAAGCCTTTGGTTGAAGAGACGGTCAACAAGGCATTTGAAATGGGTCCCGAAAATTCACAAACAGGCCCGGGAATAAGAAATGATATAAACACTTTGAATAAGCACAGGGAATTATTATCTTTTGACCCTGAATTGGAAAAGTTGTACAACATGGTCACAGGGTCCATTTTCGGATATTATAACAACGATAAATAATGGCCAACATTAAAAAGAAACTTGAAAACGTTAAGGCGTTTATATTTGATATTGACGGAGTTCTCTCTTTGCTTACCATAAATCTCGATCATGATGGAGTACCCCGGCGCACGGTTAATTTGCGCGATGGATATGCTCTACAGCTCGCCGTAAAAAAAGGTTATCACATTGGAATAATTTCGGGAAGCAATTCACAGGATTATTTGCCCCGCTTGGCCGGACTCGGAATAACCGATGTCTTTTTGAACAGCAGGTTAAAACTGGAACAGTACCGCATATTCAAGGAAAAATATAATCTCAATGATAGTGAGATACTGTATATGGGTGATGATATTCCGGATTATGATGTAATGAAGAGAGTTGGAGTGCCCGTTTGTCCCTCTGACGCGTCAAGTGAAATACGCCAGTTGGCCATCTATATTTCAGATAAAAAGGGGGGCGAGGGTTGTGTAAGGGATGTAATTGAACAGACCCTTAGGTTACACGATAATTGGTTGAATTCAGATGCCTTCGTTTGGTAAAGTTGGGAGTTTTTTCCGTCTGATAAGATGGAAAAATTTATTGATCATCGCCATAACGATGGTATTGATGCGTTATGCCATTATTGATACGTTGATTGGCAACATAAAAGTTTCATTGCACGGACAGGGCAACAATATTCCATTGAGCCTCCAGTTTCCCCTATTCGATTTTATTGTTCTTGTGTTTTCCACGATATGCATCGCCGCGGGTGGTTATATTATAAATGACTACTTTGATATCAAAACGGACCTGATCAATAAAGGAAAAGTAATCGTTGGCACTTCAATGTCCCGGCAAAGGGCTATGATGTGGCACAATATTTTTAATGTTCTTGGTGTGGCCGGGGGGTTCTATGTGTCAGCCCGATCCGGGTATGTTTGGTTTGGCGTCATCTTTTTGTTGATATCCGGCCTGCTCTATTTTTATTCGGCAAGTTATAAACGACAATTTTTGATTGGTAATCTTGTTGTGGCTTTTTTGACGGCCATGGTACCCATGCTGGTTGTTATATATGAATGGCCTCCACTTTATACTTTCTGTTCGATTCATGCGGTATCTGTGCCCGATTTTAGTTTTCTATTCTATTGGGTGGGAGGGTTCTCGCTTTTCGCTTTCCTTACCAATCTTATCAGGGAAATTGTGAAAGATATCGAGGACTTTGAAGGAGATGTTGCTTACGGCCGAAATACCCTACCGATTGTACTGGGAGTTAAAAGTTCCAAAGTTGTTGTCTCCGCTCTTGCCGCGGTAACAATTGTTCTGTTGTATTTGGTTTGGTTTTCGTTTGTCAGGGATTGGGTCACATTGGTTTATCTATCGCTTACAGTTGCGGGGCCTTTAGCCTTTCTCGCTATTTTTATACATAAGAGCAATGAGAAAAGACATTTCCGTTTTGCCGGAGGATTTATGAAGGCAATCATGCTGGCCGGACTTCTCTATTCCGTGGTTGTAAATATTATTATTAAATGGAACCTGTTTTGACAGCCATTGACATAGAAAAAATTAAAAAGCCCAGAATAATTCTGGGGTCCGGTTCGATCAGGCGCAGGGAATTGCTTGAAAGTATTGGTTTAAAAGTTGAGGTACAGGTAAAAGATATCGATGAAGATTTTCCCGATAACCTTACAGGTCCCGATATAGCCATGTTTCTTTCAACTTCAAAAATAAACCGGTTTAAACCGTTGAAAGAGGAGAATACCGTTGTCTTAACCGCCGATACAATAGTTATCTGCGATGGAAAGGTGTTGGGAAAACCAGCCGACAGGGAAGAGGCGATATCTATGATCAGGATGTTGTCCGGTAAAACACATCAGGTGATAACCGCGCTCAGTTTACTTACACTGCGCCAGGAAAAATCTTTTTTTGAGACAACATGGGTTACATTTGAAAACCTCTCGGAAAATCTTATAGAATATTATGTGGATAGGTACCGACCATTTGATAAGGCCGGTGGATATGGAATACAGGAGTTTATCGGGATAGCTGGCTGTTCGCGGATTGAGGGATCATACCTTAATGTAGTTGGTCTGCCGGTAAGTCGTTTTCTTAAAGAGTTGATAAGCATAATATCTTGATTGGCACATAGTAATTCTCTTATAAAATAACCAACATATGAAACGATTTTTAGTTTTACTGTTTATTGTCCTTTTGTCGCTTCCTTCAAAGGCCGATGAGGGAATGTGGATTCCCCTGTTATTGGATAAATTCAATATAAAGACAATGCAGGAGATGGGGTTCAAACTTTCCGCTGAGGATGTTTACAGCGTAAACCAGGCCTGTATGAAAGACGCGGTACTCTCATTCGGAGGAGGATGTACCGGAGAGATGATTTCCGCCCAGGGATTGCTGATCACGAACCACCATTGCGGATATGGTCAGATACAGTCACATTCATCGCTTGAAAACGATTATCTGACGGACGGATTCTGGGCCATGTCAAAAAAAGAGGAGTTACCTTGTCCGGGGCTGTTCGTAACCTATCTAAAAAGGATGGAAGATGTTTCGGATCTGGTTTTGGAGGGGGTGACAGATGCGATGGGTGATGAAGAACGATCCAGCCTGGTATCCAAAAATTCCGCCAAGATCATAGCCGCGGCTATAGAAAACACACATTATACGGCCAATGTGGTTCCCTTCTATATGGGAAACCAATATTTCCTGTTTGTATATGAGAGGTATAATGATGTCAGGCTTGTTGGCGCGCCCCCGTCGGCTATCGGGAAGTTTGGGGGAGAGACGGATAATTGGATTTGGCCCCGACATACCGGTGACTTCGCCCTGTTCCGCGTGTACGCCGGCAAGGACAATAAACCGGCCAGCTATTCCCCTGATAACGTGCCTTATGAACCTTTATATTATTTTCCTATATCCGCGAAAGGAATTGAGGAAGGCGATTTTACCATGGTGTTCGGTTATCCCGGGTCGACCAATGAATATGTTCCTTCTTACCATATCGATATGATCAAAAATCATGTCAATCCCAAATTAATTGGGATCAGGGGGGCGAAAATTGAGATTATGGAGGCAGCTATGGCCGAAGATCCGTTGGTCAGAATCCAGTATTCAACAAAGAAATCCAATGTGGCCAACTCCTGGAAAAGATGGATTGGCGAGACACAGGGCCTGGAAAAGATGAACACCATCGGCAAAAAAGAGGAATTTGAGGCCGATCTTACGAAATGGATCGAAGAAGATAATGGCAGAAAAGAGAGATATGGTCATATTCTTCCGGAATACAAGCGGTTATACGATGAGTGGAAAGAGTATTACCTGGCATATAATTACACAAACGATGTTTTTTTCAGTAATGGGGCGGAAGCTGTGGGTTATGCCAGGAACATAGAGCCCCTCGCGAGGCTGATTGAAGAGGGAGGCACTGAAAATGAGGTTGCCGAAATGAAAGAACGTTTGATATCGGGTGCCGAAAGATTCTTCAAGAATTATGATGTAGAGGTTGATAAAAAGTTGTTTGTCGCCGTATTTTCGTTGTACTCCAAAGATATAGACCCATCATGGCAGCCTCCTGAATTCATTGATTTCATGAAATCATGTAAAGGAGATCCATCGTCGCTGGTCGACAAATTGTATTCCACGTCAATTTTTACGGATGAAGGGAGATATCTGGAGTTTGTTGAGAATCTAGACAAAAAGAGGCTGAAGAGACTTTACAAAGATCCCTTTTATAAACTTTCGGTTGGCGTTAACAACTTTCTTTCCAATGAGGTAATTGTAGGTTATAGAAGGATACAGAGTTCAATTCAGAGTCTTAACAGGCATTATATGAAAGCACAGCTGGAATTCCAGCAAGATAAACTGTTCTATCCCGATGCCAACTCCACTTTGAGAGTCGCTTTTGGAACAGTAAAAGGGTATGAATCGGAGGATGGCATATATTTCCGCCATTATTCAACATTAAAAGGGATAATGGAGAAGGATAATCCGGATATCTATGATTATGATGTACCCGATAAGTTGAGAGAACTTTATGAGTTGAAAGATTATGGGAATTATCTGCAGGATGGGGAGGTTCCGGTCTGTTTCATCGCCACTAACCACACAACAGGAGGGAATTCCGGCAGTCCCGTTATCAACGCCGAAGGCCATCTTATAGGCATCAATTTTGACAGGGCATGGGAAGGGGTGGCAAGTGATATGGCGTTCAATCCGGCACAAAGCAGGAATATCAGCCTGGATATAAGGTTCGCGCTCTTTATCATCGACAAATTCGCCGGAGCAGGTTACCTTTTGGATGAGATGACCATTGTAGATTAAATGTTGTACAAAAAATTATAAAACGAAGAAGGATTTTTCCCTTATGGTTGTTGCCATGTTGAATTGATAGAAAAAATCTCTAAGAGAGGCAGAAGCAGTTGTTTTGTCAAATTTAGGTTATTCGTTGAAATCGAGGTTTTTAGATCTTTTCTTCCATCTCTCTTTGGCGAACAGCTGCATATCTATCTGCGCATCGTATTCGTCTGTTATCTCCAGTCCAAGTATAGTTTCGATAACATCTTCCATGGTAACGATTCCCTCCATTCCGCCATATTCATCGATAACCAGGGCTATATGTTCTTTTTTGGAGATCATCATATCATAGAACCTGAACACGGTCGTATGTTCGTAACAACTTATTATCGGTCGGCGTATACTTTTTAGTTTTACATTCTTTTTGTTGTTCGCCAGATGCAGGAGAATATCCGATTTAAGTACAAATCCCGTAATTTCGTCGATTGATTCGGTATAGACGGGGATTCTTGAATACCTGAGAAATTCTTTATTGTTGAAAAAGGTTTCAAGGGTTAGGTTCTCCTCGGCGGCAAGAACAACCGTCCTTGGTGTCATTATTGAGTTTATCTTGATATTTTTAAGCTTAAAAAGATTATTGATAATCTTGCTTTCATTCGATTCTATGATGCCCTCTCTTTCACCTATATGGGTGAGCGCGGTTATCTCTTCCCTGGAGACTGTCTGCTCGTTCTTGTTGGCGAACAACTTTTGAAGAAACTCAGACATAATTACCAAAGGATATGTTAAATATATTACGCCTTGGGTAAGATATGCCGTAGGGATACTTAAACGTCTCCAATTATTCGCCCCAATTGTTTTGGGAATAATTTCGGAAAAGACAAGGATAAGAAAAGTTGTGATCGCTGAGGCGATTCCGAAGTATTCATTGCCAAATACCTTTATGACCTGGGCGCCTACCCCTGATGCTCCTACGGTATGTGAAACGGTATTTAGGGAAAGAATAGCGGCTATGGGCCTATCGATATTTGTTTTCAATTTCCACAACAACTTTCCCCCTTTTTTCTCTTTAGCTATGGTCTCTATATACGACATGCTCGAAGAGAGGATTACAGTTTCAAGTATCGAGCATAGAAATGAAAAAACAAGAGCCGATATAAGATATACTAATAGAAGGGTCATCTGTTCTCTTTGATTGATAGCGCGAAGATGAGTTATTTGTCGCACCAAAACAAATGTTGAAGAGGCAATTTGAGCGGTAATTTACAATTACTACATTTGTAAACAAATTGTTACATAAGTGTTGTTGTATTTTGTGTAATAGGTGAAAATAGTTGTTGACGATAAAATACCCTTTATTCGGGGGGTCTTGGAGCCCTTCTCGGAGGTGATTTACGCTTCGGGCGCGCGAATCGATTCCCGGCTGGTAAGGGATGCGGACGCTCTATTGGTCAGGACCCGCACAATATGCGATGAGACGTTACTTGATGGATCTAATGTCCGTTTTATTGGTTCGGCTACCATCGGATATGACCATATCGATACGGGATACTGTGAAAATCATGATATTGCTTGGACAAACTCTCCCGGATGCAACTCCTCTTCGGTAATGCAATATGTTGTCTCGGCCCTTTGTTTTATATCTGACAACAGCGGATTTAGCCTAAAAAACAGGACACTGGGAATCGTGGGGGTTGGTAATATCGGTTCCAAGGTTGAAAAGGCGGCCAAGGCTCTGGGTATGCATCTGTTGTTGCGCGATCCGCCCAGGAGCAGGGTTGAACCCGGATTTTCTTCCGTTCCCTTTGAGCGGCTTTTAAGGGAAAGCGATATAGTCACCCTTCATGTACCTCTCAATAGATCCGGCAAGGATAAAACATACCATCTGTTGGATGCCCGTAGCTTGGGAATGATGAAGCGGGGCGCCTGGCTGATCAACAGTTCAAGAGGAGAGGTGGTTGATACACGATCCCTGAAAAAAGCGGTTTTTTCCGGCAATCTTTCGGGCGTTGTCCTGGATGTTTGGGAAAACGAGCCCGACATTGATCTTGAACTGATGGAAGCGGCCCTGATATCCACGCCTCATATAGCCGGCTACTCGCTTGATGGAAAGGCAAACGGAACGGCATATGTCGTCAATTCCCTGGCCAGACATTTTGGTTTGCCCCTTGGCAACTGGTATCCCGGAAACATTCCCTTACCCGCATCGGGCAGATTAGAAATACCTGTTGTTGATGCCCCTTGTGAAGAGGCTATCAAGGAGGTTGTCAGGAGTGTTTACGCTATTGTGGGGGACAGCGACAGGTTGAAAAAGGCCCCCTCGACATTTGAGAGTTTACGGGGCAACTATATTGTTCGCAGGGACTTTAGCGCCTATACGGTTGCCGCTGAAAAGATTGGCAGGGATGTTGCCAAAGTTCTTGAAGGCCTGGGTATGAGGGTAATATAGCCGATGTTGTCCGACTATTTTTTTATGCCGGTTCGACATCAACTGTCGTCTTTCCGTTAACGATGTTTTTATAATCTTCGTAGTTAGCCTCAAGAAGGGAAGGAGTGTCGAGGCCGTAAGGACACTTTGAAGAACATTCCCCGCAGTGGATGCAATCCTCAATCTTTTTCATCTTTTCCCGTGCCGCGGGAGTGAGTTGCGAAGCGGAAGGCGAACGCCTTATCAGCAACGACATCCTGGCGCAGTTGTTTATTTCAATATCAACAGGGCATGGCATACAATAACCGCAACCCCTGCAAAAATTTGAAGAGAGCTCACTTTTTTCCTGTTCAATAAATTCTATCGTGGTGGTGTCGTAAATAGGCCGATTTTTTTCGCAATCCAAAAACTGCTCCAACTCGCTCTCCCTTTGGATACCCCAAATAGGGAGGACATTCGGGAACAGCGACAAAAACGAGAAAGCCGCGGCCGCGTTGTTTATAAGCCCTCCCGCCATCGCCTTCATGGCAATAAACCCCATATTCTTTTCAGCGCATTTTTCCGCCAACATTATCTCTTCCGGACTGGACAGATAACTGAGGGGGAATTGCAATGTTTCATACAATCCGCTTTCAACCGCCTTTTCGGCAACATCGAGCCGGTGGTTGGAGATCCCTATATGCCTTATCATCCCTTTTCTCTTCGCCTCGAGCATGGCGTCGTACAGGCCGGCTTCGTCTCCCGGTTCCGGGCAGTAGGCGGGATTATGGAACTGATATATATCCAGATAGTCGGTTTCAAGATTTTTGAGAGATGTTTCCAGGTCGGCCCAGAAATCTTCTTTGGTTTGGGCCATTGTCTTGGAAGCGATAGTTACACTGCCCCGCAAACTTTTGAAAGCTGTTCCAAGTTTTTCTTCGCTATCGGTGTAAAACCTGGCGGTATCATAAAAATTGATCCCCCCGTCAAAGGCTTTTCTCAAAATTTTTATGGCTCTGTCTTTTTCAACCCTCTGGATCGGCAACGCCCCGAAACCGTTTTTAGCCGATATGATCCCGGTACTCCCCAAAACAACCTTCATCTGTCAAAAACTATGGAATGGTATTGTGTTGCCCTATTATTGTACCAGATCTATAATCCCGTTGAGCACAAATTTGGGTCGGTAAGGGAAATTGTCTATATCCTCTTTTTTAGTGATACCACTAAGAACCAACAAAGTATCGATTTCCGCTTCGATCCCGCATCTCACATCGGTATCCATACGGTCACCTATCACAATGGTGTCCTCTCTTTTGACGCCCAATTTTCTCAACGCGATCCTCATCATAAGAGGGTTGGGTTTCCCCACAAAATATGCCTTTTTGCCTGAGGCTATTTCGATGGGAGCTATCAGGGCCTTCGTGGAGGGCGTTATGCCATCCTCAACGGGGCCACTGACATCGGGGTTGGCGCCTATAAGACGGGCGCCATTCAGGACGAGATTTACGGCGGTCTTTACGCTCTCGAAATTATATCCGTTGGTATCTCCCACAACTACATAGTCGGGATTAACATTATTCATCGTGTAGCCTACACTGTACAAAGCGTTGATAAGGCCCGCATCACCGATTATAAAGGCACTGCCATTAGGTTTCTGCGCGTTCAAGAAACCGGCCGTCGCTAGGGCACTTGTATAAAAATGGTCCTCACTAACGTTTATTCCGAGCCTTAAAAGTTTCTCGTGCAACTCCTTAGGTGTCCTTTCGCTGGCGTTGGTGAGAAACAGGAATTTTTTGCCCGAATTTTCAAGCCATGCGATAAAATCCGTTACTCCCGGAAGAATTTTATTGCCGTGATAAATCACTCCGTCCATGTCGATGATAAAAGCCGACTTCTCCTTGATCCTCTCAACATCTGTTTTTTCCATGGCGCGAATATACACAAACAACCAACACAATAGTTTTCAAACCGAATAAAAAATTGTTAAACATCAAATGTTGGCACCTGGCAATCTGTGGTTTATTATTACAATAACACTGTTCCCACAATTAACTCTATTTTGTAACGGCACTTGTCCCATAAATCCAAAAATTACTATATTCGCGGCGGAGAAATGGCAGAGTGGTCGATTGCGGCGGTCTTGAAAACCGTTGTCCGGGCGACTGGACCGGGGGTTCGAATCCCTCTTTCTCCGCGGCAAACATTGGTCCGCAATGTTTTATAAATATTACGCACGAATTAACGCATACAAAATCGTTTTTTCGTGCGTTTTTGTTTCAATAACCATAGCGACATACAGATACGTTGTGGTGCATTTTTTAAAAATTTGTTTTGTACGATAAAATACCGTACATTTGTGAAAAAATAATATTATGAAGACACGATCAATAAATAAAGATGAGCGAATTGAGATAAGAATATCTTCTTATGATAAACGGATCTTTCAGAAAGCTCAAAAACTAAGTGGAGATAAATCTTTTAGTAGTTTTATTCTTCGGATTGTTAAAGAACAATCCGAAGAAATTGTTGCAAGAAAGGACAGAATTATTGTAAGTGAAAGAGATCGTAAGAAATTTTTTGATGCTGTATTTGGGAGTAGTAGGCCGAATCAAAATTTAGTAGAAGCTGCTAAGAAGTATAAATCTCAAACCGCACTAAAGTGAAAATTCAATTATTAGGAAAGACTCATAATAGAAAGAATTTTACTTGTGAAGAAGATTCATTAACAGAATATATTAGAAAACAGGTTAGTCAAGATATTCGCAAACGGCTAGCTATGTTTTTTCCATGGCGCGAATATACACAAACAACCAACACAATAGTTTTCAAACCGAATAAAAAATTGTTAAACATCAAATGTTGACACCTGGCAATCTGTGGTTTATTGTTACAATACCACTGTTCCCACAATTAA
>JGI24710J26742_10003550_pt1 | contig 13140 bp, 10 predicted proteins | sample BioPla2DNA2_FD_26742 | JGI IMG/M metagenome (IMG submission 26742) | reverse complement strand
CGAATGACATCGCTTAAAGACTGATTGTTTTTAAGGCAGTAGGCATAGAGCCTCTCGCCTCTGACCTGCAAAAAGGGGCTGAAATCTAAAAGTGGTAAAACAAAATCATAGCCGAATTTTTCGATATAGTCGGCGGTGCTACCCAGCCCTGCCGCCCTGAATTCCTTGGGGCCGGCTGTTACATTGAAGGGATTTTTCATTTTCTTATCTGTACTCCACATTCTGCAAGATATTGCGGCTTAAAAAGATATATAAAAGAGAAATTGAAAAGTTCCAAACGCTTATAACGATAAAAGAAACCGCAGCGGCGCTTGAGTTTATAGCTGTCGCGGCAAAAAAACCCAAGTTTTATCTGTACTCCACATTCTGCAAGATATTGCGGCTTAAAAAGATATATAAAAGAGAAATTGAAAAGTTCCAAACGCTTATAACTATAAAAGAAACCGCAGCGGCGCTTGAGTTTATAGCTGCCGCGGCAAAAACACCCAGAGCAACGCCCGGCGCAACGGAAATCCCCGCCGCAAGTAAATAGAAGATAACGAGTATTCCCTTGGCATTGGAGAAGGCGCTACCAATAATTCTCTCGAAGAGGAGATTTAAAGAGAGTGTCAGGAGGCTGAAGCTTATTGTGGCAAACGCAAATGAGACTGCCTCCAAGACAGAGAGCTTCAGTATAATGCTCACCGGAACTGTAATCAAAATTGCCGTAATCGGATATTTCTCCATTGTTTCCATCATGCCCCAAAGCAGCTTTTTAAACGGCTTTTCGGGTATTAGGTAGATATAGTGCGACTGAAGTTCGACCAGAAGCCTGCCCATGGCAACAGTGAATATCTGTATATAGAAAACTACTGACGCCACAGCGATTATCCCGCCTTCTCTCCTCATGAAATATGAAAATACAGCCGCAAAGGCGGCAAAGAACAAGTCGGCCCAGCCCAATATAAGGGGGTTTTTTCTGCGGTTTTCCAATCTGTGCTTATAGTAAAGGGCGGAGGCTCCGCTGCCTTTGTTTAGACCCGTTTTCCCGGAAAGAAGCTTTCTTCCGAACTTGCTTTCTCCGGCAGTGTCTTTTAATTTTCCGCGCCTGGCATCCTCCATGCGGTTAAAATTAACTTCGGTGGAGACGAGGACATCTTCATAGTAGTCGTTTCGGCCTGTTTTTATAAGTCTAAGTCCGAGCAGGAAGAAAAGCAGCCAGAGGGCAAAGAAGCCGAGCGCCAAAATATAATTCTTTGCGACTATGCCATAGACAAATGCTGTGAGCCAGCCGCTTATGGGAAAGAGAAAGACCGGCGCTGATGTTGAAATCCGAGAGGCCAGTTCCAACAGGCTTTCCCTGCTGCCCAGCCAGCTTATAAATAAATAAGCGGCAAGCGCCAGACAGGTTCCGATGAATATGCCCTTAAAGAGTTTTTTGCGCTTATCGTTCCCCGCGGAAAAAATATAGACAAGCATACTGCAGAGCTGAGAGCTTAANAGCAGAATCGCAAAAACCAAAATCATTATAATAANATCTGTCAAGCTGATACCGAAGCTCTCATTCATCCAGCTGTACTGGTAGAGAAGAAAGATATTGAAAACAATATAGCTTGCAAGCTGCTGAATCATCCCATAGAAAAGTATGTTTATTGAATTTATCGGGGATGCAAAAAGCAGGTTCACATCCGGCATCTTAAAGAGAGTGCTCCCCTGCTTAAAGCCCTGATATATCACCAAAAGAGCATTGAGCGAATAGAAGAGAAAAATTATTCCCGAAAGAAGGCCTTTGTTTTGAAGAGCTGTGGGGGCAGCTCCCTCCTTTCCGCCTATAACTATTGTGAAAACCAAGAGGGCGACCATAAAAACAGTGAATATGAGCTGCCCGGGTTTTCTCAGCATAGTTATAAAGCCGTTTTTTAATTTTTTGAAGCTGAGGTATACAAGCGGACTCATGCTCATACACCGCCCTCCGTAATCTCGAAGAAGAGCTGCTCCAAGCCCTCTTGGGCCGCTTCTTCCGAGCTCAGCTTGGAGGCAAGAATCCTGCCCTCTTTCATTATGTGCGCCACATCCCAGTACTCGCCGATTGTATCGAGCATGTGGGTTGATATGAGCAAGGCCTTGCCGCGCTCTTTAAGCTCTGAGAAAATCAGCTTCATTTCTTTAATCGCGTGCGGGTCGAGGCCGACAAAGGGCTCATCGAAAACTATGACATCGGGTTTGGGAAGCAGGGCGCAGGCTATTGAGAGCTTTTGCTGCATGCCTTTGGAGAGTTCACTTCCCAGCTTTCCCTCTTTATCTTTCAGCTCGAAGCGCTCTAAAAGCTCATCGCCGTAGCCGTCGTCTTTAACCTTATAGGCTCTTCTTATAAACTCCAAGTGCTCTTTAACCGTGAGCAGATCGTAGGCTGCCGGTATCTCCGGCACATAGCCGAGNCGCTTTTTTGCCTCTACGCTCTTATTGTCGAAAGAGCAGAGCTCTATTTTGCCCTCGAACCTTAAAAGTCCCGCTATACACTTGATTATTGTTGACTTTCCGGCGCCGTTAGGCCCCAAAAGCGCTGCAATTTCGCCCTCGTGAACCGAAAAGCTTATATCNTCCACGGCCNTTGTTCTGCCGTAGTTTTTGCTGACATTCTGAATTTTNAGAAGCTCTTTTGACATGTTCCGCCTGCTTTCTTGGCTTTTTATTAACGCCGAAGCGCGCCTTNATTATAGCACAGGCGCGCCCCTCTTATTTGTAAAANTTTTTTGACATTAGCATCGACTCAATATATCTTGCTGCTGTCTGTGAGTTTGACTGTATATTCTTTTGTCTTTCCGTCTCTGTAGATGCCCAGTTTGAGCTCGTCGCCGACTTTTTTGCCCTCGATATGCTTTAAGACATCGTTTGTCCCGGTCACCTTTTCTCCGTTTACCGTTACCAAAACATCGCCGGTTTTTATCCCCTGCTTTTCGGCATCGGAGCCCCCGGAGACCTTGGTGATATAGAGCCCTTCGGGAAGCTTGTACTGCTTTGCGGCCTCTTCGGGTATCTCTCCGACCGTTATGCCGATTACAGGCCTGCCGACAACCATGCCGTTTTCTAAGATTGAGTTCACCATAGGCTCGATAATCTTTACGGGTATGGCAAAACCTATGCCCTCAACTCCGGTTGCGGATATCATCTTCATATTTGTGACTCCAATGACCTGACCGTACATATTTATAAGGGCGCCGCCGGAATTGCCCTCATTTATTGCGGCATTCGTCTGCAAAAGAGTCATCCTGTGTCCGTTGTGGCTGATGTCTCTTGAGATGGCGGAGACTATGCCGTCGGTCATTGTGAGCTTTAGTTCCTGACCCAGGGGGTTTCCTATGGCAACAACTTTGTCGCCCTCCACGGGACTCTCGGCCGCAAACTCCGCAGCAGTCAGGCCGCTCGCCTCTATCTTCAAAACCGCAAGATCGCTGATGTTGTCGGTTCCGACGAGAGAGGCTTNGAAGCTNTTATCGTCATAGGTGCTCACCGAAATCGATTCCGCTCCGGCTATGACGTGGGCGTTTGTGATCACATAGCCGTCGGAACTCATGATTATTCCGCTGCCCCAGCTCATACCCGTGGCGGTCTTCGTACTTACAGAAACAATGAACTTCACACATTTTTTGTAAATTTCCTGAAGGCTGAGCTCTGCGCCTTCGGGTGTGGGAACCGTTTTAAGGCTGACATCGGCTTCGGGCTTGAATCTCTTTACGCTGTCCTTGGGAGGCGCGAAAGCCGACTCGTCTATTTCCGTGTAGAAGCGCTCAAAGAAGTCTTTAAAGTCGTCCTCGAACTGCTCTCCCGGGTTTTCCGGTATTTTTGGGACTACCGGTTCTCTCGGCAAAACTTCCTCCGCTTTAGACTGCGGCAGAGGCTTTTCTTCCCTTTTTACAATCGCATAAACAAACGAGCTGAGTATTATGGAGAGAGAGAGCAAAATTGCTATTATTCTCCTATGTTTGCGTTCGCTCCTCTTCAGCGCATTTTCCGATGCGGCTCTGCTTCTTTCNTATTCCGTTTCAAATGAAGTNTTGTACCAAGAGTCTTCATTTTTGTCTTGAAAATCCATTTTTCACCTGCTTTTACGAGTTTGAGCNCATAGCGGAGAGCTCGAATTTATACCCCACGCCCCAAACCGTAGCCAAATCCCAGTCGGCCGAGGCGCCGCTCAGTTTTTCTCTGAGCCTTTTTATATGTACATCAACCGTTCTGGAGTCGCCGTAGAAGTTAAAACCCCATACCTCATCTAAAATCTGAGTTCTTGTGAAAACCTTATTCGGATGGGAGGCCAGATAGTAGAGCAGTTCAATCTCTTTGGGCGGCGCGGGAACAAGCTGTCCCCCAACTTTAAGCGTATAGGAATCGAGATCTATGCTCAGATTCTCGAAGCGGAGGATTTTTTTCTCCTTTTCATAGGAGCTTCCGACTCTTCTGAGCACCGCGCGCATTCTGGCCATGAGTTCTTCCGGCTCGAAGGGTTTGGTGAGATAGTCATCTGCGCCCAGATTGAGTCCCATAAGTTTTTCTTTGAGCTCTTTTTTCTCGCCCAGCATTATTATGGGCACATCCGATTCTTTTCGTATCCTTCTGCAAAGCTCGAAACCGCTTATGTCGGGCAAGGAGCTGCTTAGGAAAACTATCGCGGGATTCTCTTCCTTAAGAAGCTTAAAACCCTCTTCGCCGTTTTCGGCCGCGATAAACCTGAAGCCCTCTATGGCAAGATACCTCTTTATAAGATCTAAACTTGCCCTGCTCTCTTCGATAACAAGAGCCGAGTTCAACTTTGCTTCCCCCTAAAGTTTAATTAATCTCCGGGCTCGGGAACCTCGCGGATGAGCCAAGTTCCCTCGGAATTTATCCAGCCCACGGAAAAGCCGTCGTGGCAGAAAACACAGCCGTTTGTGGGTTTAAACAGCGGCCTGCCCTCCAACGACATGGCCATATTTTCGGTCATCACTATGCCGTCGGAGCGAGTGAGCTTTTTGGCGTTTCTTACATAGTGGTCTTCCGTCACCTCATCCCTCATAAGTTCGAGGTCCTCTCCTATGCTTATAACCTGACTTTCGGAGTTCATGGCTGCCATTCTGCCGTCGGCAAGCCTCGTAAGCCAGATGCCGGGAGCTGTATCTACCAAAGATGAGGCTCCCGACAGGAAAACCACATCGCCCGACTGATTCTTTGCCCAGATGCCTCCGCTTCCCGCGCTGTAAACGCCTGTCCTGCTCTCGGAGAAGGCAGCTTCCGCGCCTTTGAATATATAGGGTTTAAAGTCTTCCTTGCTGAAGCATCTGCCGTCTACGGAAATATAGTCCTTATATATTATAAGTTCCGAGGCTCCGGCATAGGTCGCCACAATCTTACACTCCCTGTTCAAAATACAGAGGTTGCCCTCGTAGCGCACAACGGAAATATCTCCGACATAGGGATAGGCCTCGGCAAAGGGCTCTGCGAAGGCATATTCTCCGTTTGGCTCCATATAGCGCCAATCGCCGCCTATGGCAACCACACCCAGCCCGTCTCTGAAAGGCTTGTTTTCGGTGTGGAAGGACGGGTAATTGGCTCCCATGTTCAGAATTCTGCCATCCATATCGATATAGCCTTTTCTCCCGTCTCGGAACACTATCTGCATATAGCCGCCGCCGTAATTGGCTATGCTCGCAATGGAACCCGGAAGCAGCATGCTTTTGGGCGGGAAATCCTTTGTGTCGACTATTTCATTGCCGTCGGAATCTATTATACGAGCCAAGTTTTTTTCTTTATCGTAAATTCCGAGAACGCCTATGGACATGGGTACAACTTCCTCATACTCAAATTCGCTGACCCAGCTTCCGTCCTCTGCCAAGAGCGCATAGCTGAGCGTTTCATTTTCACTGTCGAAATGAGAGATGAGGTAGATTCCAAGATCTATATATTGCAGCTCATCTTTATAATAGAGTTTTTCTATCCCCGTAAGCACCTCGTCGAGGACCACTTCGCCTCCGGCAGACAGCAGGCCGTATTTTGAGCCGACGCTCGACCCGTCTGCCGCAAAGAGCCTTTTTGAGACATAAGGCAAAAGCGCGCCATATTTCTCGGAGGGCTCGAACTTATCCCGATACGCATCTGTCAAGCGCCTGACTGTCACATCGGGAGCCTGATAGCCGCGGAGTTTTGTTCTGTCGGTTAAAACATTGTATTTGAGGGGGGATTCTTTGATTATTTGCCCTGTATCGTCGCTGTGCCGAGCTTCCTCAATGGCGGGCTTTATATAGAGCTCTTTTATCTCTTCTATGTCTTTGCTGAAGCTGCAGCCGGAAAGCAGGAGCGCGAGGATTAAAACTAAAAATATTGCGGTTTTTTTCATCTTCGTCACCTCGCCGGCAGATATGACTGCGAGGAGACGAAGGCTATGCCGGCGCCGTCTTGCAGCCATGTAAAGAGTATGTACTCGGGACTGTCGTGGGCGGAATCCGCTCTGATGTACGCGCAGTAGTCAAAGCATAACGGATATTCCCCGCTTTTCACCGTTTCCTCGTTTGCCGAAACCCCGTTTACCTTTATTATATTCGCATCCTTCATAATTCCCATTTTCTCCATCATGAAGAGCGAAGTGAAGCCGAGCGCGCCCTCGCTGTCGTCGAAGGATGAGAGGGCATCCACCACCGANCCGTCCTCAAGTCTGAACTGCTCGCTTAGGGCCGGGGCNGCCTTCTTGCTGCCCAGCAGAGTGTTTTGCATAGCCATCTGTGTGCCCGACCAAGGATTCTTTTGGAAGGCTTTAACATCGACGCTCTTGCCGCCCAAGTCTCTCCAGCTTGTTGTTCTGCCGCTAAAGACATCTCGCAGCTGATTTGCAGAGAGGTTCTTGACCGTGTTGAGCCGACTAACAAAAAACACCAAGGCGTCAGAGGCTATTTTTACCTCTAAAAGACCCTCTGTGCTCTCGGAGCTTTGCACCGAAAGGACTATATCGAGTTCTCCGTCTCTCAGCTTTTGAAGCGAAAAGCCCGAGTTTCCGAAATCCAGAAGATTGGAGACTTCCTCACGGTTCTCGCCAAGCATGATGGAGGCAATTGCCTCGCCCAAGGGGCGCATGGCAAAGCTCCCGCCCATGGCCGGGAAATTTTCTCTTGTAAANCGAAAATCTTCGATTACAAGANTCTCGTTGCTCTTGGTCTTTTCAAAACCTCCCGCTCCGCAGGCAGAGCAGAGGATNAGTGAAAATATTATTAATGTTGAAATAANCGTTCTTGCAGTTCTCAAAATCTTCTCCTTTTCAAAATNTTTAAGAAGTGATTTTACGGATAGTTATTATACTACATTATTGCAAATTCGTCACTTTTTTTATAAATTTACNTTCTTGAAAGGCTCGTTTTAAANGCGCTTTGCCCGATGATTAATTTATTCCTCCAAATAAAAAGAATTTTCGGAAAACTAAGGCCGAATTGCTTGACTTTAGGCCCTTAAAATGCTATATTAGCACTCAGAGGCATAGAGTGCTAATAAACTAGGTTGGTGATGATTTGAAACTCAGTGAAAGAAAAAAGAAAATACTCACAGCCGTTGTTGAAGAGCACATTCGCACCGCAGAGCCGGTCAGCTCGAAGGCCATACAGAAGGCCGCCGACTTGGACTGCTCCTCGGCCACCATCAGAAACGAGCTTTCGGAGCTTGGAAAGATGGGCTATCTCGAACAGCCTCACACCTCCGCAGGTCGCGTGCCCACNCCGCTCGGCTACAGAACCTATGTGAACGAGCTCATGGTGAGGCAGAAACTCAGCATTGAGGAAACNGAGAGACTCAATCGCGACCTCGATGAGAAACTCAATGTCCTCGAGCCTATGGTNAGCGACATCGGGCAGTTTGCTTCTTCGGTTGTGAACTATCCCATTCTNACTTTGGAAGCGCAGCCTCCCTGCACTATTTCGAGGTTTGACCTCATTTATCTGAGCGCNCACAGCTTTATCATTGTTTTGCTGCTCTCGAACAGCCAAGTAAAGACAAAGCTCGTAAAGCTTCCGGTATCTGTNGGTCAGGAGATGATAACAAAGCTCTCTTCGGTTTTTAACGCCAACTTTACCGACATCGACGAATCTGAAATTACACCTCTCAAGATCAGTTCGATGGAGAGAGCCGTCGGGGACACNATGGGCATTTTGAGTGTTGTAGCCTCNTATGCCATAGAGGTGCTCAGTGAGGAAAAGCACATGAANGCCTGCGTGAGCGGCGCCAACAAGCTCTTGAGCCAGCCTGAGTACCAAGACCCCGAGAAGGCGAGAGAGCTGATTTCTTTCCTTTCGGAAAATGCCTGCGGAGACCTTCTGCCGCAGCAGCAAATGGCCCCCGGCGAGAACATCAAAGTTCTGATCGGTCCGGAGAATGTGGCAAAGGAACTTAAAGATTCCTCGGTAATTCTGGCAAGCTACGATGCGGGCCAAAACATGAAGGGCCTTATAGGAGTGGTTGGCCCCACCAGAATGGACTACTCCGGCATCACCGCCAAGCTCAGACTCATAGCGAGCGAGCTTTCAAGAAGACTGGGAGGCCCGGCTTCCCTGCCCTCGGGGCTAGACAACAAATTAATTCTTAAAGGAGATATAGATGGGCAAAAAACATAATTCCGGCAATGAACACAGCGATAAGTTTGAAAATGAAGAAATGCTGAAAAAGCAAGAAGAAGACGCGAAAACGGATTCCGCTGAGAAGGAATCTGAAAAGGCTGCCGACACGGCGGCGGAAGAGACGGCCGAAATTAAGCCCGAAGCTAAGGCCGAAGAGCAAAAAAGCGAGAGCTTGGAAGAGCTCTTGGCGGCTGAAAGAGATAAATATTTAAGGCTTTTAGCGGAGTATGACAACTACCGCAAGCGTTCGGCAAAGGAGCGCGAGTGCATATATTCCGATGTNAGAGCNGANACCGCCCTCAAGTTTCTGCCGGTTTATGACAATTTGGAGCGAGCGCTTCAAAACGAAACCGAAGATGAGGCATATAAGCGCGGAGTCGAAATGATAATGGCTCAGTTTTTGGAAACTCTTAAGTGCTTCGGAATAACGCCTATTGAAGCTTTGAATCAGAAGTTCGACCCGGAGCTCCATGAGGCGGTAATGCACGAAGTTGACGAGGAAAAGGGCGAAAATGAAGTCGTCTTTGAGTTTAAAAAAGGCTTTAAGCTGGGAGATAAGGTGATTCGTTTCTCGGTAGTTAAAGTGGCAAATTAGTTAATATTTAATATTTATATAAAAATTTAGGAGGAAAAATATATGGGAAAAATAATCGGTATAGACTTAGGAACAACAAACTCCTGCGTGGCAGTTATTGAGGGCGGCGAAGCCGTCATCATCCCCAACGCCGAGGGCGCGCGCACTACCCCCTCTGTCGTTGCTTTTTCGAAGGACGGAGAGCGCATGGTCGGCCAGGTCGCAAAGCGTCAGGCCATAACCAACCCCGACAGGACGATAAGTTCCATTAAAAGAGAAATGGGCAGCAACCACAAGGTGACAATAGGCGACAAGACCTATACGCCTCCCGAAATTTCCGCAATGGTCCTGCAGAAGCTGAAGACGGACGCGGAAGCCTATTTGGGTGAAAAGGTCACAGAGGCGGTCATCACGGTTCCCGCATACTTCACAGACAGCCAGAGACAGGCCACAAAGGACGCCGGTATGATTGCCGGTTTAAATGTAAAGCGCATTATAAATGAGCCGACGGCGGCGGCCCTTGCCTATGGACTTGACAAAGAGCTCGACCAGAAGATTCTGGTTTATGACCTTGGCGGCGGCACTTTCGATGTTTCGATTCTCGAGATAGGCGACGGTGTTATCGAGGTTCTCGCCACAGCCGGCAACAACAAGCTCGGCGGCGACGACTTTGACGAGTGCGTCACCAAATACTTTGTCGATGAGTTTAAGAAAGATCAGGGCATAGACCTCTCAACAGATAAGGTTGCAATGCAGCGCCTTAGAGAAGCGGCCGAAAAGGCCAAGTGCGACCTCTCGGGTCTCAGCTCTGTAAATATAAATCTTCCCTACATCACCGCGGATGCCAACGGCCCCAAGCACCTTGACTTGGACCTTACGAGGGCAAAGTTCAACGAGCTTACACACCACTTGGTCGAAAGGACCTTGGGCCCTGTGAATCAGGCTCTCTCGGACTCCGGCTTAAGCGTCTCCGAGCTCGACAAGATTCTTCTCGTCGGCGGCTCGACACGCATCCCCGCAGTTCAGGAAGCTGTAAAGGGCATAACCAAGAAGGACGGCTTTAAGGGCATTAACCCCGACGAGTGTGTGGCTTTGGGCGCCGCGATTCAGGGCGGTGTTCTGGGCGGCGACGTTGAGGGAATACTTCTCCTCGACGTAACTCCCCTCTCTCTCGGCATTGAGACTCTGGGCGGCGTATGCACCAGACTTATAGAGAGAAACACAACCATCCCCACNAAGAAGAGCCANGTCTTCTCCACAGCGGCCGACAACCAGACCTCGGTTGAGGTAAACGTTTTGCAGGGTGAGCGTGAGATTGCCATGCACAACAAGAGTCTGGGCCGCTTCCACCTCGACGGCATAGCCCCTGCCCGCAGAGGCGTGCCTCAGATAGAGGTNACCTTTGACATAGATGCAAACGGCATAGTCAACGTTTCTGCCAAGGACCTCGGCACAGGCAAGGANCAGCACATAACAATAACCGCTTCCTCCAACCTTTCTAAGGANGANATCGACAAGGCGGTTCGCGAGGCCGAGCAGTTTGCGGAAGAGGACCGCAAGCGCAAGGAAGAGGTCGACACACGCAACGCCGGCGACCAGATGGTCTATCAGGCCGAAAAGGCTCTTGAGGAGCTGGGCGACAAGCTTGATCCCAATGAGAAGGGCCAGATCGAGGAGAGACTTAAGGAGCTTAAAACAGCTCTTGAGGGCAGCGATACCGAGCAGATAAAGAAGGCTACGGAAGAGCTCACCAAGGTTTTCCAGACGGCATCCGAGAAGATGTATCAGGCGGCGGCGCAGGCCCAACAGCAGGCCGGAGGCGCAGACCCCGCTTATGGCGGAGATTCCGGCACCGACGGTCCCGAGGTCTTTGATGCGGACTATGAAGTGGTTGACGAGTAAGAATAAATTTTGTAGTATATGAAAAACACAGCGGGTAAGGCACGGCCTTACCCGCAATTTGAGAGAATAGCGCTTCTCTCGAGAGAGGAACATTGATGGCCGAAGAAAAAAGAGATTATTATGAGATTCTCGGAGTGAGCAGAGATGCCAGCGAGGACGACATTAAAAAAGCATATCGAACGCTTGCCAAAAAATATCACCCCGACTTAAACCCCGGCGATAAAGAGGCCGAGGCCAAATTTAAGGAATTAAACGAGGCTGCGCAGGTTTTGGGCGATGCCGAAAACCGCAAGAAGTATGACCAGTTCGGTCACTCTGCCTTTGACCCCTCTCAGGGCTTTGGCGGCTTTGATTTCAGCGGCTTCGGGGGCTTCGGAGATATTTTCGAAGACCTCTTCGGCGGCGGTTTCGGCGGCTTCGGCTTTGGCGGAGGTGCGCAAAATCCCAACGCGCCCAGACGCGGCGAGTCATTGCGCACCGCTGTTTCCCTGACTTTTGAAGAGGCGGCCTTCGGAACAAAGAAGGACGTTTCGATAAGGCGNGTGGAAGAGTGCGAGAGCTGCAAGGGCTCGGGCTGCGCTCCCGGCATGACTGCCGAAATCTGCCCCGAATGCAACGGCAAGGGCGTTGTTATGCAGCAGAAGCGCACAGCCTTCGGCNTTATGCAGACTCAGGGNCCATGCCCCAANTGCAGAGGCAAGGGCAAGATAATTCATCACCCCTGCACAAGCTGTCACGGCGAAGGCCTTAAGACCCANANCAGAACTATTTCGGTAAACATACCCGCCGGCATAAACGAGGGGCAGTCGATAAAGGTTTCGGGTCAGGGCAACGCCGGCAAAAACGGCGGGCCTGCCGGCGACCTCTTGGTGACAGTGTCTATACAAAAGCATCCCAAGTTTGAGAGAGACGGCAACTCGGTTCTCTTAAATCAGGATATAAGCTTTGCCCAAGCCGCCCTCGGCGCCGATCTTCAGGTGCCGACACTCGACGGCGATGTGAAGCTGAATATTCCCGCAGGCACACAGACGGGTTCGGTTTTCAGACTTAGAGGCAAGGGTATACCCAACCTCAGAGGCGGCGGCAGAGGCGACCAATATGTCACCGTGAACATATTCACCCCCAAGGGCATGAACCCGACGCAAAAGAATGCCTTGAAAGTCTATGCCCGCGAGATGGGCGAAGATGTTAAAGACGTCGGCGGTATTTTCAGAAGAAAGTAAGTCTTTATAAACAGTAAAACACCCATAAGTTTAACAGCTTATGGGTGTTTTACTCTCGCTTTTATCCTATGCAAGAAGGGCTCTGTCGTCGGAGAAGCTATCGCCCGAGGCCTCGGCAAAGCGTTTGAGGAGGTCTTCGACCCTTAGGTTCTTTTTCTCTTCTCCCTTGATGTCGAGGATTATTCTGCCCTCGTGCATCATTATGAGCCTATTGCCGCAGCGTATGGCATTTTTCATATTGTGTGTGACCATGAGACTGGTGAGAGAATTTTCCTCTATCAGCTCCTCGGTTATAGAGAGCACCTTCGCTGCCGTTTGCGGGTCTAAGGCTGCGGTGTGTTCGTCGAGAAGCAGGAGTTTCGGCATTTTCATCGCCGCCATCAAAAGGGTTAGGGCCTGACGCTGGCCGCCTGAGAGCAGCCTTGTTTTTGCGAAAATTCTGTCTTCAAGTCCGAGACCCAGAGTTTTAAGCAGCTCTTTGTAGTCCTCCCGCTCACCGGGGGCCATCATCCACCTGAGTCCTCTTTTCGAGCCCCTTCTGTGCGCTATGGCCAAGTTCTCTTCTATCATCATGTCGGGAGCCGTGCCCATCATCGGGTCTTGAAAAACTCTGCCCAAAAATTTTGCTCTCTTGTGCTCGGGAACTCCGATAAGCTCATTTCCGTCGAGCTTTATACTGCCCGAGTCGGGCTGCCAAACTCCCGCTATGGCGTTTAAAAGGGTCGATTTGCCGGCGCCGTTGCCGCCGATTACGCTTACAAAATCGCCGTCCTGAAGCGTGAGGTCTATGCCGCAGAGCGCGGGCTTTTCGTTTAGGGTCCCTTTATTGAAGGTTTTA
>JGI24710J26742_10003545_pt1 | contig 13153 bp, 9 predicted proteins | sample BioPla2DNA2_FD_26742 | JGI IMG/M metagenome (IMG submission 26742) | reverse complement strand
AAGCCTAGTTCACTGGTAAGGGACTTGGAGATACTGCAGGAGAGAGGGTATAGAGTTGAAAAAGTTTGTGCAGTGGATATGTTTCCGCAGACTGTGCATGTGGAGTGCGTAGTATTGATGTCAAGAGTTGAAAAATAAAAGGAGTAAAAAGGACTGTAAATAAAGGGTTTCAGGACATTGAAATGTTATCTCGGCTCTCCTGCCTGAGGTGATAATGTCTGGAATCCCTTATTTTTTATTGAATGCGGGAACATGTCAACGACCTAAAAAGTGATAGGGTTGAGTTGACAGATTAGATAACGGGCATTTTTTATAGGGGTTGAGTTGACAGGATAGATGTAAAGCCACTGTCTTAATCCGTCAATTTATCCAGAATTGCTTTATTATAACACGAACGACTCATTGAACAATCTAACAATGAACCAATACATGGAAAAGAACTGTTCTCGATTCTGAGTTCTATTATTATAGTTTTATCATTCACTGCACTTTAACAATAAATATAAGTGAAATATAAGCAAATAACATAAAACTCTTGAGTTTCCGCATAATGCACTTTGAAAATGAATAAATCTAACTAAAGTGCCAATCTGTCGCTTTTTGAACGGTTTGTGAGTGGCAGCATAGAACAAGAGGCACTTTAATAAGCCCCGTCTAAACCGGACTTTGTGAAAGATATTATTTTTATCTATCTAAGCGATTAGCTTAAAGCAGAGTTGACGGTATGCAGGACGTTTTGTTTTGAACCAGAGCCTGACACCTTCTTTCGCATACGATAGTATGCCAGTGATACCCTTCGCTAACCGGTAATAATAGAATTGAACCTTTTCCTTTACAGGAGCTGCTGTCTGTATGATTGAAACCTTAAGGGCATTTGTTTCTGATTTCATCGAAATCAGTGTAAGGAAGGCCATACACAAGGTGATATGGAAATTAAGAGCATTGATTGCTTTCAATTTACGGACACGGAAGTTTTCAAACCGGAAAACCTGCTTCTTACAGCGGAAATACTCCTCAATACGCCAGCGGGAGAAATAAAGTCTTGCAATCCGGATTACATCATCCCTAGACTTTAATTCCTTGTTTGTTGCGAGCATCATCGGATGTTCTGTGATGCCATAGACAAGTACCAGATAGATATCCTTTCTGGATGCTGTGATCTGAACCTTCACATGGGATAGATAAGCCTCACGCTTTTTTCCCTTGTAGAACACCGGTGTTGTGATTTTGCCTTTCCGACGATTTCGCAGTTCTGTGGCCGCTACCCATTTATTATGGAAAAGGAGCTTCCTTTTAGCAGTAAGCCGGATCACATAATCCTGCTTTAATTCATCAAGCTTTAGGAACATCTTATTGTCATCATAGCCACGATCCATAACAAAAGTAGCTTTGCCAAACATGGCTTTTCCGCGCTCCATGGCATCGAAGGTTACGTTATTGACGGATGTAAAGGTCTTTTCTTTTGAAGAATGGATTTTGGAATAAATACTGACGGGATGATTGCTTTTTGTCATGACACAGGCTTCAGTTACATGATAGCCCTTCTCATAGACATTTTTGGTATCAGTGCTTTTGGAGCCATCGCGAACAAGTCCCAACGCTTCAAACTTGCGACCATCAGGCTTGATGATATCACTATCATCGATATGGATTACCGGTTCATTAGGAACCCATTTTCGTATCGTATGAAGATACGAGGATAGAGCTGCATTTGGTATTCCCTTATTCAGATGTCGGGTAAGTCTTTCCACGCTGTTGACCTTTTTGGAGTCTTCGTGAAGCTGATCGACAACGTCAGTCAGAAGACAGCTACCAGAAGCCAACATGCCATAGGTCATGTCTGCAGTAAACTTTCTGTTAGGCTTAGAGAGCTTACGAGAAATTTTGTTTGAGAAATTTAAAATTTCTCGTTTCAAAGTGTAAGTGTTTGTAGTAAAATTAATCACAGGGAATCCTCCTTTTTTTTGTTTAGTGAGATTATTTTGTCGTGATTTAATTTTACATCAAAAAGAAAGAAGATTCCTTATATTTTATGCATTTTCTGAAAGTTGTTTATTAAGATGCTGATGAAGCAAGGGCTCTGTGGATAAAACTACGGAAACTCAAGCATAAAACTACTTTTCTGTTTACAGATTTTGTGATACACTTAATTATAAGTACTTATACCTATTAGATGCTCGATGAGGTGAAAAGATGAGCGAGATAATTAATGATAAATGGATTAATATCGATGAAGCTGCTACCTATTTAGGAGTGAAGCCTGTTACTGTAAGAGATTGGATAAGAAAAGAGAAAGGAATTCCTGCCCATAAAATAGGAAAGCAGTGGATATTTAAAATCTCAGAGCTTGATAATTGGGTTAAAAGTGGGAAAAGTGCTATGGAATAACACTATAGAGCAGCTAAAAATATAAATCGCATAAGATTAGAATGGAGTTAAAAGAGGATTATGGCCGTGAAAAAATCAGAATTGTATTCCCTTTTGTGGGAGGCTTGTAATAAATTAAGGGGCGGCGTTGAACCGGCTCGGTATAAAGATTATGTACTCGTGTTATTGTTCTTTAAATATGTATCGGACAGGTATAAAGGACAACCGTTTGCAGAGTTCAAAATTAGCGATGGTGCGTCTTTTGATGATTTAATCAAAGCAAAAGGAAAGAGTGATGTCGGAGAACGTGTGGACAAAATCCTTCAGAAATTCTTGGAGGATAACAAACTGCAAGGCGCGCTTCCTGATGTCAGCTTTAATAATCCGGATGAGTTGGGTTATGGCAAGGAATTAGTGGACAAGGTATCAGGCTTAATTGCTGTATTCCAGAATCCAGCTATTGACTTCAAGAATAACAGAGCAAGCGGCGATGATATTATCGGGGATGCTTATGAGTACTTTATGATGAAATTTGCTCAGGAATCTGGTAAGAGTAAAGGGCAGTTCTACACGCCGAGTGAGGTTTCTCGTATTATTGCAAGACTGATTGGAATCGGTAACATCAAGCAGACGCCAACCAAAAAATGGACTTTATATGATCCTGCGGCAGGGAGCGGAAGTCTACTGATTCGCGCCGCAGATGAAGCGCCGGTAGATGAAAATGGCGATTCGATTGTAACAATTTTCGGGCAAGAGAAAGATATCGCTACAGCGGGTTTAGCAAGAATGAATTTGATTCTTCACCAAAAAGGTACAGGTGAAATTAGAAAAGGCAACACCTTAGCGTCCCCTGCTTTTACGGACGAGTTTGGAGAGCTCAAAAAGTTTGACTTTATTGTCATGAATCCTCCTTTTTCTGATAAATCATGGAGCGATGGTATCAAAGCAACAGAAGATAAATATAAACGATTTGACGGTTATGGCATTCCTCCTGAAAAGAACGGAGACTATGCCTGGTTTTTGCATGTATTGAAATCACTTGACAGTAATGGCAAAGCAGGAATTATTATGCCTCACGGCATATTGTTTAGAGGTAATTCTGAAGAGACAATACGTATTGCAATTCTTAAGAAACGATATATTAAAGGCATTATCAGCCTTCCGGCGAATCTCTTTTACGGTACAGGGATTCCTGCTTGCATTGTTATTATTGATAAGGAGGATGCGGAAACAAGAGAAGGAATTTTCTTAATAGATGCCAGCCGTGGTTTTAAGAAGGATGGCAATAAAAATAGATTACGTGAGCAGGACATTGAGAAGATAGTCCGGACCTTTATAAACCAAGAAGAAATTGAAGGATACTCCAAGTTTATAAAATATTCTGATATTCTGGAGAAAAATTCTGGCAATTTAAATGTACCGCGTTACATACAAAAGATTGATGATACGTTGCCGCAGAATATTGCTGCACATTTAAAAGGCGGAATTCCGGGAACAGATATTGACTCGCTTAAAAGACTTTGGAGTATATCTCCGGCTTTGAAACAGAAAATCTTCACTTGCACTGACAACCAGCAAAATATCTACCACCTTGCTATACCTTCTGAAAACATAGAGGAAGCTATCTGGCAGGACGTTGATGTGCAGAACGAGAAGAAAAAAGAAGTAGAAACAATGTTTACGCAATGGCGAGATGCTGTTAAAAGCATCCTACTGAATATTAACAGTGAAACGAACCCAAAGCAACTTATTCGCACCATCTCCTCCATGCTTTTGGATACATATAAATCAGCACTACTTCTTGATAATTATGACGTTTACGATTGCCTGATGAATTATTGGAATGCAAAGCTGCAGGATGATGTTTATGCTATCAAAGCATATGGTTACGAGGCTGGAAAGGAAATTGAATACGAGTATGCACAGAAAAAAGTCAAAGATGAGAACGGCGAAACTGTTACCGTTGATGATACTTCTAAAGTAAAATCCTTTGATGGTGCTTTAATACCAAGAGAAATTATTGAGACGACATATTTCCCAGATGATCTCGATGCCATCAATGCTCTAACAGAGAAGTCTGCTGCTTTGGAAGATGAATTGGATGAAATGCGCGAAGAAGAATCCGGTGATGACGGGTTACTTAAGGAAGTACTCAATGAGAATGGAGATGGCATCCCGAAGGCGAATCTTAATAAGCGGTTAAAGGAACTCGAAAGCAAGAAGACCTCCGCGGTTATGGATGCAATGACAAAGCTGATGACTCTATTTGACGAGGGTAAAACCGACGAGATGGAGGCACTAATTAGTAAAGCTCCGGAACTGGCTGAATTCGATATTAGAAACAAGAATGGAACTTTCGGTAAAGCCAAGCTTAAAGCAGCACTAAAGCTCGCTATGGATTCAGCTGTTGTCCCTGAGATCTATAAAGAAGAGTACGATGCTTTGCTTGCGTATCAGGCTAAAATGATTGAGAAAGAAGAAACGGACAAAGCCATAAAAGAAGCTCAAAAGGCTCTTGATGACAAAGTGCAGGCAAAATACGGAGAGCTTACTGTAGATGAAATCAAGCATATTCTTTTTGATATGAAATGGATGGCAAAACTTGAGGCAAGCATTAGAGATGAGATTGAGCTAGTGCTGAATTCTATGTCTTCAAAGGTACTGCTTATTGCAAAACGTTACGAACATACACTTAGAGAAATTGAAGAAGATACAGAAAAATCAAGGCAAGCAGTTATGGCAGCTTTGGAGAGGATGGGATACAAATGGTAACTTATCCACAAGGTTGGGAAACATATAGAGTCATTGATGTAGCTGATCTTTTTGATAATTTGCGTATTCCAGTCACAAAAAACCAAAGGAGACCTGGAAATACACCTTATTATGGCGCAAATGGTATTCAAGATTATGTCGACGGATATACACATGATGGCGAGTTTGTCCTTATAGCAGAAGATGGAGCAAATGATTTGCTAAATTATCCCGTTACATATGCTAAAGGTAAGATATGGGTAAACAATCATGCTCATGTAATTTCTGCGAAAGAATCAGTAGCTGTTACAAAGTTTTTATATTACCTATTGAAAAAAGTTGATTATACTACTTTTTTGGTAGGAGGGACAAGGGCCAAGCTAAATGGAAAAACATTTAAGAATATTGAGATAACGATACCCAGTAATACTTCAGAACAAAAAGCTATATCTTCAATTTTATCAGATTTGGATAATCATATTGATAATCTAGGAAAACTGATTGAAAAGAAAAAGAGCATCCGCGATGGTGCGCTGGAGGATTTGATTAGCGGTAGAACGAGGTTGGAAGGGTTTGATTATGAATGGGATAACGGAAAAATTGGAGATATATTGAAAATCCTACATGGGAAAAGCCAGAGGGGTGTTGAAAGTTATAATGGCAAGTACCCCATTTTAGGTACAGGCGGAGTTATAGGAAAAGCAACTGAATATTTGTGTGATTGGGAGTGTGTATTAATTGGTAGAAAAGGAACTATAGATAAACCAATTTACATGAATAGTCCATTTTGGACGATAGATACCTTATATTACTCAAAGCCTGTAGAAAATCAATGTGTGAGATTTCAGTATTACCTTTTTTGTACAATTCCTTGGTATGATTATACTGAATCGTCAGGTAGGCCAAGTTTGTCAAGAAAGGTTATAGAAAATATTCCAATTAGAATACCTAAGTATGAGGAGCAGCAAGCTATAGCTTCAGTGCTGACAGTAATGGACAAGGAAATTGAAAATTTGGAAGCCGAACGAGATAAAATGATTCAAATTCGTGAGGGTGCAATGGACGATCTCTTAACGGGACGTGTACGCCTGACTGTGTAAGGAGGAATCAAGATGCCAACAGTTGACGCTGAGAAGAAATTGCAAAATAGAGTACTTCACTGGCTGGTTGATGACCTGGAATATACTTATCTTGGTAATTTGGAGGATATCGATAACACACCTGTAAAAGAAGAACTTCTGAGGGCAAATCTAAAAAAGCGTGGCTATGGTGATGACCAGATTAAGATTGCCATCAACGAACTCGTAAGCAAGATCAACAACCAAGCAGATACGCTTTATGAGATTAACAAAAAGGTATATTCTCTTCTTCGTTATGGTCGGCAAGGTGTAAAAGATGCCAATGGACAACGTCAAACCGTGCATTACATCGATTGGGATTTGGATCATATCGACAATAATGATTTTGCCGTAGCGGAGGAAGTGTCCGTCCTTCGATATGACAAAGTAACAAGAAAGCGGCCTGATTTGGTATTGTACGTTAACGGCATCGCTATGGGTGTATTTGAGTTGAAGAGTTCCTATGTCAGCTCGGGCAAGGGCATTCGACAAATGTTAACGAATCAGAAAAAGGAAAACATACTCAATTTCTTCGGCGCGGCACAGCTTTTGTTCGCAGGAAATGAAGCCGAAGGATTGTTTTACGGTACTATTAATACACCAGAAAAGTATTACCTTAAGTGGAAAGAAGATAAAAATGCAACAGACGACTTGTCTGCAAAAATCAAAGCGTTACAGCAAAAGGAAGCTAATCGACTGAGAGATGGTATTATTTCACTTTGCCAGAAAGAACGCTTTTTATCTATTGTACATGACTTTGTGATTTTTGATGCCGGAATTAAGAAAATTCCAAGACATAACCAGTACTTTGCTAATATAGCTGCAAGAAGGAGCATTATTGAGAAAAAGGGCGGTATTATTTGGAATACACAGGGCTCCGGAAAATCTCTCATTATGGTATGGCTTACAAAATGGATTATAGAAAATGTTGCTGATAGTCGTGTTGTAATTATTACAGATAGAGAAGAACTGGATGACCAAATTGAAAGTCTTTTTATTGATGTAAACGAAAAAGTACGCAGAGCAAAAAGCTGTAAGGACCTGCGTGATATTCTAGACAAAAGCGAAGACCCCATTATTTGCTCATTAATTCACAAGTATGGTCATAATGCGGGTAAACAGGCAGATATAGACCAATACCGTAAAGAGCTTTTGAAGGATCTTCCAAAAGACTTTAAGGCTAAAGGAAACATCATTGCATTTATTGACGAATGCCATCGTACCAATTCCGGTAAGCTGCATGAAGCAGTAAAAACACTGATGCCTGATGCAGTCTTAATTGGCTTTACTGGAACTCCATTGCTTAAGACAGATAAGAAAACAAGTCTTGAAATCTTTGGCCCATACATACATACCTACAAGTTTGATGAGGGTGTAGAAGATGGCGTAATTTTGGATTTAAGGTATGAGGCAAGAGATGTTGATCAGGATTTATCCAGTCAAGATAAAGTTGACCTTTGGTTTGAACAGAAGACAAAAGGCTTAACAGAGCGTGCAAAGCTCCAGCTCAAACAAAGTTGGACTTCCATTAATAAACTATACAGTTCTAAGCAACGCTTGGAGAAAATAGCAGCTGATATAGTTTTTGATATGAGCCTTAAACCGAGATTAAGGGAAGACCGTGGTACTGCTATGCTCGTCGCAAATAGCATCTACGAAGCATGCAGATATTGGGAAATCTTTATGAGTATGGGCTTTACAAAATGTGCTGTCGTAACTTCGTATGAGCCAACAACCGAAAGTGTGCGGACGGCTACTTCAGATCCTTCACAGGAAAGCGAAGAAGAATACAAAAAGTCTATTTATGAGCGGATGCTTGGTGGCAAGAAGCTATCAGAATTTGAAAAAGAGGTAAAGAAGCAATTTAAAGAAAACCCAGCACAAATGAAGCTTCTTATTGTGGTTGATAAATTGCTTACAGGCTTTGATGCCCCAAGTGCCACTTATCTTTATATTGATAAATCCATGCGTGACCATGACCTTTTTCAGGCTATTTGTCGTGTCAATAGACCAGATGGCGAAGATAAGGACTATGGTTATATTGTTGATTATATGGATTTGTTCCGTAATCTACAGCTTGCTATTTCTGATTATACGTCAGAGGCATTCGATGGGTTTGACAAAGAAGATGTCGAAGGGCTTATCAAAAACCGCTATGATGAAGCAAAGTCAGAAATGGAAGGTACGCTTTCATCATTGGAAGCCTTATTTGAGAACGTTTCAGAACCGAAAGCTGATACTGATTTCATTGAATTTTTCTGCGGAGATAACAGCGATGACGATGAAAAAACAGCTCGTAGAGATACACTGTACACGTTAACGGCAGCGCTCACTCGGTCTTTTGCAAATTGCTGTGATAAACTTGTATCTGATTATGGTTATTCGGAAGATGATGTTAATCATTTGCGCGAAGAGATTTCCGGATACAACAAAATTAAAGAAATGATAAAGCTTGCAAGCTGCGATTATATCGACCTAAAGCCTTACGAAGCAGATATGCGCTATATCCTTGATACTTATATTCGTGCAGAAGATTCCAGGGTTATCAGTGAAATGGGAAATATGTCAATTGTCGAGCTGCTTCTAAAAGGAAAGACCACCACACCGGTTGATTTAGTCAAAGACTTACCTGGTAATAACGAAGCAAAAGCAGAGATGATTGAAAATAACTTACAGCATGAAATTGTCAGAAAAATGAGTTCAAACAGTGTGTATTACGGTAAAATGTCTGAGATGCTTAAGAAAATAATTCTACAACGCAAGGCAGAAGCAATGAGCTATGAAGAGTACCTAAGACAGGTTGTTGAATTAGCAGAGGCTATTCTTCATCCGGAAACAACCAGTAACTATCCTGATGAGGTAAAAGATAGCGCAGCAAGGCGTGCTCTTTATGATTATTTTCAAAATAATGTTGAATTAGCTGTTGATGTTGATAGTGCGATTCGCATTTCCATCCAGCCTGAGTGGAAAAGAAATTTTCAAAAACAGCAGCGTATTAGACTTGCTATATATAAACAATTATTGGCTCATATGTATACTGAGGACAGAGCCACAGAAGAAACCAATAATGTTTTCGAAATAGTACAAAGGCAGGAAGAATACGATGCATAATGAAAAAATTGTAATCGGGGGATTACCGATTGAGATTATCAGAAAGGACAATCTGAAAAATTTATACATCAGGATAAACCCACCAACGGGTGATGTTACTGTTAGCACGCCAGCCGGAATAAAGAACGAGGATATCGAATTATTTGTTCTTAAAAAAATGCCGGAGATTACTAAAGTCAGAGACAAGATGTTAGCACAGGAACGTCAAAGCAAGAGAGAATATGTTTCTGGAGAATCCCATTATTTATGGGGCAAGCCCTACAGATTGCAGGTAGTATATGAGGGAACACACCGTAAAATTGTTAAGACACCGACTAAAATAATTATGACAGTACCAGAGGGAACGAACACTAAGGCGAGAGAAAATCTGCTCATCGAGTGGTACAGAAAAGAATTAAAACGGGTACTGGAGACTGTTGTAATAGACTGTGAGAAAAAGACGGGAATTCATGCAGATGAATATCGTATCAAAAATATGAGAACCAGGTGGGGCACATGTAATATTGATAGACGTAGGATATGGATTAACCTTCAGCTTGTCAAAAAGCCAATAGAATGTCTTGAATATGTGGTGATTCATGAACTTGTACATTTATTGGAGAGAAACCATACACACCGATTTCATGCACTTATTGAGGAATTATGTCCTACATGGAAAGAAGTAAAGAAGATTCTGGCTACTATGCCTCTTGACCATATGGAGAAAGGAGAAAAGGAAAAGGATGACGAGCAGACCGACATCGAGCGATATCTTTGATGTAAATAAAAAAACCGGAGCACTAATTCTTGGAAAAAATCGCCTTGATGATTATGCTACCAAATTTTTAACAAGACATTGTAAAGAAGCTCTGACAACGCCGATGCCACTGCCCGTTGAAAAGATATTGCAAGAAGTCGGCCTTACAGTCAAGGAAGTATCCCTTTCCAGAAACTTGGACATTTTTGGTTGCTGCATGTTGCTTGACGGTGAGGTTGAAGTTTACGATCGTGAGTCTGGTACATATCATTCTGCCTTCTTCCCTGCTGGAACTATATTAGTCGATCCCAATTCTGAAGCGCTATATGGTGAAGGCTCTAAGCGAAACACTCTAATTCATGAAGCATTGCATTGGGAGAAGGATAAAACCTATTTTGAAATTCTAGCACTCAAAAATGCTGAGGCTACTGAAAAACTATATCCGATTATGTGCCGTCAGTCAGAGACATTCTACGAACCGCCGGAGGGTAAAAAAACAAAAGAGAACGAAGTAAAATGGCTGGAATGGCAAGCGCACAGGCTAGCACCTAGAGTGCTGATGCCATATAAGACATTTAGGCAAAAAGCTTTGGAATTGATAGAAAGTTACAAGGCTCCACAGAGCAATATTATCCCATCCTGTGATATTTTAGTTGAAAACTTAAGCGAGTTCTTTATTGTTTCAAGGTCATCTGTAAAGTATAGGCTAATTGAAGTTGGACTTCTCGATGAAATATCTGAATTTGAAGATTACGATACAGTCTTTGCTGAAATTAATAACCGCAAAGAATTTGCAGCGTTGACTCCCGCAGAAGCATACCAGTTACTTTCTCAGAATTCTTCTCTCCGGGAGTGGGTCAGCGGTGGACGATTCGTGTTTGTTGACGGTTACTTTGTATTAGCAGACCCAAAATACGTAACAACAGAAAACGGAAGCCTGCGTTTAACCACTAAAGCAAGAAAGAACCTGGCTCAGTGTGCCATTAATATACATGAGCAAAAATATACAGCTTATCAGAATATTCGAAAAGACTTCATGGCGTATGTCCTGTATAATGTTGTTGGAGTTGATCAGCGGATGCTGACATTCCATCCAAAATATCAGGCAAACTTCGTTTATGAACCAGATGAGGTTTATGCAGCGTTCCATGAACACCTATTATCCTATGACGAAAATGAAGAAATTGAGCTTATCAAAAAATTAGGAGACCCGACAACCACACTGTGCCAGTGCTTATGGTTTTTGATGGAGAACAGGAAATGGAAGTATCCAGAAGTATTTCATGAAAAAACACTGCTCCATAAGAATTACCACGGAAAAATAAAAAATGATAAGTACAACAATATGGGTACTGATGTATTAATGGCAATTTGTGTTGGTTTAGGTTTGAATCTCCGTATTATAGAAAAGATATTCGAAAAGTCTTCAAATAAATTAAATTACTATAAAGATCCGGACAAGACATATATCCATATACTAGAGAATATGCCAGGGCTGTCGATACAAGATTTTAACAGTGTTTTGGATCAGGCAGGCATACCAAAACTGGGAAGTACATTAAAAGATGATGAAGATTAAAAATCGATAACTCATTAAGTTGGTTTTGGACTCCGAAAGGGGTCCTTTTTTTATGCCCAAAAATTAAGTTTCAATCATAATCCTCGTCATTTCGATATGGTTTCAACCAACTCATCGAGTTGGGCATGAAAATTTTATAAATGCGATAATGAACGCAAGAGAGGATGAGAAAAGCAAATTATTCTCTCTGAAATCAAAATAATCTCAAAGCCTGAGATGCGCATTAAGGCGGCGGGATACATAGGAAGTTCCGAACATGGCAAGAGCCATGCGGGGAGCTTCAGATGTACCCACCGTGCCTTACTATGCCCATTTTAGGTAACTGTGGCCGGTGTACATCGAAGCACCGGCTTTTTATGCATCCTCGCCGCCAATGCAATCCGGCGGAAAGGATGCAAAAACATGTCAAGAGCGTACAAAACAAGTCAAAAGAAGAGAACTAACTACATTTATTACACCGCAGAAGGAGCAAAGATCGTAATTACCCCAGGTGAGGATGGCGTCACCGAAGCTGACATTCAGCTTTTACATGAGATGGATGACGCCGAACTGGACGAGCAACGCCGGTATAATTACCGAGTAACAGCACATCTGGATGCCTATCACGATGGCGATGGTGATGATGCCACAGATCGTAATAAGTATCTTGCAGACAATACCACAAATCCTGAACANCTCATGATTCAAGCAGAAGATGAAGCTGAGCTTCAAGATATGTTGGANAAGTTAAGAAAGGCTATGGATTGCCTTTTACCCCAGCAAAAAGANCTTTTCAAAAAGGTGTATCTGGAAAAAAGGACTAACACTGAAATTGCAGCGGAGGAAGGCGTTACAGAAGCAGCTATTCGTGGCCGTTTGAAGAAGCTCCAAGAAAGACTAAGAAAACTTCTATTATAAATGAGGGTTCGTAAGAATCCTTCACATAAAAATCTTTTCTGAAAGGGGGTTCGAAAGGACTCCCTTTTTCGCTTATCGCTGAGGGGCAAGAAACCACCCTCAGAAAGGAGATAAAACATGAGTCTGAAACACAAGGTTACTATCAATGTTGCCAAACCTGGCGGTATCCGTGATCCCGTGATAAAAAGCGGCTCTAAGAGTATTCGCAGTAAGCTTTTAAACTGGCTATTTGGTGAGAAGGTCGGTGTATTCGTGATTACGCCAGGAGACTCGGTTGAAACCGTTGAAATCAAGGAAATCAAGGAAGGAGGCGTGGAGCATGAGTAAAATCAAACTGCTTCTTGATGTAGTCACGGATCTGCGATCTCTTGCGGACAGCTTGCAGGCAGTAGCCGACGCGATGGCAAGTAATGAGCCTGTAAATGAATCACGGACTGAAACAACTGCCCAGGTATCAACCCAGAAGCCTGAGGAAAAGGCAGTTACACTGGAGCAAGTGCGTGCAGTGTTGGCTGAGAAGTCACATGACGGTTTTACAGCCGAAGTTCGAGGCCTTCTTGAAAAGTATGGTGCGTCAAAACTCAGCCAGATCGA
>JGI24710J26742_10003544_pt1 | contig 13159 bp, 10 predicted proteins | sample BioPla2DNA2_FD_26742 | JGI IMG/M metagenome (IMG submission 26742) | reverse complement strand
ATCCAATTTAATACGTTGAAATATATCTATTGTAATATTTCCCTCACCTTGTTATAAAGATCCTCGCCCCTCAAGTCCCTGGCGATTATTGTTCCGTTTTCATCCAGCAAAAAGTTGGCGGGTATGGAGTTAATCGAATAAAGTTGGGCAGCGGCGCTGTTCCAGTATTGCAGGTCGGATACATGTGTCCATGTCAGCTTATCGTTGGCTATGGCATTTGTCCACTCGTCTTTGGTCCTGTCGAGTGAAACGCCNAAAACGTCGAATCCTCTGTTCTTAAAATCGTTGTATACCTTTACAACATTTGGATTCTCCTGTCGGCACGGTCCGCACCATCCCGCCCAAAAGTCTACCAAGAGCAGTTTTGTCCCCACCTTGGAGTACAATGAAACGGGATTCCCATCGGGATCGTTAAGTGTAAAGTCCGGAGCCTTCTGGCCCACGGAAACCAGTTTCAACTTGACCAGGCTCTCTTTCAACCCGATCATCGGTGGTATAGCCGCTACCTCGGGCGCGAGATCGTTCACCAACTCCTCGATTTTGGTTACATCCAGGTAATTCATAAGACTCGCCAGGATTATCGGCGAAAAAAAGGATGATGGATTGTCCCTTACAAAACGCTCCTGAAGATCGATGAACAACTGGTAAACCGAATCGGCTCTATTTTCATACTCGGCCATCATAGCCTCATCGTTTTTCTGTCGCGCTATCTGGTATTGATTTACATATTCGGTATACTCTAAACCCACAGGTTGGACCGCATCCGACAAGGAGAGATAATCGTCGTGTATCCCTGATCCCGTTATCTCCATCCGATCCAATGAGTCAAGTATCCCCTTCAACTGGATTTTGGAATTATCCATGTAAAATGAGGTCTGATATGGGGTGTTTCTAGCCTCCAGTATAACCGCGCGCGGATAATCCAGCGAACCTTTCATGACAAACCCGTCATTTTTTGATATAGCCGAATCGATCGTCACCATCCGGTTGTTCTCAATTATCTTGAGATCGAAGACGAGGTTGTTCGCTCCAAGTATATCTGCCCTTAATTCGTATTTCGCCGACTTGTCACATGAAACCACTATCAACGCCGATAGCGAGATCAAAAAAAATATCCTTCTCATTATAATTTGATTTCTTTGCTTTTAGCCTCTTACTAGGGCTGTTCAACGTCAGCTGTCAGCATCAGCACAACCTCGGAATTCTTTGGATCGTTGGTGTAGACATAAATAGCTTTCGTGACTTTACCCTTGTAGCCGCCAGAACTGAACACCGCTTTCAACGAAGTTGACTCTCCCGGTTTTATCGGCTGATCCTTATTTCCTTGCTGTACGGCCGTACATCCGCATGTGGAACGCACGTTCCTTATGTAAAGATCGCTTTTACCGGAATTTGTTATAACAAACTCAATATCAGCGGTTGTGGATCCTTTCATCTTTCCGATATCGTATGTTCTGTTGGGCACGCTGAATAGAGGAGCATTTTCAAGTTCCTCTTTGGTAAGCGACGAGAAATCTTCAACCAGGTTGGCTGATATGTAGTAGTACGCGTTTTGGTTTGAATTGCCGTTGGTCACCACTTTGATCATATAAGTCGACTGGCCCCATCCATCGTTCTGGGTGGCATCAAAAGTACCTGAAACCAACCCTTTTTGTCCCGGCTTCAATGTTGTCGGCGTAACTTTCATGGCAAGAAAGGTCGGCACCTGGTCAAAATCTATTGTAACCGGCTCATTCGAGGTGTTGATTACCTGCATCGTACGGATCTTCTTCTCCGTCTTCAGCACATTAGTGAAGGCCAGATGGTTGGATTCAAACCTAACCGGACCCGCTTCAAAGGTATACAGTTCTTCAATGGTCTTCTCCCTTGGCGTCACCTCGCCCTTGATCACCAGGGTTACCATCTCGGGCTTTGAGTTGGTATAAACCGACAATGTCTTGCTGAATTTACCCGGAGCGTTCCTTGGATCATATACGGCCGTGATCTTTCCCTTTCCTCCCGGAGCGATGGGCTCCTTGGTCCAATCCGGGGTCGTGCAACCGCATGAGGTAACTATCCTTTGGATTACCAACGGCTGGTTGCCGGTATTGGTAACCTGAAAATCGTATGTTTGAGGACCTGCCTCTTCCTTGAAAGTCCCGTAATCATGTTCTTTTTCCGCCAATGTCATCACCGGCTGGGCAGTTAGCGCCAATCCGAAAAAAGCCAGCAACAAGATTAAAGATAATTTTTTCATAAGAATGTAATTTAATTGTTGTGTCTTGAGAGCCCCTGGGGCCCAACAAAGCTNGCACCACACATAATCCTGATTTTAACTGTTCGGNAAACTGGTGCTCGGCTCTTCATATAATGTTAAACGATACTTATCATATTATGTTTCTCTATCCAAAAACAACACCGGACAATCCTCCGCTAAACGGTTTTTACCGGTATAGACCCATTACGCGAATTTTCGGTCACTGATTTACATAATAAAACACCCATACTTTCTGTTTATTCAGGGAGACCGAAGAAACTCATTATAATAAACGCAAAGATACAAATATCAGACCATAAAAATGTTAATTTTTATTAAAAGAGAAATATTTATGTTTAAGGAGGAAAAAAGCCCATCTAAACTTAATAATCATTAGTTTTGTCGCTTAGCCCGATTAGATGCGACATATTTACCGTAATTCAGGGAATGGGAAACATTAAGAAACAGATATCGTTAATTTTAATCTCGTTGTTCACCATTAGCGCGAGTGGTCAGTTCTATGACGGCATGCAGATGACTTTCGGTAAAAACAGGGTCCAATATTACGACTATTATTGGATGTATTACAGGTTCGACGATTTCGACTGTTATTTCAACGAACAGGGAAGGGAACTGGCGCAATATACGGCCAACTACGCCACGAAGAAACTGGAGGAGGTGGAGGATTTTTTCGACTACAGCCTGGAAAAAAGAATAATTTTCATCATTTACAACAAAAGTGCCGAGTACAAACAATCCAACATCGGACTTGAATCGGATATGGAGGATTCATACAATACCGGGGGATTCAGCAGGATAATAGACAATAAGGTCAGTCTCTATTACGAGTCCAGTCACGTGGATTACCAGAAGCAGGTCGCCGCCTCGATTACCGAGATAATCGTCAACGAGATGTTGTACGACGCCGAAACAAAAAACAGGATTTCCAGGTCGACCAGTATCGATATCCCCAACTGGTTTCTTAGGGGACTGATGAACTATGTTGCCTTTGGATGGGATTTCCAGACCGAAGATCGGGTGAAAGACGGTATCCTAAGCGAGAAATACAAGAAAATCAACCATCTGGAATATGACGACGCAGAGTACGCCGGACAGTCATTTTGGCGCTTTATTGGCAAAGAATANGGNGATGCCATCATTCCCAACATCATATATCTCACCAAAGTTTACAAAAAAATAGANAAGGGCTTCCTGTATGTCACCGGCAAAAAATTGGACGAATTGCTCGANGAATGGTACGAATATTACAGNAATGAATACAGCGACTACCAAAAAATTGGAAAAGACATCGACAATCAAATACGAAANTCCAAAAAAGAGCAGATATACCAGCAAGTGGCCGTAAGTCCCGATGGCAGGTACACCGCATATATNACGAACGACTGGGGAAGGAGAAGAATATGGTTGTACGATGAAACAACCGGCAAACGGTCGATAATTTTCAGAAAAGAGCCAAAACTGGAACAGGAGATAGACAAAAGTTATCCTGTGATGGCGTGGCATCCCAGTAGCATGATCCTCACATTTATAAACGAAGAGAAAGCCGGATTAAAATTGTACTTCTATAGGATAGACGAAAAAAGTCTGGAAAGCAGGAACTTGTTGTATTTCGACAAAGTTTTGCACTTCGGTTATTCCCCCGATGGAACCAGGTTGGTAATGTCAGCCGTCAAAAATAGTATGACCGACATCTATCTGCACACGATAGCATCGGCAACCAGCGAACAGATAACGTACGATATAGCCGATGACCTGACTCCATCGTTCCTTGCCGGAGAAAAGGATCTGATAATCTTCTCGTCTAACCGGCTTTCCGATACCCTTTACAACAACGGCGATCCGTTGGAGAGGGTTGGTTTGACGTTCGACCTTTTCACGTACGACATCGCGAAAAAGGATAGGGTGGTGACACGCCTCGCAGAAGGCGAGTATGTCGACAGGTTAGCGGCGACAGGAACCACTACATCCGACATAAGATACCTTGGCAATGCCAATGGAATAATTAACAGGTATATAGCATCGCTCGACAGTACCATAAGTTACATAGACACGGCCACACATTACAGATATTATATCGAATCAAGAGCTGTTACCGACTATGAGAGGAACATCGAGGATTACTCCGCATCGGCCAACGCCGGAAAAATAAGGGAGATAGTGTATAACCAGGGGAGAAACATCCTGAAAGACACCAAGGAGATAGAAGACCCGACATCGGATCCAAAACTTACGGAATATCGCCTTGAAAGGACCCAAATGCTGCACGAAGCCGACAGTCTGGAGCAACTTCGCCAATGGCTCGTGGCCGAAGACCGGCGTCGACGCGACACCCTGACCAAGCCTATCTATGAATATTTCGCGACCAATGAGCCAATTGACATCAGCCATTACATATTCGANAAAGAGAAACAGAATTACTACGACGAGCTCTGGAGAAAAGATTACATGGATATTGATCTTGATACGGGTCGTCTCGAGTTTCCNCAGATACAGATCTATGAGACCGCCTTNTACTATAATTATATGGCGACCCAAATCGATTTCAGCTTTCTGAACAGCTCCTACCAGATCTATTCGGGAGGCTCCGGTTATTACAACCCGGGAGTCAACATGATGTCGACTATCGGAACAATAGATATGTTCGAAAACTACAGGATAACCGGTGGATTCAGATTTTCGGGCAACTTCGACAGTAACGAATACCTGCTCAGCCTCGATAATCTAAAAGGGAAGTACGACAAACAGTTTGTATTCCACCGTCAGGGTTATTACTCCTATTCCGAGACATCGGTCTACAAAACACATACACACAATATCTACACGAGCTTGTCGCGCCCCATAACCCCGGCCTTAGCGGTGAAGGGAACGTTGAAATACCGGCTCGACAACCAGGAGTCACTCGCATACGACATGATATCCCTGGAAGAGGAGGGGATCAAACGCCATTGGGTCAGCGCCAAGGCCGAAGTTATATACGACGACACCCGCGAACGGAGTATCAACATATATTATGGTACAAGGTTCAAAATTTTTGGCGAGCTATATAAAGAACTGTTCGCCGCCCGATCCAATATGATTGTTGTAGGAGCCGACTTCAGAAATTATATCAAAATTCATCGGGAACTGATCTGGGCCAACCGTTTCGCCGCCAGCACCTCTTTTGGTCCTACAAGGCTGCTCTACTACCTTGGCGGTGTTGACAACTGGATGGGTTATCTTTTTAACAGATCAGCGCCAATGTACGACACCTCAATACCGGTGAACACCGATATTAATTATGGTTTCCAGGCATTGGCCACCAACATGAGAGGTTTCTCCCAGAACGCCCGCAATGGTACCAACTTCGCCGTATTGAACAGTGAAATAAGGTGGCCCTTGATAAGGTATTTTGCCGGACATCCGCTGAAGTCAAATTTTCTGAACTCGTTGCAGGTTGTCGGTTTTGGCGATTTAGGTTCAGCCTGGGTCGGGCCAACCCCATGGTCGGGCAAAAACGCTTACGATACCAAAACATACGAGAATGGGCCTATAAAGGTCATTGTGGATTCAAACCATTCCCCCATTATTTGCGGTTTCGGTTTCGGCGCCAGGGCCCAGATAGCGGGATATTTCGTACGAGCCGACTGGTCATGGGGCATTGACAACTACTATATACTGCCCCGTATGTTTTACCTCTCTTTCAGCAGGGATTTTTAGCTGTTCTTTACTTGGCAATAGATGTTATAATCCGCGCCTTGAGCCTAATGGTATCCACGGAAGGTAATTGATACTTCTAAATATTGATCAATTCAAATATGTTTTATATTTTTGCGTAGTTAAACAATAAATCGAAACGCGATGGCTTATAAAATTAGTGACGAATGTATTGCTTGTGGAACTTGTATAGATGAATGTCCTGTTGGCGCGATATCTGAAGGCGACATCTATGTAATCGACGCTGAAACCTGTACCGACTGCGGGGCATGTGCCGATATTTGTCCCACCGAAGCCATACACCCGGAATAGCATTTTCCGGGAAAAAGGCATAAACGGGGGCAGGTAAAACTGCTCCCGTTTCTTTTTATAAACATTCCGTTAATCGATATTTTCAGCCTTTCCGTCAAACAAAAACCGGTTTGTATGGATATTATTTGCCAAATAATCCGCCGAAAAATATTTTTGTAACGTTAAAATACACTTTGGAATTTGGCATCTTATAATTTTGCTTGAGCGATATCTGTTTTTAATATCGGCATGCATAAAATATCAAAAAACATGGCAAGATATGAACAAAAGAAAAACTTTAATCAGTAATCTTCCGGTACTGATCATAATAGCGTTCTCTCCTATCCTACAGGGACAGGAGAGCCATAAGTGGACCCTCAGGGAGGCCATTGATTATGCGCGGGAGAACAATATCCAGGTACAGAGCCAACAGATATCCAAGAGCCAATCGGAATTGGGTCTTGAACAGGCCAAGGCGGCGCTCTTCCCATCCCTGAGTTTTTCCAGTAACCAGAGCATAGGGTTCAGCAATACCTCCTCGTATAATGAGTTCAATGAGGCAACCGGTTCTTCAACCTATAATGGTTCCTATTCGCTGAATTCAGGAGTAACCCTCTTCGCGGGAGGCAAGCTCCGCAATAATATCAAACAAAAGGAGATCCAGGATCAGGCTTCGGGATACGATGTTGAGCAGGCAAGAACAGATATAGAGGTGTCAGTTACGCAGGCCTACCTGCAGATACTTTACTCCCACGAGTCGGTTAAAATTGCCGAACAGTCTGCTGAATTATCGAAGGCACAGGCAGAAAGAGCCCTGCATATGTACAATGCGGGATCAATTTCGAAAGCGGACCTTGCCTCGTTACAGGCACAAGCCGCTAACGACGAATACCAAATAATTTCGTCCCAAACCTCCCTATCATCGGCCAAGCTACAGTTAAAACAACTCCTGGAACTGGATATGGCGGAGAGCTTTGAGATCGATTTCCCGGAGATAAATGATAGTCAGGTATTGGCCTCGATACCCTCCCTCGAGACAGTCTACAATACCGCGCTAAGCGAACTTCCCCAGATGAAAAGCTCGGCCTTGAGCATTGAAGCGGCCGATATAGCCGTGGAGATAGCCAGGGCGGCGAAAATGCCCACGGTCTCCATGAGCGCCGGCGTATCAACAAGTTCGACAACAGCTTCACCCGATCTTCTGTTTGATCAGCTAAGCAATAAAATAAACGAAAATGTGGGGATAAACATCAATGTCCCGATTTTCAACGGCAAACAGGCCAAAATAAATGTCAACAACGCCAGGCAGCAGAGTTTGTCGGCCCGGTTACAAGATCAAAACGCAAAAAAGAATCTTCTCAGTACCATTGAATCCCTTTACAATGACGCATTATCCGCTCAAAGCAAATATATCTCGGCGAACAAGAAACTCGATGCCGCTAAGATCAGCTACGATATAGTGACGGAACAGTTCAACTCGGGACTCAAGAACACCGTTGAACTGATTACCGAACGGAACAATTACCTCAACGCCCAGGGGAACCAACTTCAGGCCAAGTACCAGGCCGTACTGGCTCTTAAACTGCTCAATGTTTACCAGAATCAGCCGGTTACATTATAAAATTATATATAAACAAAACCAAACAGATGAAACCCACATTATTGAATTCGAACGCGAACACGCAATGAATATAATTTTCAATTGTGCGCGGTTCCATCATACCATTAAAATCAAAATTATATTATGATGAAAAAAAGTACCTACATAATAATTGGAACAACATTGGCGGCTTTATTGGTATTCATCCTTATTCCAAAAAACAACAGGGCCGCGAATCTCTCATATGAGACCACAAATGTGGCGATATCGACCATTTCCAACAGCGTCACGGCCACCGGAACGGTGAAACCCATCAAACAGGTTGAGGTCGGCACCCAGGTTTCGGGAATAATCGACAAGATTTATGTCGATTTCAACTCCGAGGTCAAGGCTGGCCAGCTTCTGGCCGAACTCGACAAATCTGTGCTGCAGATGGATCTTGAAGCCTCAAGGGCAAATCTCAATTCGGCCAAGATAGAGTATGACTACCAGACAATCAACTACAATAGAATCAAAGGATTGTATGAAAAAGGGCTGGTAAGTGATTCAGAATATGAGTCAGCTGAATATCAATACGCCAAGGCAAACACATCCTATCTCCAGGCACAGGCAAACAGCAAAAAAGCGGAAAGAAACATAGGTTACGCGACCATCTACTCTCCCATCAACGGCGTTGTGCTTTCAAGAGCGGTCGATGAAGGACAGACCGTGGCTTCGGGATTCAGCACCCCTACCCTGTTTACCATTGCGAACGATCTGACCAAGATGCAGGTTGTCGCCAATGTCGATGAAGCGGATATTGGGGAGGTAAAAGAGGGGCAAAAAGTGGAGTTCACTGTTGATGCCTTTCCCGGGATGACTTTTGAAGGCACAGTGTTGCAGGTACGGCTTCAGGCTTCAACAACATCCAATGTGGTGACTTATGAGGTTATAATTGACGCCCCGAATCCCGAACTCAAGCTGATGCCCGGACTTACCGCCAACGTAACCATACAGACCCTCGAAAAAACCAATATTGTTACTGTCCCCGTAAGAGCGCTCAGGTTTACCCCCGAAGGTTATGAGGGCACTATTCCGAAAAAATGTGTGTGGAGACTGGACGAAGAGGGCAAGGTTGAACCGATTGAAGTGGTAACCGGATCGTCCGATGGCATCAATACTGAAATAATTTCCGGAGTCAAGGCGGGTGACGAGATAATCACAGGTATTCAAACCGCCCCTGTAGCGCGAGCTTCCAAAAGGATTTCAGTGACAATGGGTCCGGGAGGAAACAGGAGCAACAACTCAAATGAGCAATAATTGGACGCTATTGGGGCTTCCTGAAAAGAGTTATTAAAAGCATTGAAGAAGATGAACGAGATAATTAAAGTCGACAATCTCTGCCGAGACTTCAAGGTAGGAGAAGAGGTTGTCCATGCGCTGAGGAACATTACTTTTACCATCAACAAAGGAGAGTTCATTACCATCATGGGGGCGAGCGGATCAGGAAAATCGACATTACTTAATATTCTGGGTTGCCTTGACGTGGCAACATCGGGAGAGTATTACCTCGACGGTGTTTCGGTGAGAAAGATGGATCGCAATAAAAGAGCCACCCTAAGGAACCGAAAGATAGGTTTCGTGTTCCAGTCATATAACCTCCTCCCGAAAACCACCGCTATAGAGAATGTGGAACTTCCCTTGCTCTACAATAAAAACATTACCTCAACCCAGAGCAGGCAGAAATCTATCGAAGCCCTGACAGAGGTTGGGTTAGCCGACAGGCTCTACCACCGATCCAACCAGATGTCCGGTGGCCAGCAACAGCGCGTCGCGATTGCCAGAGCTTTGGTAAACGATCCCGTGATAATTCTGGCCGACGAGGCGACCGGTAATCTGGATTCGCGCACATCCTACGAGATACTGGCTCTCTTCCAAAAACTCCACAAGGAGGGCAAAACAATAATATTTGTCACACACAACCCTGAAATAGCCTCTTTCAGCGGCAGGACAATGGTGTTGAAGGACGGCAGGGTTATACATGACACCCCAAACATGAAAATAGCTTCGGCAAAAGCTGTACTTGACACATTGCCCGTAGAAGAAGAGGAGGAAGATATTGCCCGACACATCGTATAAAAAGAACAAAAAATGAGATACAGTAATTTGATCAAAATTGCCCTCAAAGCGCTCGCTAACAACAAGACAAGAGCGTTGCTCACAATGCTGGGTATTATCATTGGAATCATGTCGGTTATAGTGATCCTGGCGTTAGGTAGCGGAGCCAAGGAAAGCATAAAAGATCAGATAGGGACCATGGGCTCCTCAGATATGATAATGATAATGCCCTATATGGGACAAGAGGGAGGAGTCACGCAGAGCGCCTCCAATATGCAATCATTGAAGAGAGAAGATTACGAATCTTTACTGAACGATGCCAAATTCCTCAAAGCTGTATCACCTGTAGTTACAACCGGAGGCCAGGCAATTAGCGGCTCGAATAACACGCCAACTACAATGTACGGGGTAAGTCCGTCATATCTCGGTATACGCAACATAAATGTCTCCTCCGGGGCTATCTTCGGCGACGATGATGTGAGCAGGGCAACAAAAGTGTGCCTGCTGGGCAGGACCGTAGCGGACAACCTCTTCCCAGATGGCGAGGATCCTCTTGGAAAAACCATCCGTTTCAACTCCACACCAATGAAAGTTGTCGGTCTCCTCGAATCCAAGGGAGCCAGTTCAGTGGGACAGGATCAGGACGATATGATTATAGCTCCATTCACAACCGTACAAAAAAGGTTTTTGGCGATAAACCATCTCCATAGCATATACGCATCAACGGTCTCCGAAGAATATACCAATGAGGCTATGGCCGAAATAAAGGAAATACTGAGGAGAAACCACAAGATATTGGAAGGCAATGAGGACGATTTCCAGTTGATGTCCATGGAAGAGGTGATGGGCACGATCGATTCCGTAACCGGGCTTCTCACGACCCTGCTCGCGTGTATCGCCGGAATATCGCTGCTGGTCGGCGGCATCGGGATCATGAACATAATGTATGTCTCCGTTACGGAGAGAATAAAGGAGATTGGGCTAAGGATGTCGATTGGCGCCAAGGGTATCCATATCCTTATACAGTTCCTGATAGAAGCGGTAATAATCAGTCTGCTTGGAGGTTTGATAGGAATTATTCTCGGTTGGGCCGTCTCCGCGGTAGCCGGACTGTTTCTGGATATGAACACAGTCATACAGCCTTCATCGGTAATAATATCATTCGCTATATGCACTCTCACCGGCATTTTCTTCGGATGGTATCCCGCCAAAAAAGCGGCCAACCTCAATCCGATAGATGCCATCAGATATGAATAGAACCAAACAAAAAAACGGTATAATCCTTTACAAAAAAGAGCAACAATATCTTATAAATATTTAACCGATTTGTTTAAATTTATGAAATCAATAAAAACCTTATAACTATCTAAGTTCAAGAAGATGAAAAAAATGACAATTTCTCTGGCAGTAGTATTTGCCTTGATATGCGCTTCCACGGGCCTCCAGGCCCAGAAAGCTTTGACGGGAACCGAATATTTTAGCGGATTCTGGATTGTTAGCGTCGAAATGGCGCCGGAATATTCCTTTATGGCCTCTTTCTACACCAATGAGGAGAAAAAATTTGTGGGAAGTGTCAGTGGAAGCGATGGCAGCTTTCAAATGCTCGACAACGTGAAAGTGGAAGGAAACCTCCTGACCGCCTCAATCTCCAATCCGGAGATGGGAACTATCAATATCAGGATCGAGAAAAAAGATGGAGAGAACGCTGTAGGCGATATAATGGATGGCTCATCAGCCATTACCTGTAAGCGCTATGTTCCGGAAAAAAATTAAATATCGATACCGTTTCCAATCTGTTCAAAATAGCGAATTAGCGGGTAAAACACGGAATACCGGTCTGCTCTCGATGTTCCGGAATCTTTGAACTTTACGGCTTATGGCACATATTGACCGATTCGACAAAAGGACCAATCGTGCGGTGATAACGATTAATATTGTCGCCGTAATACTTTTTTTATGCCTTCCCCTGCTCTTTACACCCCTCGATAATGCCAAAGAATTATTCAATATATATATAAGGATTTTATCCTCTATTTTCCCTATTCTGTTTGTTTTCTATTTTAACTTCTACTTTTTGATAGCCCATTTGCTTTTCAAAAGGCGCTGGAAATGGTACATATTATCCAATATTATTGTTTCGGCACTGATATCGTCGATTTCGATTATCGTTTACAAATTGTTTCCGGACAGTTTCAAGGATTTATACGATATACCAAAGGCAATATTTTTTGGCAGGGATCTCTTTTTGGTGATCATAACCGCGACCCTGGCCGTGGCCATCAGGATGACGATTGAATGGTACAGGACAGAGAACGCCAAGGCGAAACTTGAGGCGGCAGCAAGCCAGGCAGAACTGAAAAATCTAAAAAGCCAGCTCAATCCCCATTTTCTGTTCAATACGCTTAACAACATCTACTCACTTATCGCGATCGATAGGGATAAAGCCCAACGTTCCGTTCTGGGTATCAGCAAGATATTGCGGTATGTGCTGTACGACAACAACCAAGACAAAGTACTGCTCCACAAAGAGCTGCTTTTCACGAAAAGCTATATAGAACTGATGTCATTGCGACTGACAGAAAAAACAGATGTAATAACAGATATTACTGAAGAGAACGACGGAACCATGATAGCTCCGCTTATGTTCATATCCCTTATAGAGAATGCCTTCAAACATGGCGTATCGCATGAGGAACATTCATTTATCGATATAAATATACGGTTGGCGGACAACAAGGTAATCTGTACAGTTAAAAACAGCTATTTTCCAAAGAGTCAAAACGACTATAGCGGCTCAGGCATCGGCATTGCCAACCTCAAGCGTCGTTTGGAACTTCTGTATCCCAAAAAACATAAATATGAGATCTCCATGACCGAAAAAATTTACTCATCAACTTTAATAATTGAAACCGACTGACAATGGAACTTAAATGCGTGATAGTGGACGATGAACCCCTGGCGCTCAACCTGCTTGAGGATTACATCAAACGGACGCCCTTTTTGAAACTGGTTGCCCGATGCGGTAGTGGCGTGGAGGCGCTCAGAGCAATAAACGAAAACGATGTCGATCTGGCGTTCATAGACATCCAGATGCCCGGCCTTAACGGTCTGGAACTGTCAAAAATGGTTGAAGATTGCGCGATTGTCTTCACCACGGCTTTCGAACAGTACGCTATCGAAGGTTTCAAGGTAAACGCTATCGAGATCGGAAGAGCCCCTTC
>JGI24710J26742_10003540_pt1 | contig 13162 bp, 24 predicted proteins | sample BioPla2DNA2_FD_26742 | JGI IMG/M metagenome (IMG submission 26742) | reverse complement strand
AGGTACTATAGATGAAAAGTGGGTTAAAAAAGCATTATCAGGATATGATAAAAATAAAATTACATGGTTAGATTTGTGATTTAAATTAAAAAATCATATATTTGTAAACTAAAACTAAAATTAAAATTATGAATAAAGAAAACAAAACTCCCAAATTGAAGGGACTGAAATGTGATACTATCTTCAAAATTCCTGTATCAGGTGGTTTTCATAGCAGAGTAATAGATGTTTTAACATTTATTACAAAAGATATGCTACCTAAAGATTATGAAGAAGTTATTGATAAAGTCAAAAACAAAAAACCATTAAATGAAAAAGAAAAATGTATTGAGACATTGGTAGCACTCATATACACAATAGAAGATGAGGCTGAAAAACAAAATCTTACAATAGAACTAAAGGAAGGAGATATATAACAAATGAAAGAATGTTTTGTTAAGTTTCAAAAAAATGATTGCAGACTATATCCTTGTTCTAAGGAAGATAAAAGAACTTATCAAGAATTTATTGATAAAATCTCTAATAATAAAACTGTAGATGTTTATATAACATGTTATGATGAAGAAATAGGAACATTGCCTCAATTAGCAAAAATACATGCTATGATAAGAGAAATAGCTGAATTTACAAAACAAGGATTTAATGAAACTAAAAATCATATTAAAGAAGTATGTGGCATATTTAATATTGTATCTTCTAAACCTTATAAAAAGAAGTTAAAATCTTTTGGAGATTGTTCTATTCAAGAATTGGATATGGTAATTAACAAACTCATAGAAATACAAAACATTATATATAATGAAAATTGATATTGTAGAAAATATTATAAATAATGAGATAGAAAAATTTAAAAAACATGAAAAGTGGTATTCTTTATTAAGAATGTTTTTACTATCTCAAGATTTTAAAGATATTTTTTATCAATTATATGAATTTTATAAAGAAGGTAGAAGATTCACTCCTGAATTAAAATATGTATTTATACCATTCCAAAAATTAGATCCAGAAGATATTGATGTATTATTAATGTTTGATAAGCCATATTCTGCAATAGGTTTAGCTAAAGGTATTCCTTTAATACCTTTTTATGATTTGAAAAAAAAGTATTCATATTCAACACCAGAATTGCATCATGTAAGTTCTGTTTTAAATAAATCTTTCTATGCTGGCCGTTTTCAATTAGGAGATCCTAAGAGGATACTATCAATACATTCTACATTTACAACAGATACAAGTATAGATGTATTAAGAAAAAACAGTTTAAAGCATTATGAAATATGGAATCCTTTTATAAGTTTTGTGTTATCACAATTATCTAAATATGATATTATATATGGTATTATTGGAGATAGACCTAAAGAATATTATTACAATACAATAAGTGATAAGTGCATTAAAATATGTTGTGATAATATTCCAGAACTATTTAGTAATGATATAGTATGGAATCATAACAATATATTTCCAAAAATTAATGATGCTTTAATAGCTAAAGGTAAAAAGGAGATTGTGTGGTAATGAATGAGGTATGGACCAAATATGGAGATTCATTAGTAGAATCTGTTAAATATATTGAAGACAGAGCATCTGGAAAGGTAAAATCTTTAAAAACAGGTTGGAAGCAATTTGACAATATAGGATATGGTGGATTAGAATGGGGTAGTTTTTATCTTATTGCATCAAGACCTGGTGTAGGTAAAACTTTAATAATAAATCAGCTGACAAGAAATGTTCAGAAATTGAATAAAGATGAAGATCCATACATATTGCACTTTCAATTTGAGATGGACAAGAAGAATCTTGCTGCAAGAGAATTATCATCTGCAACAGGATTAAGATTAAGATACTTATTATCATCTAAAGAACAAGATGTTGATAAGTTATCTCAAGAACACTTAAAACAATTAAAGACATATGTAAATTCTCAATATTATAATAGAAATGAATATGTCATTGATAAACAAATGTCTGTTGATGAGATAAAATATTATATTTATGAATTTTATAAAAAGTTTAAAAAACCTTTTATTGCAACATTGGATCATACAATGTTAATTAAGAAAACAGCAGGAGAACCTAAAAAACAAATTACCATTGAGAATTTTTCTAATATGGCAATAGAATCTAAAAAAGAACTACCAATGATATGGATTGTAGGTTCACAGNTAAATAGAACTTTAGAGAGTGCAGAAAGACAAAATCCTGGTANATTAACTAATTTTCCAACATCAGATGATATTTACATGTCTGATGCCTTAATGCAAGGATGTGATGTTGTATTAGCTTATAATAGACCAGCAAAGTATAATCTAAAATTCTATGGACCTACATCTTATGTTTTNTCGTTAGATGACAAAAATTTATTGGCTTGCCATATTTTAAAAAACAGATTTGGAAATGATGGAATACATTGGTACAGAGCATTATATGATAAAATGTCTGTAATAGAAACAGAAGCTCCTAAAAAAAGANGTGAATTATAAAGTATGAATATAGCTGACTTAAAAAATGAATTTATTGATTTTTGGAATGATTATTTCCAAAACAAAAACATTGATACAAATAACTTTACAATAAGGTTGTTGTTTTCTCCTAAAGAATTAGAACCTAAAGAATTAGGAGTAACATTCTTCAAAAATGAATTACCAGAAATAGGGAATACATTATATTTTGAATTNGTTAATAAGCATGGGAACAATGTATTTCCATACTTAAAAGAACAAAAAAGGGTTCTTTATTGTATTAAAGGTAAAAAGTTAGAAGAATATAAAACAATCAAAAGAACAAGTAAGAGTGGAGAAGAATTTAATGTATATTTTATTCCTTTTAGGGAATTAAATATATGTTCATGCTCTAATAATAATGTTGATGACAACATTGAAGAATTAACAGAGTTGGATATTATCAATTTAGAAGATAAATCTTTAAATCAGATGACTGTAAGAGATTTATATTGTATTTTGCATAATGTTCCAGCATCTAAAACTAAATGGTTAAATGAATTAATAAAAAGTAAAAAATAAATTATATTATGGCAAAATTTGTAGGAATCATTGGAGATACAGGTTCAGGTAAGAGTAGATCTATTTTGAATTTAGATCCTAAAAGCACAATAGTAATAAGTGTATTGAACAAACCTTTACCATTTAAAAGTGCAAACAAGATTTATAACAAAGAGAATAACAATTATGTATATTTAAATGATTATTCTTCTTTAAAAGTATTACTTAATAATATTGACAAAAAAGCACCTCATATTAAAACAATAATTATTGATGATATGAGATATTTTATGACAACAGAATTTTTTAATAGAGCATTAGAAACAGGTTATACAAAATTTACTCAAATTGCAAAAAACTTTCAATCTGTATTAGATTGGATACAAGTAATGAGAGATGATCTTATAGTTTTTGGTATGCTACATGATGAAGATGTGTATAATGACAAATTTATTGTTACAAAAAAAGTTAAATTACCAGGACAACTTATAGAAAAAGAATATTCTCCATTAGAAACTATGACTATTGCTTTATGGTGTAAACCAGAAGTTACCAAAGAAAATATAAATTATAGATTTATAACTAATAGAACAATAGTTGAAGGAATAGAAATTCCTGCAAAATCTCCAGAAGGAATGTTTGAAGAATTGTTTATTCCTAATGATTTAAGCATTGTTCTAAAAGCTATTAATGAATATTATAATTAAAATATTAAATAAATTTATTAACAAATAAAAAATTAAAATTATGACTTGGAAAATTGAAGATTTTAAAGAAAATGGTGGAAAATTTGTTTCAAAGATTATTCAACCAGGAACTCATTTATGTAGGATTATAGATGTAGAAGTTGCTGCTCCTGCCTATGATCAAAATAAACTACAAATAAATTTCCTCATGGAAACAGAACCTATAGGCGGAGATTTTGAAGGAGTTTTAATTGACAAAAATGATCCAAAAAAAGGTTCATATCAAGGACAAATTGGATATGTAAAAAATGGTCAATATGCTTTTGGAGATTGGGTAACTCCATCTGGAGAAAAAAGATATGCAAACAATGAAGCCTGTGATTTTATTGCAAGATTATGTGTATCTTTAGGAGTATGGGATGCCGTAAAAGTTGAGCCAAAGCTAAGAAATGGAGTAACAGCTGCTGAATTAGCAGAAGTTGCAAAAAAACATATTTGCAACCCAAATTTATGGGCATACTACACTATTGGTGGTGTTGAGAAATGGCAAGATGGCTATGATTATCCTAATTATTATTTGCATTTTGTAAAATATCAAAATAGGAAAAACTATGTATCTTTGAAAAAAGATGGTGTAGTACCTTTTGATGAGGATATTCACATCATAAAAAGAGATAAGGGAGTTTCTGTAAATAACAATACAACTACAGATATTCCTACTTTTGAAGATACATCTATGGCAGATATGCCAAATTTTGAACAAATAGATGTTTCTAACATGAAGAATGATCCATTTGTAATTGATGATGATGATGATTCATTATCATTTTAAATAATAATAATCATGTTTTATGCTCTAAAACATATTATGTCAATAAATGACATTCCTGATGATTGGATATTCAGTCATTATTTGGGATTACCAAAATTGACAGGACAGAGTATAAAGATAAAAAGTATATTTAATGAGAGGGATACCGTTCCCTCTCTTGTAATATACTATGATAGAAAAACAGAAAGATATAAATTTAAGGATTTTTCATCAGGACATTCTGGTAGAGGAATACATTTAATGATGTTGATATGGAATTGTTCATTTAATAATGCTTTTAATAGAATAAAAAATGATTATATCAATAATGATAATTATATATCTGATATTGATAAGGAAAACATTAAGTATCAAGGATGGATAGTCAAATCATATGTTCCTGTAGAGTGGAATAAATATAATTATGAATATTGGAAAGATTATTATATATCTATAGATATGCTTAAAGAACACAATGTTGTCCCTATAAAATCATATATCATGGCTTTTCAAATAGAAGATGAAATTATTGAAGAGTTTGAAGTTAAAAACAAATGCATATATGGTTATTTATATGGTAATTCTATCAATAATCTAGCAAAGATATATCAACCATTAAATTCAACAAAAAAGTTTATTAAAGTAAACAATTACATACAAGGTTCTGACCAGAATGATAATAATCAATATTGTTTTATCATATCATCATTAAAGGATATTATGGCTTTAAAAACTATAGGAATAAAAGCAGACATGTATGCTCCTGATAGTGAAAATACAATGTTGTCAAATTATATGATAAGTAAATTCATTAATAATTATGGGAAAGATAATATTCTTGTAATATTTGATAATGACAAACCAGGTATAGAAGCTATGAAGAAATATAATGAAATGTATGGGTTAAAATATTGTTATATCCCATATGAAAAAGATCCAGCATTAATTCTTAAAAATAATGGAATTGATGAAGCAAGAAGAAGAATTGTGCCATATATAAATAAAAAATTAAATGAATCATTGGAAATACTTAGGTAAAGATTTTACATCTTTAGAAAATATTCCACAAGATGTTATTGGATTTGTTTACAAAATTACAAATACTCAAAATGGTAAATTTTATATTGGCAAAAAAATGTTTTTTGTTACCAAAAAAATAAAAATATCTGACAGAGAAAAGAAAAAAACAGGAACAACGAAAAGATTTAAATATGTTTCTAGAGAAAATGATTGGAAGACATATTATGGTAGCTGTCAAGAGTTAAAAGATGATATAAATAAATCTGATAAATCTTTTTTTGAAAGAGAGATATTGCAATTTTGTAAAACAAAAAAAGGAATGACATATCTAGAGTTAAAGTATCAAATTATATATAATGTTCTAGAAAACAATTCTTATAATAATAATATTTTAGGAAAATTTTACAGAAAAGATATAGAAGATGAAATTATTTGAAATAGAAAATAAGGAAGAAAAATTCTTTTCAGAAAAAAAATATTTGTCTTATAGTGCTTTGACAAGATTAATGTTTAGTCCAACACTATATTATAAACATTATGTTTTAGAAGAGAAAGAAGATATTGAAACACAATCAATGATAGAAGGAAGACTTATTCATTGTTTGTTATTGCAACCAGAGAATTTTAATAAAATGTATGAGATTGCATTTGATAAATTACCTTCTACAAATTCTAAAACAGTAATAGACTATATATATCAATGTTATCTTATAGAGAATGATGATAATAAAACAATGGAAGATTTTAAAGATAACATATTAAATAAATTGATAGAAATGAATTTGCATCAATCTTTAAAAACAGATGAATCAAGATTGGCAAAAATCATAGAACCTCAAGAAAATATTGATTATTTTAATTTTTTGAAAAGAAGTACAGGAAAAGAAATTATCACTCAACAACTATATAACTATGCTTTAGAGATAGTTGACAATATTATTAAAGATGATACTATAACTAAACATATTGGTAGCAATATATTGAATTTTGATAGTTTAACTGAAACATTTAATGAACTATATTTAGAAGCTGATATTCCTGAATTAGAAATGTTTGGTCTAAAAGGAATATTAGATAATTTAACTATAGATCATAAAAACAAAATTATCAAAATCAATGACTTTAAAACCTCCAATAAAAGTATTAATGATTTTCTTGAAACAATAGAATACTACAACTACTGGCTACAAGTTGTTATTTATTATTTATTAGTAATAAATTCTAAATATTACAAAGATGATTATGATATTGAAATCAGATTTCTTGTAAGTGATAATTATGGTCAAGTAGCAACATTTTTAGTGAGTAAAGACACTTTAGAAGAATGGATAAAAAGAAGTAATGAAATATTTGATATTGCAGAATATCACTTTAAAACACAAGATTTTTCATTACCTTATAAATTTTTAATCAACAAAGGAGAACTAATTATATGATAAAGAAAAATATGTCTTATTACTTTTTATATCCTTTATTAAGACTATGGAAAATAAAGCCTATAAATACATATATGTACAATGAAGCTAATTATTTTCCTTATTTATTGTGTCTATTCAATAAAGAAGATGTAAAAAGAATAAATAATACACACTTAAAAGGAAGAATGGATGTTGATAATGATAAAGTGTTATTATTATTTGACATGAAATTATATGAGAGAGATTTTAATCATGTTAAAAATGGGGATTTAAATAAAATAACTCCTAAAAATAAAAACACTATTTTAAAACATTATATAGATAATATAAATGTTTTTGATGAAGTAAGTTTATATTTATCAGGAAAATGCATTTCCCTGATAAATATGCATTTATCAGGAAAATGTAGTAAAAAACCATCTATTGAAGATGAAATGTATAAAGTTTCTGAAATGGATATTGAGTTTATGATGTTTAATTTATCAAGAAAAAAAGTAAAGAAAATATATGGATAAAATGATGATACATTCTTCAAAATGGGGAGATAAAGAATCATTTAGAATGATACCACTAAATAATGATTCTAACTTTTTAGAAGCAATATATAATCCAGAAGAAGAAGTTTTGGTAATATTATCTAAGACAAAAACAACAATTCCTTCAATAAAAAAGAAGAATGAAAATGATGAGATTTTTTATGAATATTACATTGAGGAAAAAGAAGATATAATTTCATTCATAAACAATATATGTATCAATAAGGACCATGATATATTAAAAAAAGTTCTATGAAAAACACAACACATTGGATATTTGATATGATATTTGAAAATAATGCTTTAACTATTGTTTTCAAAGATTTACATTCTGATAAAGCTGAATATTTTTGTAATAATATATATGAAGATATAAACCTAAAGAATCTTAAAGAATTTATTGTATCAAATATTCAATGTTGGTTCTTAGGGTTTGATTGCCATAATAAAGTTTATTTTTTAGAATATATATTAACTAATGATAATATATTTTATTCTTCAAAAGATATTAAAGAAATATTGAATAGTGAGTTTAATGATATATTTGAATTACATTATATTGATATTTCAATAATAAATAATTGGAAGTATAAAAATATAACATTAGATTGGATAAAATATTCTCTTAATGAAGATATTGACAATATCAATTCTGCAAGTGCTAAAAAATAATTAGTCTTAAAGGATATAGTGAATATTATTCTTTTTTAATTGAACACAATACAAGCATTATTAAATATTTATATCAATATTATTATCAAGATATTAAAATAAGAACAAGGTTGTTTAATCATCTTAATTTAAAAGATTTTAATATCAATAATTCTACCTTTGTTGAATATGTATTTAATAGATATTGTGTAAAAGATAATGAACCTTTAAGTTTAAATTTACCAAAGATTAAATTTGACAATATAAAATTTAATAAATTATATGAAAACACTAGAAAAATCACAATCAAAATTGATGATGTGGATATTAATTATTCTTTTGGTGGTATGCATAGCAGAAGGAATACTGCATCTATCTATAAAAGTGTACATAATAAGATTATTAAGTCATTGGATATTAAATCTTATTATGCCACTATTATTCTAAATAATAAATGGTCTCCTAAAAACTTTAACAATAATAGTTTTTTAAAGATACTTAATTATTTCTATCAATTAAGATTAAAACATTACACCAATAACATTTAAGTAACCTTTTGAAAGAAATATTAGTTATTACATGTGGATTATTTAGTGTTAAAAAATCTTCTTTATATGACCGAGAATTAGCTTTTAAAATGTATAAAACAGGTCAATTAATACTGTCTAAATTTATAGATATGGTATCTAATAAAATTCCTTTATCAGAGCTTATTATGGTTAATACAGATGGGTGTGAATATTTAATCCCTAAAGAGCATGAATATATATACAATGAGATTGTTGAAGAATGGAAACAAATGTTCAATCTAAATTTATCATTAAATGATTGTGAAGAATTATATCTATGGGATATTAATAATTATATTCTTGTAAAAAAAGGAAATGTTAAATGCAGAGGTAGATTTAGACATAAAGATCTATGTGTTGAAAAAGATAGATCTAATTTAATAATACCATTAACTATATATAATTATTTTCTTAATGGGATAAATGTAGAAAGTTATATTTTTAAAAATGATAATATATATGATTTTTGTACAGGGCTGAAAATTAAAGGTAATTGGAGATTTTATGACGATAAAAATAATGATTATGGTCAAACAATAAGATATTATATCTCTAATAAAGGAACAACAATTTATAAAAGTAATGGTAAAGATAAAATTATAGTAGCTAAAAATGCTACAATATTCAATGAGTTTGAACCTAAAGAAAACATATGATGTAAATCACAAATATTATATAGACATAATACAAAGAGAAATAGCAGAAATAGAAACAAAAAAAGAGATAGCTGACAAAACAGGTCAGTTATCATTATTTTAATATGATAGAAAAGATTATAAATATACCTATTTATGATTGGAATGTAACATTCCTTATTGTAGAAGATAGAAAAGATATACCAGACCTCAATAAGTGGTATAATCTTTTTCAAGCTAGATATATGGGAGATTTGAATAAAGAATTTGATAATATAAAAAATGCAGGTCAGACATTTATTGATAGGACTGCACAAAAAATTCTTGTTACAATATTCCCATGTACTAATTTTGCTGAAAAATTAGTAACTATAGGGCATGAAAAAAGACATGTTGAAGATTTAATATTAGAAGAATGTGGTATAAATGACAAAGAAGCAGCAGCATATTTATCAGGATATTTATCACAACATATGTTTTACTTTATGAAAGAATAATTATGAAAATTACATTACCAAAATCTAAACATAAATTAGGTTATACAAGAGATGAAATTATAGAAATAGCTAAGATTAACAATATAGATGAAAAACTGATGTTTGAAAGTCTTGGAGTTAATACAGGAGCTATTACAGAAGAAGGTGTTTTTCTAACATATCATTGTGATATTGAGAATGCTATGTATAAAGTATTTACAGGTAAACATTTATTTTTTGATTAACATGAAAAAATTATTATTTATAATATTACTATTTATATTTATTGGTAATATATTTGGGCAAGGTATAGCAACTACTAATAATGGTTTAAGAGTTAATTTATATTCTGATTTCACATGGAATCTTAGAACATTAGAACCATTTCCTTGTGAAGATTATCTAGAATATAGTAAAAATGAAAAAGGTAAAGATGAAATTTGTAGTCTTGACTTCTTAATACTATCAAAATACTTAAATGATATTGATTTAGTATTTTTTGTATTATTTTCTGATGGAGAATATTTTTCTATTTCATCAGGATTATTTTTAATGCCAAAAGATATTATTTTCCATGTTAAATCTGGAGATGAAATAAAGTTTTATTTTAATGATGGTACTGTATTGATATGTGATCATCATGGAGATAATAATGATATTGGGTTTTACAAAATATATTTTGATACAGAAGGATATAAAAAGAATATTTATTTACTTCCATTTAAAAATCATCTACTAGAGAAAATAGAAATGACAATTAATAATAAACCTTTCTTTAAATATATAAGAAAAGATGAAGCTGAAATAGTTCGAGGTATTTTCAGGTGTTTATTAGAATAGAAAATTTAAAATATAAGTATAGGGGTGTAAGGTTTTAAAGGTTATTTTGTGTCATAATTTTATTTACACCCCTTGCTTTTTTAATTTAAGATATTAAAGATTAACAAATAAAGAAAAATATGAAGAAATCAAAAATAGAATGGACTGAAACAACATGGAATCCCATTACAGGATGTACAAAAATATCTGATGGATGTAAGAATTGTTATGCNGAAAGAATGACAAAAAGATTACAAGCAATGGNCCTAGATAAATATAAAAATGGTTTTGATAAAATAACTTTACATGAAGATTATTTAAATGAACCATTAAAATTAACAAATCCCACTGTGATATTTGTTTGTAGCATGAGTGATCTTTTCCATGAAGAAGTTCCTTATTCATTTATAGATAGAGTATTTGATGTCATAAGACAAACCCCACAACACACATATCAAATTTTAACCAAAAGAGCTATTAATATGTATAAATATTTTCATGGTAGAGCTATCCCTAAAAATGTATGGTTAGGAGTTACTGTTGAAAATAAAAAAGCAAGAGATAGAATACAATATTTAAAACAATTAAATGCTATTGTTAAATTCATCTCATGTGAACCATTATTAGAGGATATAGGCTCATTATTATTAAAAGGTGTAGATTGGGTAATTGTAGGTGGAGAAAGTGGTCATAATGCTAGAAAAATGAATAAAGAATGGGTGTTAAACATTAAAGAACAATGTGAATTATATCACGTACCATTTTTCTTTAAGCAATGGGGAGAATATGGAGAAGATGGTGTTAAAAGAAGTAAATACAAAAATGGGAAATTACTTAATGGGAAAGAGTATTTAGAAAAACCTATAAGAAATGAATTTGAAAACGATGAATATCATTACACAATGATGCACGACTTAACTTATGATGTTCATTTTAACAATGAACAAGATAGTAATAATAAAGGTTTCACGGATAGTTACGATGACTGTTTAAGTTATATTGAAGAATACAACGGAACAAATCATTCTTATTTTAAAGATTATAAGGGCGGAACAGTTTCAATAATTTGTAATGAAACGGGAGAAACTATTTTTGAAACTGAAGTTAAATAAGCAAAATAACAATGAAAACAATTTTAGAATCCGCACAAGAATATGCCACCGAGCATTTTAAAGAAAAACTGCCATTAGATGCTGAAAAGAGTTTTATAGATGGATTTTTAGCAGGTGCAAATTTTGCCCAAGAATGGATTTCTGTAAAAGATGAACTGCCAGAACACGGAAAAACGGTGCTTATTATGTGCAACAACAAATATATTGGTTTGGGCTGCATTAGATATGGCAAATGGGATTATAAATATGCAAGCTCAATTACGCACTGGCGACCAATAACTAAATATTAGAATTATGGAAAAAGAGTATGTAATAATAACTTGGCCTGATTCACAGGAACTTATGGATGAGGAATGGTTTGATGATGAGTGTATTCTCATAAATGAAGACCCTCTATTAAGCCAAGTGGGTTCATCAGCCTATTTTGTACCTATAGCGAGGTTTAAAAACAAATAATTATAAAAGTGAAATGAAACATTATTTATGCAAGTGTAATAGGTGTGATTCTATATTATTTGATGAAAATCCAGGTGAAAATTCTGTCTTAATAGATATTACTACAATAGAAGAACCTATTAATAATATGATACATTTTTATGGTGGTGGAAAATTTTATTGGGGTTGTCCAAACTGTTGTACAGACAGCTATTTAACAGATATAATTGATAATGATTTAAAAAAAACAAGATTATGATAACCGATTTTAGATTAAACAAAAATAGTAATATACAGGTAAAAGCTGGTGGAAAGTGGCGCAACCTTATTACATTCACGGACGACTGTCCGTATGGAAAATACGGATATAAAATGAGTGGGGTTAATAAAGCATTTAATCCTTATGTGTTCTTCAAAAATGAAGATATTGAAAAAATTGAAACGTATTTAAGAAGACAATAGCTACTTTTGTATATGAAATAATTAAAGAACAATTAAAAAACAAACAATTATGAAAACAATTTACAGTGCTATTTGCTTTGCTCCGGACGGTGAGCATGTAAGAGATTTTTACAGTGACTCAAAGGANTNTATTTCAGAGNAAATTGAAAATATGGGTTCACGATGGTTTTTTTACCCATTTGTTTTTATTGCAACAGAAAAAACGATTGTAGAGNCTCCGAATTGCTTGGAATTTCTAAACGGAAAGAGGGTTAAAACGGTTGAACAGTTTTTTAAAGAGAATGAAGACATTGCAATTGAAATGCTATGCTAAATAGGGTTGCTAGTTACCGAACAACGAACAATTAATAACAATTAAATAATTATGATTATGAAAACTTATGAAATTTTCAACATAAACAAACCGTTGATGGATGCAAATGTACTAACATGTGGAATTTTGATTAAATATTTGGATAATAAAAAAAATAGTTGTACTTTTGTAAACCTAAATTTAGGTTAATTTTTAAAATCAATAATCAATAAGCCTC
>JGI24710J26742_10003539_pt1 | contig 13172 bp, 7 predicted proteins | sample BioPla2DNA2_FD_26742 | JGI IMG/M metagenome (IMG submission 26742) | reverse complement strand
CCGAATCTTTTCCGATACGCAATATCTGTCCGTTATCTAATTCTTCTGCATAATACAGTGTATGTAGGGAACTGGTTGCCGACCAACGTACTGCCGTTCCCTCGCCCTTTTCCATAGCCTCTTTTATTTCGGGACGGGTTTTATGATTTTCCATGCTACTTGCATCTGCTGTACTATCATAAATAACTTTTCCGCTCTTTCCCACCAGGGTAATCCGAAGTCCATCCTGATCTAAACGTTTTTGATTTTCCGGTTTTTCCCAAAAACCCTGGTCAAGAGGCTGAATCACATGTGCATATGCCTTAATATCATCAAACACCTGATTTTTAAATATGTTATAAAACAGTAACATGGAAGTGATGGCGGTAATAATTACCGCAAATGCCGATACTGCCATAAACTGTATATTTATTTTTCTTTTCATCTGCTCGCTTCCTATAATGAATCTATCATATATCCAACATTTCGCACGGTTTTAATTGCACTTCCTGCTGTTCCCAGCTTCTGTCGCAACGTTTTAATATGCATATCTACAGTACGGCTTTCTCCTTCATATTCGAATCCCCATACCTGATCCATAATTTTATCTCTGGTAAGCACAATTCCCCGATTCAGCAAAAGCATCTTTAACAGTTCAAATTCCTTATATGTCAATTCACAACTGTTTCCGTTTACTTTTACGCTTCGTTTATCCATATCAATTACAATTTCACCATTGGTAAGGATTGGTGTTTCTGCAATATCTTCTGTTCTTCTTAACAGTGCCTTCACTCTGGATATTAGTTCCATAACGCCAAATGGCTTTGTCATGTAATCGTCAGCTCCTAAGTCCAGTCCCTTAACCTTGTCAAGTTCCGTGGTCTTGGCTGTTACCATGATAATCGGCACTTTCTTGGTCGCCTTTTGATTACGCAACTCGGTTAAAATATCCAGTCCATCCTCGTTAGGCAGCATGATATCCAATAAAATAAGATTTGGTACATGCTTCTCAATTGCCTTATGCAATTCTTTTCCACATTCAAACTCTTGTACCTCAAAACCACTGTTTTTTAATGCATAACGTTCTATTTCTCGGATGTTTACATCATCCTCTACGATATATATCAACGACACGGAATCTCCTCCTCCTGCTTTTCCCTCTAGGAAAGTTGATATTTTTCCTGGTAGGCTTCCTGCATTTTTTCAAATTGTTCTCTACTTTCTTCTGTAAGTGTATTCATGTACTCGTGTGCTTCTATGGAATTATCCTCCATTTGAATCATATATACTGCCAGATTAGAACAATGGTCTGCTACTCTTTCGTAGTTTGCCGCTACATCTGCCAGTACCAGTCCTAAATCAATGGTACATTTTCCTTTTCTAAGTCGCTTGATGTGACGTTTCTTCACTTCTTTATTAAGACTGTCAATCACTTCCTCCAAAGGTTCTACTGACTGTGCCAATTCCATATCATTTTCCACAAAAGCCTGTACAGAACGATTTAAAATATCCTCTACTGCTTTCCCGAACACTTCCATCTCATCTTGTGCCTTTTTCGAAAATTCAATTTCCTTTTTCTTCATTTTTCCGGCAATCTCCGTGAGATTTACGGCATGATCTGCAATTCGTTCAAAATCATTGATGCTATGCATTAACGTAGACACCATCTGACTTTCACGATATGCAAGATTTTGGCTATTTATCTGAGTAAGATATGCACCTAACTTATCATCAAACTTATCAATCAGTGTTTCCTGCTTTTCCACTTTTTCTGCTACTTCCTGTGAATATTCTGAAAAGAGACTTTTGGCAGAAATAAATGTATCTCTTGTAAGTTCTGCCATCTGCTTTGTTACTGTTACACATTGTTCAATAGCAAAGTTCGGAGTTGCTAAAAATCTGCTGTCCAAGATTTTAAGTTCTTCGTCCTCTCCGCTTTTTTCCATTTCAGATTCATCTACCGGAATGGTGAGATATGCCAGTTTCTCCAGCCCTTTTGTAAATGGCAATAACACTATGGTTGCAAATATATTAAAAATACTATGAATTGCAGCAATTCCGGCAACACCTACGGTTTCATTGGTAAAGCTAAACTGAAATACTGCATTCAATACACTATACAATATTAAAAATACCACAGATCCGATAATATTGAAATACAAATGTACAAATGCGGTACGTTTTGCACCTCTATTTCCACCTACTGCGGAAATCATAGCAGTCACACATGTTCCAATATTCTGTCCCATAATAATTGGTATGACAGACCCATAAGTAAACGCTCCTGTTACAGACAATGCCTGTAAAATACCCACAGAAGCAGATGAACTTTGTATTATCGCTGTTAAAACAGCTCCTACTAAAACACCCAGCAATGGGTTACTAAATTTTGTAAGGATTCCTGTAAACTCTGGCACATCTGCGAGAGGCTTTACTGCACTGCTCATGGCATCCATACCAAACATTAATATAGCAAATCCAATCAGAATCTCACCAACATCTTTTTTACGGTCACTTTTATTACTCATAATTAAAATAATTCCAATCACCGCAAGAATTGGTGAAAAGGATGTAGGCTTTAGCATACTGATAAAAAAGTTATTACTTTCAATTCCGGTAAGACTCAACAACCATGAAGTTGCTGTTGTACCGATATTGGCACCCATTATAATTCCAATCGCCTGTGACAGCTTCATAATTCCTGAGTTTACAAATCCAACCAGCATAACCGTAGTTGCCGATGATGACTGTATGACTGCCGTCACTCCTGCACCTAATAATACTGCTTTTAGCGGATTCGAAGTAAGCTTCTCAAGAATACGCTCCAGTTTTCCACCGGAAACTTTTTCCAAGCCGCCGCCCATTACGTTCATTCCGTACAAAAACAAAGCCAACCCGCCAAGTAATGACAGAAATCCAAAAATATTCATTTTTCATCCTCCTAAGTGATTCCTTTATCTTTTATCCCAACTGCCAATGAGTAGAGTTTCCCCATTAGCATCCTTATTGTATACTGTTTCTGTAAATCAAATACATAATCTATGTAAAGTCTGTGTAAAATCTTTACACTTTCTTTACTCAAAATTTTCTCTCTTGACAAGTTTTCCTTCTTGTGTTTATAATGAGCATAGTTTTATATACAAAAAGCATTGAGTGGAAAAAGTAACAATCAGGAAAGCCAACAGAAAGTCGCCGGTTGATGAGAGGCACAGGAAGAACTTTTTGCGAATACGTCCAGGAGCTTCACACCGAACAGTATGATGTTTCTTACCAAGTAGGCTGTGACGGAATTGCAACCGTTATGATGCAAAAGTGCTGATTGGCACTTAATGAGGCAGATTATGTGAGTAATCTGTAAACAAAGGTGGTACCGCGTAAGTTTTAGCTTTCGTCCTTTTTTAGGACGGAAGCTTTTTTTGCGTATTAAAGCAGAAAAAAACACCATAAAAGGTATTGACTGCTTGCTTTCATATACTTTTCATGCTATATGACGAATTACGCGACCCCCAACCTTTTACAACCCACAATAAAAACAAAAATGACCATTCAGGAGGAAAACAAATATGACATTATATGATGAATTAGTTGCCAGAGGACTTATCGCTCAGGTAACAGATGAAGATGAAATCAAAGACCTTATAAACAACGGAAAGGCTGTATTTTACATTGGTTTTGACCCAACCGCAGACAGCCTTCATGTAGGACACTTCATGACTTTATGCTTAATGAAACGTTTGCAGATGGCCGGTAACAAACCAATCGCCTTAATCGGTGGCGGTACTGCTATGATTGGTGACCCATCCGGAAGAACTGATATGCGTCAGATGATGACACCGGAAACCATTCAGCATAACGTAGACTGCTTTAAGAAACAGATGAGCCGTTTCATTGATTTTTCTGATGGAAAAGCCTTACTGGTAAACAATGCAGACTGGCTCATGAACTTAAACTATGTAGAAGTATTGCGTGAAGTTGGTCCACATTTCTCCGTAAACCGTATGCTGACTCACGAATGCTACAAGCAAAGAATGGAACGTGGTCTTACCTTCCTTGAATTCAACTACATGATTATGCAAAGCTATGACTTCTACGAATTATTCCGGAAATACGGCTGTAATATGCAGTTCGGTGGCGATGATCAGTGGGCAAATATGTTAGGTGGTACAGAATTAATCCGTCGTAAACTGGGAAAAGATGCATATGCCATGACTATCACTCTGTTATTAAATTCCGAAGGAAAGAAAATGGGAAAAACCCAGTCCGGTGCTGTATGGCTTGACCCTGAAAAAACTTCTCCTTTTGATTTCTACCAGTACTGGAGAAATGTTGCGGATGCAGATGTATTAAAATTTATTCGTATGCTTACTTTCCTTCCATTGGAAGAAGTTGATAAAATGGATACTTGGGAAGGTGCTCAGTTAAATACTGCCAAAGAAATCCTTGCCTTTGAATTAACCAAATTAGTTCATGGGGAAGAAGAAGCAAAGAAAGCACAGGAAGGTGCTCGCGCTCTGTTTTCCAGTGGAAACGCTGCAAATATGCCAACTGCCACTTTAACAGATGCCGACTTTATGGATGGCTCTATCGACATTTTAGGTGTCTTGGTTGCTTCCGGTCTTGCTGCTTCTCGTTCCGAAGCACGTCGTGCCGTAGAACAGGGTGGTGTTTCCGTCGATGGAGAAAAAGTTACTGACATTCGTGCTGCCTTTACTCCAGATGATTTTAAAGAGGCAAAAGTTGTGAAAAAAGGAAAGAAGAACTTCAGAAAGGTAGAAATGTAAGACTTTCTATCTATTTCGGTTATTACATTAAAATACAATTATTACAAACGGAGAGCTGCCGCACAAATACGACAGCTCTCTTTTTGTCTCATAGAAGATACCATGTTACCTTAATACGAAAGCACATGATTTTTAATATTCAAATATGGCAACTCCATATCCAGATAATGGATAAGCAAAAGAATATGGTCGATTATCACAGTCCTGTGCGACTGCCCGATAAGTAAGCGGACGTGTTTCTCCACTTCCTCCATACTTCTTTTCATCACTGTTAAAAATCAGTTTATACTGTTTTTTCATCGGAACACCTACCCGATAATCTTCTCTTGCCACAGGTGTAAAGTTGCATACAAACAGCAAGTTCTTCTTGCCATTTTTACTCTTTCTTACAAAACTGAAGATACTACGATATGCATCGTCTGCATTAATCCACTCAAAATTATTCCAATCTGTATCTGCTTCATACATTGCAGGATATTTTTTATAGATATGTAATAAATCTTTCACAAACGTTTGAAGCTGTTTATGACTGTCTTCCTCTAACAGGAACCAATCCAGTTCTCGTTCCTCACTCCATTCACGAAGCTGACCGAACTCCTGCCCCATAAATAACAGCTTTTTGCCCGGATGTCCCATCATAAAAGCATAGCCTGCCTTTAAGTTGGAAAACTTCTCCTCACCAAGTCCCGGCATCTTATTTAACATAGAACACTTCAAATGAACAACTTCGTCATGGGACAGTACCAAAATATAATGCTCACTGCCGTTATAGCTCATACCAAAAGTCATTTTGTTATGATTATCTTTTCTGAAATATGGGTCTAACTTCATATAATCTAAGAAATCATGCATCCAGCCCATGTTCCACTTATAACTAAAGTTTAGTCCGTCTTCCTCTACTTTTCCTGTTACTTTCGGCCATGCGGTAGATTCTTCCGCTATCATGACAGTTCCCGGATTACGTCCAAGAATCAGGGTATTAATATGCTTAAAGAATTCTATTGCTTCTAAGTTCTTATTTCCACCATACTTATTTGCAACCCATTGCCCATCTTTTTTACCATAATCAAGGTACAACATAGATGCCACCGCATCTACACGCAAACCGTCTACATGATAATGCTCTATCCACATCAAGGCACTTCCTATCAGGAAGTTTTTTACCTCATTCTTACCATAGTCAAAAATCTTTGTTCCCCAATCCGGATGCTCACCCTTCTTAGGATCTGCATACTCGTATAAACAAGTGCCATCAAACTCTGCAAGTCCGTGGGCATCTTTTGGAAAATGCGCCGGTACCCAATCCAAAATGACACCGATATTATTTTTATGCAGATAATCTACGAAATAAGCAAAATCCTCCGGCGTTCCGTAACGAGAGGTGGGTGCATAATATCCTGTTACCTGATATCCCCAGGAACCGTCATACGGATATTCGGAAATTCCCATCAACTCCACATGTGTATATCCCATCTCTTTTACATATGCAGTCAGTCGTTTTGCTAATTCCCGATAGCTGTAAAATCCCTCGTCTTCTCTACCCGGATGACGCATCCAGGACCCCGGATGCACTTCATAGATTGACATTGGCTGACTATGTACATCCTTTGTGGCTTTCCGCTTTTCCATCCACTTGGCATCTGTCCACTTAAAATGTGTAATATCCGTTACAACAGATGCTGTTCCCGGTCGAAGTTCTGCATAATTCGCATAAGGGTCTGCCTTATATAACCGCCTGCCATCCCGGGTTTCGATATAAAATTTATACATATCACCTTCTGCCGCTTCCGGTATAAATGTCTCGTAAACACCCATCGGTTCTAAACGTTCCATCTCATTGGCATCTTCCTGCCAGTTATTGAAACTTCCAATCACACTCACCTTTGCTGCATTCGGTGCCCATACTGCAAAATATACACCCTTTTTTCCTTTTTCTTCCGTAGGATGTGCTCCTAGCTTTCGGTAAATTTCATAATGTGTTGCCTGCCCCAAATAATACATATCTAGTTCTGAAAATCTGCCCATAGTACCCACTCCTTGTTTCTTTTAATTTTGAAAATCCTTCTCCCGTAGATATAAATAACCTTCCGGACTGTACCGCTTACCACCAAACAGCTTTTTCAATCCACCGCGTTCTGCATGGTCAATTGCATCATCTACAATTTCTTTTACTTCTGTCAGTGTTGTTGCCTCATCCAGCTTTTGTATATTACTGATGCAGTTGTATAATGCGAGAATCCCCATATCATCAATCTCACATTCCTGCTCTATTGCATATGCTTTTGCAAACTCTACAAGTTCATCACTGGTAAATACCGGTATTTTTATTCTTTCTGTAAACTTTCGTGTAAAGTTTACATCTCTTGCTAATACTTTTTCTATTCCTACTCTGGTATCTTCCATAATGATGGTTAAGCCCTTGGTATTCTGTTCCATTAACAGGGATAACTTTGTCACTGTTTCCTGTGATAAATCTCCTGCTTTTTCAATAATCAGATAGCCACCTGCTATCTTTTTCAACAACTGAGATAAATCTTTTTGATTCAGGGATGACGCTGCTATCTTTCCTATTTTAGCTCCTGCATGACCACCACTCTTTTGTACCGCTTTGATAATGTCCGTAGCCAACACTGTTTTTCCACTTCCACGACCACCCATAATAACAATATTTCCGGTGGCTGATGTATTAGCATTTCCGCGTCTATGAAGGGTTCCCTCTAAGACCTGACACAACTGCTGTTCCATTCCGGTAACCGGAACAAAATAAGAGAATATTTCTTTTTGTTCTTCGTTTAACTTCGTAATAGGTTCTTCTTCTATCTTAGCAAGCTCAATTTCTTCCTTCGGGAATTCAACTTCGTTCTTTAAAAGACTTTCTAAATATTCTTCGGAAGAAGACTCTTTTGGTTCTTCCTCTTCTTGTTCTACTTCCTGCTGTGTCTCCTGCTCCAATGCCTGCTGTACCTCTGCCAAATCAATGGTTGGTTGGGGTACTTTTTCCTGTGGCTCTTCTATATCTTCCGTTGCATCTGCTCCCGGTAATTCGCCTTCTGATAACGCTGCATCTGCTATTTCTTCTACTTCTTCTGCTGCGTTTTCTTCTGACATTGCTTCTTTTGATGTTTCATCCGCTTGTGGCAATGGGGCTTCTTCCGGCATCTTCGCTTCTTCCGGTAACTCTATCTCAGGCAGCTGACCTGTTCCCTGTAAATACTTTTCTGCCATTAATTCTTGTGGGGAAACTCCTGCATCTAATTTTGGCATTACATCTGTCAGACGTTCCATGATTCCTTCTGCCTTTTGCAATGCTTTTGCCTTTACAGACTCCAGTTTGCGCTGTCTTGCAGTTTCCATTGCTACTTCTGCTGCCCGCTTGGTTCTTTCCCACTCTGACAATATATCCTGAATGCTCATCTGTCCATTTACCTGTGGTTCCTGATTTGCACCACCCGGTACAAACAGACTAATCTGTCCATCCTGATCTTCTGCCAACATTTCTTTAAAATCCAACTTCAAAGAACCGTCAATTTCTTCATCACTTTCGATATGACCGAATTTCTCTTCTGTCTCCTTTGTTTGTTCCTCTTCATCCGGCATTTGTAAATATGGAATTTCTTCTACCATCTTGTTGATGTTATCCATCGTATCTGTTACCGTTTTCTGGGAATTTGCATCCATAATCTGCTGCATACTCTTTGCAAGCTCTGCCTGTAAATTTACGGTATTAAACTTTCCAGTATTAGCTGTTACCTTTGGAATCTTAACCGGTTCTCGTACAATCTCTCCGGATTCTAATTCATCTGTTGGGCGAACTTCTACAACTCCTTCTTTGCGTTGTTTAAACTGACGATATTTATCTTCCTGAAGCTTATTAAGTGGTTGATAAAGCATTTTAAGTTCCAATGCTTTTTCTACATATTTTCCATCACCAAACCAAAGAATCAACTCATCACAAACTGCAACACAACGTTCGCTGTTTCCTGCTTTATGATATAAATATGCTAATTCAAATGCCCATTCTTCTGTATATTCTCGTTCCTTAAATTCTTCTAGAATATCAATTAATTCACCTAAGGATGCTCCACTTACCTTGGCAATCTCATAGCGCAACACATAACGTAAATTGTCATAAGGAGCAATCTCTAAAAATTCGTCATAATATTCTTTTGCCTCATCCACATTCCCCATTTTTAATGCTACCAATGCAAGACGATAGATAATATTTCTTCCTACAGAAGATCGGTCATATGCCATCAAAAGAATTTCTTTGCTATCTTCATAACGTTTATTTTTATCGTAAATTTCGCCTACCATACAAAGGGTAGATGCACTCTTTACTTTACGCCAGTTAATGGTGTCTGCTATTTCTACAGCAGTTTTATAATCCTTCTCTGCCACAAGATTTTTTAATTGTTCCAGTTTTAATTTGTATTCGTATTTGTCCACCTTAATGTCACCTCAAACTCTATGAAAGGTATAGTTCTCCTAATTATCATTTTATTGAATTTAGTGTAACATATGAACCATACTTATGTCAAAAAATATGCCTAAAAAAATATCTTGCAAACTACCATATCTTTGAATGGTTTTGTCTGCAAGATACTATATTTGGTTAAATATTACTCTTCTGTTTTGTCCTGTTCCTTGTCTTTTTCCGTTTTTCTGACTTTTTTGAACTTTTCCGTTTTTTCCTGATTTTCCCAATGTTCAAATTCATGCTTTTCAATGTTCAGTCGACGGACTTGTATATATGATTCCGTTTCCTTCGGAAGTTTCTTTTTTTCTAACACATAATTTACGATATTTCGAACAATATAATAAATTACTGCAAATACAGGAACTCCAATAATCATTCCCGGAACGCCAAAGAGTCCTCCGCCTACTAAAATTGCAAACACTACCCAAAAAGAGGTAAGACCTGTGGAATCTCCCAAAATCTTAGGTCCGATAATATTTCCATCTAACTGCTGTAACACTAAAATAAAAATAATGAAATACACTCCAGACAGCGGATTTGCCAATGTAATCAATATAGCACTTGGTACTGCACCTAAATATGGTCCGAAGAACGGAATTACATTGGTAACACCTACAATTACGCTAACCAACAAGGTATATGGCATTTTCAAAATAGATAATCCCACAAAACAAAGTATTCCGATAATAATGGAATCTAAAATTTTTCCGGAAATAAATCCACCGAAAATCTCATTGCTTTTGTGTACTGTGTGAACAATTACATTTGCTTTCTTTGGTGGAAATATTGCATATACCAGCTTCTTTGATTGTCCGATAAAGCTCTCTTTACTCATCAGTACATAGATGGATATAATAATACCGATTATTACATTAAACAGTACTTTTACCACATTTATAACCCCCGTGGTAAGGGATGTAAGGATATTCTTTGTCTGCGGCAGAAATTCTGTTTTTGCCCAGTTTTCAAAAAACTTGGTTCCTTCTTTTAACATCTGTTCTAATTTATCTGCCACTTTACTGTTCTCATCTACATGAGTACCTGCCCAATCAATGAAGCTGTTTACCTGCCTTGGCAAATCCACAATCATTCGCTCAATGCTTTTATACAATTCCGGAATTACCATTTTCAGCAAAATACTTAAAATCAATCCTACAAAAATCAGCGCACCGAAGATACTGATTCCTCTGCTGAGTTTTCCCGCTTTCTTCTGATTCTTAATATTCTTTTCCAATACCGGAAGCAAATACTTTTCTTCAAATTTTACAATTGGATTTAACAGATACGCCAATATAAGTCCAATGGTAATCGGCTGCAAAATATTGGATAGTTTATTCCACAATTCTGTCAATCCCGTATATCGATATATCAGGAAAAATACCGAGATACTTGCTATAATTACAATAAAGGCAGTAAGCCCTATCGCTAAATAGGGCCTAATATTCCAATTTGCTTTTTGTTTTTCTGTTTTTTTATTATTCTCTTCCAAAATGATTCCTCTTTTCTTTTCATTTTGAAATGCACCGGAGTCTATCCTCTGTAGTAATTAATCAGGCATCCCTTTAAAATAATGGTACGCTCATCCTCTGTTAATTCACCCATATTTAATGTGAATTCTTTCAGAGTATTATCTTTTACCACATATGCTGTAAACTCTGTCTTACGTTCTTCTACTGCCTTACGAACTTCCGGTATAAAGATATAATCTCCGTTTGTAAACGGTAATTCTCCCTCCTGAATTAAGAATGGGAGCATACCCCAGTTAATAAGGTTTGAACGATAACGTTTGGTTGCATACTCATTGGCAATGTTTGCCCATCCGCCTAATACCTTCTGACAGGATGCAGCCTGTTCTCTTGCAGAACCATCACCTGGTTTTACTGCAAAAATAGTACTTCCGAATCCGATATTTCCCTTTCCTGCTTCTGGGAATTTCTCGTTTACAGTTGCCATAACTGCCTTTAATTCCGGCACTTCTTCTAACGGACATTTTCCTGCTTCTACTGCTTTTTGTGCTTTCTGAATCTCTTTTGCTCTTCCGACGTAAGCAGGGTCCTTTCTAGAAAGGGTAAACTCTGCCAATCCCAGTGGATTAGAACGATAAGAGGAAGTCTCTCCGGAAGGAATCAATTCGTCGGTTGTAGTTACCGGGTCATGAATTTCTGAAACTACCTTTAATACCATATTTTCCGGTAAAGCACTCATTGCAGGCCAATCCTTGATATTTGGTCCAAACTTAATTTCCTGATTTGGATCTGCAACACCCTTGCTATCAAATACACGATTTGCATAAATATTGCTGTCAAAGTGATATTTTGGCTTGCTATAGTTTACATCTATATCTGTTGCAGGAGTTAAATATCCCTTATTTGCTGCGGTTGCTGCAATAGAACGTGCATCCATCAATGCTACAGATGCAATCTGTCCACTCTGAAGCTTAGAACCTTCACGGTTCGGGAAGTTTCTAGTAGAGTGACGAATAGAGAATCCGTTGTTGCTTGGTGTATCTCCGGCACCAAAACATGGTCCACAGAATGCCGTCTTTAAAATTGCTCCTGTTTCCATTAAGGTTGCTGCTGCACCATTTTTTACTAATTCCATGTAAATTGGCATACTTGCCGGATATACANNNAANGTANACTCATCTGCTCCAATGCTTGCACCTTTCAAAATATCTGCTGCATCACAAATATTTTCAAATCCACCACCGGCACATCCTGCGATAATCCCCTGATCTACATATAATTTTCCATTTCTTACTTTATCTTTTAAAGTAAAGTCTACTGCTCCGTCTAAGCTTACTAATGCTTTCTTTTCGCAATCGTCTAAAATATCCATTAAGTTCGCATTTAATTCTTCAATGGTATAGGTATTGCTTGGATGGAATGGCATAGCAATCATTGGTTTTACTTTGCTTAAGTCAATTTCAATCATTCCGTCATAGTATGCTACCTGTCCAGGATTCAGCTCTTTATAATCTGCTGTTCTTCCATGAATGTCATAGAAATCACGAATAGTATCGTCTGTTCTCCAGATAGATGATAAACAGGTTGTCTCTGTTGTCATAACATCTACACCAATACGGAAGTCTGCACTCAAGTTCGATACGCCAGGTCCTACGAATTCCATAACTTTATTATTTACATAACCATTTGCAAATACTTCTCCGATAATTGCAAGAGCAACGTCCTGAGGGCCTACTCCTTTTTCCGGTTTTCCTGTCATGTATACACCAACGACTTTTGGCATATTAATATCATAAGTCTTATTTAATAACTGTTTTACTAATTCAGGGCCACCTTCTCCCATTGCCATGGTTCCTAATGCACCATAACGTGTATGAGAGTCTGAACCTAAAATCATTTTTCCGCCGCCTGCAAGCATTTCTCTTGCAAACTGATGAATAACAGCCTGATGAGGTGGTACATAGACTCCACCGTATTTCTTTGCACAAGTCAGACCAAACATGTGATCATCTTCGTTGATGGTTCCACCAACAGCACAAAGAGAGTTGTGACAGTTTGTTAATACATATGGTACCGGGAATTTTTCCAATCCGGATGCTCTGGCTGTCTGAATAATTCCAACAAATGTAATATCATGAGATGTTAATTTGTCAAACTTGATTTTCAGCTTATCCATATTTCCAGATGTATTGTGGTCTGCAAGGATACCATATGCAATGGTGTTTTTCGCTGCTTCTTCCTTTGAGATACTCTTTCCAACGGCTGCATTCAGTGCCGCTGCTGCCTGTGCATTATCTTCCACCAAAGTGGTGCCATTTACCAGATATACACCGCCATCATGCAATTTAATCATAATATGTCCTCCTGTTTGGTATTAGTGACTTCTATATTCATGGCTACCATATCCGTCTGATATTTTATCATATGCGTTTTTATTCATGATATCTGCCACTTTTTCCTATTAACGTA
>JGI24710J26742_10003536_pt1 | contig 13179 bp, 10 predicted proteins | sample BioPla2DNA2_FD_26742 | JGI IMG/M metagenome (IMG submission 26742) | reverse complement strand
AGTGTCGTAAACACCTGTGTCCACACTCTCGTTGGCCACATTCTGTCTGTGATTTGTTATGCCGATAAACCTTATCTTCCCCTGTTTCTTGGCCTGAAGCATACATTCGTACATATCTGTGCCGTCCCCCGGCTTATAGCACACGGGAGGATTGTGGAACTGGTATATATCTATGTAATCGGTTTTTAGAAGAGAAAGAGATTTCTCTAAATCAGACCAAAAGGCTTCGGGAGTATCGGCATCCGTCTTTGTTGAAATAAAAATCTTGTCTCTTATTTTTTCGAAGGCCTTGCCCAGTTTTTCCTCGCTGTCACTGTATTTGCGCGCTGTATCGAAAAAAGTGAAGCCTCCTTCATAGGCCTTTCTCAATATTTTGACGGCTGTCGCCGTATCGGTCCTTTGAATCGGAAGCGCGCCGAATCCGTTGCGATTGACTGTTATTCCCGTTCTTCCCAAAGTTATTTTAGACATTATTTTTCCCCCTTGGCAGCAAGTCTTTTTCGTAAATATACTCACTAGAAAATAATATTATTTTACATGTAATAAGTCAAAGCATTTTATTGTTTTATTACTGTAAAAGCTGTAGTTTTTATTTTCTTTTATTCGTAAGTTTGCAAATCTTGCTCTCCCTGTTTTTTCTTAAAAACTCCTCTCGAGCTTTTTTCATCATCTTTGAGATTTGAATTATTTATTTTTTATGATATAATTATTTGGTTTATTTCAATTTTGATAATTTAGGAGGTGTAATTACATGGATTCGGGAGACCCCGGCAGTAGAAACAATTTAAACTACAGTCTTTGCGATAATTTATGCAAAATTACAGACTTACGAAATCCGTGTAATATGCGCTCGGATATGTAAGCTCGTTTTTATGTGCCTGATTTACCGCTTAGACTAAAATTTAGTTGAGGCGGCATTTTTATGCCCATTTTTCTGAGGAGGTATGTAAAAATGAGAATTAATTATGATGCAAAAGAATTGCTCTTATTAAAGGAGCAAATTAACAATCTCAATCCTGTGGATTTGGCCGAGCAGCTTTCAAATCTAACTGAGACGGAATCGGCCATATGGATAAAGCTCTTAGACAAGGACCTGTTGGCCGACGGATTTGCACTCTTGCCCAGAGAAAATAAAATTCAAATTATTGAATCATTATCCGACGAAAGAACCATGGTTTTAATCAAAGAGCTGGATGAAGACGAGTTGGTCGATACACTTCAGGAGCTTCCCGCAAACATGGTTAGAAAAATAATGAACCATTTTGTAAACGAAGAGAGAAGGCCCATAATCAATCAGCTTTTGGGCTACCCGAAAGAGAGCGTCGGCTCTATCATGTCGGTTGATTTCCTCTCAGTTAAAAAAACTGTCAGGCCGTCTGAAGCGATTGAAAAGGTTTTAAACTCTGACAGTGATGCCATCAGATTGGAGCAGGTTTGGATAACGGACGAATCATTAGTTCTTATAGGGTATGCTTTTTTAGCAGATCTCTTAAGAAATAAGAATAAAGATATNGAAGANTTTTTATATCCTATTACTGCAAGTGTTTTTGCAAGCGATGATCAGGAAGCAGTTGCTAAAATAGCGTATAAATACGATTTGTCAGAAATTCCGGTTACCGATTCCGAAGGAAGATTAATAGGAATTGTTCCGGTCGAATGGGCAATTGACATCATGCATGATGAATATGAAGAGGATTTGGCCAACATTCACGGTATTACAGAGTCTTCTGCTGAATCATATTGGAAAAAATCCAGCTTTCAAATGGCAAAAGACAGGACTATGTGGCTAATCATCTGCCTTTTAACGGCGACTTTAACCGGTCTTATTATTCAAAGATACGAAGCGGTTTTAGCCACAAGTGTTATTTTGACAGCCTATATACCCATGCTGATGGATTCCGGAGGAAACGCAGGCACCCAGTCATCGACGACAATAATTACCGCTCTATATTCGGGAGAAGTTAATTACAGGGAGTTGTTCAAGGTCATTTTCAAAGAATTTAAAATCGGCATGATTGCGGGATTGGCACTTGTAATTGTCAATATGCTCAGAATGTTTGCTTTAGACGGCGTGAGTTTGCAGGTAAATTTGACTGTATCTATTACCTTGCTTCTAACAATTGTTTTGTCGAAAATTATCGGAGGTATTTTACCCTTAATAGCCGACAGAATTAAAATAGACCCTACAATAATGGCAGGTCCGCTTATTACAACTATTGTCGACACTTTTGTTTTGCTGGTCTATTTTGAGGTCGCAAGCTTTTTATTGGGTATTTAGATTATTTATAAATATTAATCACTATAGAGATGTTGGAAAATTTCCATCATCTCTATTTTACAACTAAAATCATATATACTTTATACCTTCTGTTTTTAGATATAAAACCTCTTTTATAGTTGACTTCACTCTTCTTTCTTTAATAACAAGTAAAATAAAAGTAATCCGTCGCACTTTACAGTTGATTGCTTTTTTAATCTAGTCATTATCTTACTCTTCTACCACCGAGGCAATAGTAGAATCTTTTATTCGATTGTTATCCCCAACCGAAACCCTATTATCATTATAAAAAATAAGATATATCTTTTTCACAATTGTTTCCAATTCCACAGCTTGCTTACTTTCGATATCAATATCCAATTCATCCAAAACACCAAATTCTTTTTCAAGCAAAAGAAGAACATCTAGTAGTTTATTCTCTATTACAAAAAGCATGTCCTGTATGTAGTGTTGATCAACAACAACACCAACTGATGTAAACTGCATAAATAAGTCTTCATTATAGTTTGCAATGATAGGAAACCAATCAGCTGGTATATTTTTTATTATTTGACTATTTCGATTATCACTCAACTCAATCAATTTATGCAATCCAGCAACACCTTCAGTGAATCGAACATTCAATAAAATTTCCCGCTCCTCTTTAGGCATTTTTCCTGTTGATATTGACACATTGTTGAATACCATGTGAGATGCTAGTGATCCCTTCCAATAAGAACCCATAAGACTTCCTGATATAATTCTATACCCTGGCAAAGGAACATCTTTAGGATAACCTGCTAACTCGTAATTAACCCAAAGGAGTAAATCTTCATTACCCAATTCAGTTAATAATACTTTTGTCCTTTTCAAGGCCGTAGCAGTATCTACTGTGCTATTTGCTAACTCTTTTATAATATTGCTTTTTGCCATTAGAATAATCCCTCAATAAAATGAACAATTTGCTGCCAAAATGAAAACAATAATACAAGGCCTGTAGCTAAAGAAATTAGGATTGAACAAATAACGGGATGTTTTTCGTAAAAACTGTTTTTCTTTTTTCCGCTATTTCCCTGAATAGTGCCAGCAATCATTGAATTTACAACCTTATTGTTGTTTCCAATAGTTATGTTTTTCGATTCAATTTGTTTTTTGCTTACCTCATACTCCGCTAACTGTCCTTCATACATTCTAGCCACATTATTAATGATGATGTGATAAGGTCTATTATCGGCCCACATTATTGATATAAACCCTTCTTGTTTAAGTTCACGTAGTATGCCACATAATTCTTCCTCTTGTTCGTCAGTTGCGCTATCAAACATTTCGTCTAGAAGCTTAACAGGATTTTCTGAATCTACTATTTCTTTTAACAGCTTTTGTGAGTTTGACGGCAATTTTTTAAATCCCATTATTTTCTCCTTCTTAAATAGCTTTATATTTCTTTAATAGCTTTTATATTTCTTTTGCTCGCTCCGCCCTTAATAAAATTTCTGTACAAACGCGTCTGAATACATATATTTTTAATTAAATATAATCTATTAATTGTTAATAACTTTATATTTGGGGGTTTCACCCACTTTGTCAGCTTACCGTATCGTATATTATAATTTATTTTATAAACAATGTAAGTTTTTCCCTTATTATCTGCTCACATCTTCCCCCTTTTGAAGTAGCTCTTTCCTCAATAAGAAGGTTTTTATTATAGGACTTTTCTCTAAAAAACCTTTGGAGCTGTAGATATTTTTCTGCAGCTCCTGTTTATTATGTCTTATTCTTCTGTTTTTTTGCCTTCTTCCGAGGCCTCAATCGATTTCTCCTCGCTATGAGGCATGGGAGCATCATCCTTGAACTCGAAAATCTCTACTTCGATCTCTTCCGCTTCGGGTTTTTCAGGCTCTTCAGGCGTTTGGATTTCGGCGCTCACTTCGGGTTTGGACTGAGCTTTTTCTTCCTTGGGCTCAGGGAGTATGCCCTCGTCACAGTATCTCCTGAAATCTTCGCCGTCCATGCGCTCGTACTTGAGAAGGTATTCGGCCACGCCGACAAGCTTATCCTCATGCTCTTTCAAAATTCTCTCGCAGTCGGCTCCCGCCATATCGAAAATGCGCTTTACCTCACTGTCGATGAGGGCGGCTGTATCTTCGGAGTATGACTTTGTCTGGCCGAAGTCGCGGCCTATGAATATGCTGTGGTCTGCACTGTCGAAAGAGATGGGGCCGAGCGCCTCGCTCATGCCGTATTGCGTGACCATTGCGCGAACCAGCCTCGTTGCGTATTGTATGTCGTTCGTTGCGCCCGTTGATATATCGTCTAAAAAGAGTTTCTCGGCGGTTCTTCCTCCCAAGCTCACTATGATGCTTTCATAGAGCTCGCTGTAGGACTCGAAGTTCTCGACATCCTCTTCCGGTCTGAAGTAGGTGGCTCCGCCGGATGGCCCTCTGGGAATTATGGTTATGTAGTGAACCGGAGGTGTGTTTTCGAGAAAGTGTGAAGAAATTGCGTGTCCCGCCTCGTGGTATGCCGTAAGCTTTTTAGCTCTGTCGGACATTATACGGCTCTTCTTCTCGGGCCCCATTTGCTGTTTTCTGATGGCCTCTTCTATTTCTTCATCACCTATGAAGCGTTTTTTGTTGGCAACGGCCATCAAAGCCGCCTCGTTGAGCAGATTCTCGAGATCGGCACCGGAAAATCCGGGAGTGCCACGGGCGATTGAATTGAAGTCCACCGTTTCGGCAAAGCGTTTGCCCCTGGCGTGTACCTTGAGTATAGCCTCTCTGCCTCTGACATCGGGCAGGCCGACATAGACTGTCCTGTCGAATCTGCCGGGACGAAGCAGGGCGTTATCCAAAATATCCGCCCTGTTGGTGGCCGCCATTACTATGACGCCTTCGTTATCTGAAAAGCCGTCCATCTCAACAAGAAGCTGGTTTAAGGTTTGCTCTCTCTCGTCGTGGCCTCCGCCGAGACCCGAGCCCCTCTGCCTGCCGACAGCATCGATTTCGTCGATGAAGACTATTGCGGGCGCAACCTTCTTGGCCTCGTTGAAGAGGTCTCTCACACGGCTTGCGCCGACACCGACATAGAGCTCAACAAAGTCTGAGCCGGATATTGTGAGAAACTGCACTCCGCTCTCGCCCGCAACCGCCNTGGCAAGCAGAGTTTTGCCCGTACCCGGAGGTCCCACAAGCAAGACNCCCTTGGGGATTCTGGCGCCCATATCTGTAAAGGACTTGGGGTTTTTGAGGAAACGCACNACTTCTGCGAGTTCTTCCTTTTCCTCCTCGCAGCCTGCAACATCGGCGAAGGTTGTCTTCTTCTTTTCTTCGCTGCCAAGCCGTGTTCTTGCCTTGCCGAACTTGCCGACTCCCGGCGGTCCGCCACCCTGTTTGGCCATCATGGAGTACCAGAAGTAGAACATTCCCCCGATTACGAGAATGTAAAAGAATGTGCCGAACCACCAAGGCGGGGCCCAGCCGCTTCTTATGTCGTAGCTTTTTATTATGCCGCGCTCGTGCTGATCCCTGATAGTGTCGCCCATCGAGTCCATAAAGGCTGTGACATCGTAGAGTTCAAAGATGAGTTCGGGATCGTTTTTGGCGGCATCCTTCTTTAATATATATAGCTTATTCCCGTCTATGCGAAAGCTCTCGACCTCTTCCTTTGCGAACATATCCATCACATCCGAATAGATTGTGCGTCTTTGCACGTTCGGTCCAAAGGTTGTATAAACAAGAGCAAGCAAGATGAGCATCATGAGCGCCCAAAAACCTATGCTGCGCGGAGATCTATTTTCAGGTTTCAATCAATCACTTCCTTATGCTGCTTTATATCTCGCCGTAAATTTCGGGCTTTAAGATTCCAATGTAAGGCAAGCTTCTGTATTTTTCGGCGAAGTCAAGTCCATAGCCTACGACAAAGGCATCGGGAACTTCAAATCCAACNTAGTCGGCATTTATATTTGCCCTGCGGCGGGAAGGCTTATCCAAGAGAGTAACTATCTTTATTGACTTGGGNTTTCTGCCCCTTAGATAATTGCTGAGATATGAGAGGGTCATGCCGCTATCGAGTATGTCTTCGACAATTATCACATCCTTGTCCTCTATATTTTTAGAGAGGTCCTTAGTTATTATGACCGCTCCCGTGGAGGACGTTCCGTCGCCGTATGAGGAAACCGACATAAAGTCCATTGTGCAGTGGAGATCTATGCTGCGAAGAAGGTCCGCCATAAAAACGAAGCAGCCCTTCAAAACTCCGACAAAAACAGGCTCGCAACCCTCGTAGTCGACAGTTATCTCTTTGCCGAGTTCCGAAACTCTGTTTCTTATTGTTGTCTCATCTATGAGAATCTTCTTTATATCCTTATCCAAACTACTCGGACTCCTTCTCTTCCTTGAAAATAAACTCTACTCTCAAAGCCGGACTTCCCACTTTGGGCGCAACCCTCTCGGCCTTATCGAAACCGTAAACAAAAATCGGACCTTTCTCATCCCTTAAAACGGGACAAAGCTTGCGCTCGGCGGCACTCAGTTTTGCCTCGCTGAAAAGATCGGAAATTTTTTTCGTTATTCTCCTCTTTGAAAGTCTCAGTTTATCACCGGCTAAAGCCGGCGTAAGGGATATGTTACCATAAATTCTATCTGAATTAAAGACTATTCTGTTTTTTGTTTCGACCTCTTTCTCATATTTCAAAACTTGCTGCAGCTTTATTTCAAGAGCCAGCTCAGCTATGTAATAAGTTCCTCTCTCTTTCGGATTCAGAATGCGCTTGGGGAGCTCTCTCCCCTCCCCTGAGTCAACGCTCAAGCTGTCATACTGAAAGAAGATTTTCTTTCCCGGAAGGTCCAGTCTCCTTAATCCCTCGCCCTCTAACTGCTCGATAACGGAGTTCACATGCTCGAATCCCAGTTCGCTTCCGACAAATTTTCGTATAACTCTTCTGAGTATCGGCGTGGGAAGTGTTTTGAGCTTGCTGATACTGAGGCTCCNTTCGCTGCCTTTAGACAGAAAATCCTCGGCAATTGAATCCAAAAAAGCTTCATCTTCACTTAAAAGCACTGTTGTCTGTGATACAGCTTTTGTAAACTCGGGATTTATATTCTCGAGTTTTGGCATAATCTCGTTTCGTATCAGATTTCTTCTGTAAATATTTTCCTCGTTTGTGGAGTCCTCGACAAACGGAAGGCCCTCCTTCTCGAGATATGAAATTATTTCCCGACGACTTATATCTAAGATTGGCCTGACTACCCTGCCCCTTTGCTCGGGAATTCCGCCGAGACCCCTCAGGCCGCTCCCGCGGACCAGGTTCATAAGAATTGTTTCGGCGTTGTCGTTGGCGTTATGGGCTGTGAGAATAAAATCGGCGCCGGCTTTATCGGCAGCNCTCTCTAAAAATTCATAACGCAAGANGCGCGCGGCCTCTTCCGTGCCGAGCTTCTTTTTTCTTGCATATTTTACTACATTTTCCTTTTCGATAATTAGTTCTATATCTCTTTGCTTGCAAAAATCCAACACAAACTCCGCATCCCTGTCGGACTCGGAGCCGCGAATTGAGTGATTAAAGTGGGCTGCAAAAAGTTTAATGTTTTTCCCTCTTATTTTCTCGAGAAGAATGCTCGTCATGAAGACAGAGTCCGCTCCGCCCGAAAGGGCGCAGAGCAAAACTCTGCCTTCTGCCAAAATAAGTTCTTCTTTTCTTAACTTATAATTCATCGCGCCACTTCTCGGCATTTACAAAGCTTGTGTATTCGGGCATCCAGAGAAGATTTACGGTGCCTGTCTCCCCTCTGCGGTTTTTGAGTATTATCGCTTCCGCTTCGTTGGGATTGNCAGCTTCATGNTCATANTATCCCTCTCTGTAGAGACCTATGACGACGTCNGCATCCTGCTCAATAGCGCCCGATTCTCTGATGTCCGAGAGCACCGGCCGCTTGTTCTGGCGCGCCTCGTTTGCTCTTGAAAGCTGAGACAGCGCAATTACAGGAACTCCCAATTCCTTTGCCATTATCTTTATTGAGCGGCTTATTTCCGAAACAGCCTGTGTTCGGCTCTCGTTGGCCCAAGTGTTTTTTGAACCTGCCGACTGCATAAGTTGAATATAGTCTATTACTACGAGTCCCAGATTGCTCAGTCTCCTGCACTGGGCATTCATATCCGCCACGGTGAGAGCTGAGTTGTCGTCGATTCGTATATCCACATTGTCTTGACTCAAGAGCCGCCGTGGTGAGCCGTCTCCAGTCTTCCGAACTCAGGTTTCCCTTGGAGAGCTTGGTACCTTCCACCATAGCTTGCCCTGAAAGCACTCTTTTAACAAGCTGTTCTCTTGTCATTTCCAATGAAAATACGGCCACCGTTTTATTCGAGCTTTTGGCTGCGCTTACTGCCATGTTTAGCGCCATACTTGTTTTGCCCATGCCCGGACGGGAAGCTATTAGAATGAAGTCTCCGGGGTTTAAGCCCAAAATCTTTTCGTCTATATCTGTGAGACCCGTTTTGACTCCCGGTATGCCTCCGCCTTCCCTGCCGAGCACATCCAGTTCGTCGACAACGGTGCGGATAACTCGCGAGATCGGCAGCAGGCCTCCGACTGTCCTGTCTTTGCGAAGGGCATAGACCTTTTGCTCGGCGCTCTCCAGCATAAAGTCCGCGTTTCCGGAGCCGCCGTAGACCATTTCCGAAATTTCATTGGCTGTGCCGAGTATTCTGCGCATCAGAGCCCTTTCGACAATTATTCGGACATACTCCATAACATTTGCCGCAGTCGGCGTAACCCGCATAAGCTCCATTATATAGCGTTCTGTGCTCTCGGCATCATATATGCCCAGCACCTTCATCCTGTCGAGAACCGTGACCGCATCGACCTCTTTGCCATAGGCATACATGTTGTATATGGTTTCGAAAATCTCTCTATTCTTCTCGAAGTAAAAATCCTCGGCGCCGAGTTCGGCAGAAACATCCGCTATGCAGGCTCTGTCGATGAGCATGGAGCCCAAGACAGCCTGCTCGGCTGTTTGTGAGTGGGGCACCTGCCTTCCCAGGAGTTCATCCATAAACCGCTCCCTTATTCCTGCTCGTTTTCGCTGACAACAAGGATGAAATCAGCTGAAACTCCATAGCCGAGCTTGGCCTTTATGCTGTAGCTTCCATGCCTCTTTATAGGCTCCGCTGCTCGAGCTTGTTTTTTTCTATGACTATGCCGTGCTGGCTCTCGAGCGCCTCGGCTATTTCCTGGTTTGTGATTGCGCCGAACAGCTTGCCCCCTTGGCCGCTGTTTCCCTTAATCTCGACAGAAAGCTTCTCGAGTCTCCTTGAGAGCGCTTCGGCCTCGGCCATTTCCTCTTTTCTCTGTTTCTCAAGATGAGCCTCTCTCCTCTTGACTTCTTCTATCGCTGCCGGAGTTGCCTCAAAGGCAAGCTTTCTGGGAATGAGAAAATTTCTGGCGTAGCCGTCCGAAACCTCTTTGAGTTCGCCCCTTCTGCCTTGGCCCTTTACATCCTTAATAAATATAACCTTCATCTTGATTTCCTTTCACTTAAACTCAATCTTCCAAATAATCATCTATAGCGTCCATAAGTCTTTCCACTGCTTTTGTAATTTCCTCACCTTTTATTCTGGCCGCTGCAGCTTCCCTGTTTCCGCCGCCGCCCAGAGTCTCGAGAATGTGCTGAACGTCTATTTCACCTATTGAGCGGCCGGAAATCATTATGTCTCCGTCTTCACCGGGGCAGACAACAAAGGAAGTCTCTATGCCCAGCACATTCAAGAGTTCATCCGCCGCCTGAGCAATTATAACCCTTTCATGGGGCGTCTCGGTTGCCGCTATGGCCACATTGCCTCTGTAGAGCCTTGCGCTCTGCAGTATCTCGTAACGGGAAACTGTGCTCTCTATGTCGTTTTGAAGCAGTCTTTTTACCACCAGAATATCCGCTCCCGAACGGAGGAGGAAGGCTGCCGCTTCAAACGTGCGTTCACCCGTTCTAAGAGTAAAGCCCTTGGTGTCCATAATCATACCCGAGAGCATTGCCTCGGCCTCGAACTTATAGAGGTCGCCGGTTTCGAGCTGTTCTTCCAGAATTTCGCTCATAAGCTCACAGGTGCAGGAGGCTATCGGCTCGACAAAAGAGAGCGCCGCCTTTTGAATAAATGTCTCCGCTCTGCGGTGGTGGTCGATAACCGCTACGATGTTGCAGGCGTCTATGATTCGCGGCTCTATTGTCTGTTCGGGCCTGTTTGTATCCACAACAACGAGAAGGGTGTTTTCATTCACCCTGCTCAAAGCATCTTCGGGGCTTTTTAGTACTCCCCGATATTCCTCCTGCTCTTCGAGCCGAGCTATAAGAAGCTCCGAGGCTGTTCTGTTTCGATTTAAGATAATTTTGGCTGCTTTCCCTAATTTCCTTGCCAAGGCGCACACGGCGACGGCGGCTCCGACGGCATCCATATCGGGCTGCTTGTGTCCCATCACATAGACTTTCTCCGCCTGACTTATAAGNTCGCTAAGCGCCTGCGCCATAACTCTGGACCTTATGTTGCTGCGNGTCTTGATTTCGCTGCTCTTGCCGCCGAAAAACTCNAACTTNTTCTTGTCNCGCAAAACCGCTTGGTCGCCCCCGCGGCTCAAAGCCATCTCGGAAGCCATGCTCGTAAGTTTGAGATTTTCGGAGAGATTCTCGGCGCNGTANCCTATGCCGATGCTGATGGTGGCATGCATGCCTATTCTTCCTTCAACCTTGTGCACAGTATCAAGTATAGGAAAATCTGCGGNCTTGAGTCTCTCGAGATATCGCTTTTCAAAAAGAAACACATACTTATCTTTTTCAAAGCGCCTCAGAATACCCTGTGTGCTCTCGATCCACTGAATGAGCAGTTCCTCGATTTGATCTCTTATCTCGTTTTTTCTTCGATCGACAAGACCTTTCGTGAGCTCCTCGTAGTTATCTATCGTCACATACCCAACACAGGGACGNGACTTNTNNTATTCTAAATTTAAGTCTTCAAAATCCGTCCTGTCGACAAAGTAGCAGATTGCCAAAAGCCTGTCGTCCTCGTCATCCTTATCCCTTGCTATTTTATTGCCGTAGGCCTTAAATTTTCTGCCGTCTACCTCAAAGAGCGCGTCAGATTGATTTTCATTCTCCCTAAGCCAGCCGGCGGTAAATCCGGGAATAAAATCCTGCACTCTTGCATCTACTCTCTTGCTTACTCTCTTATTTATCTCATAGAAGCTCCTGTTGCCCCATACCAAAGCGTCGTTTTCGAGCGCCAGTATTACCATCGGCAGAGGGAAGTTGAGAAGCGAAAAATTTTTGGCAAGATCTGTATCTTTACGCAGCGACTCCATAATACTCAGAAAATCTTTTTCCTTTTTCTTATGCAATATGAAGTGATATATGAGAAAAACTAGGATAAGAAAAGCCTGCACCGCCGCCACATAGAATTGCTTAGTGAGCAGACTTATAATCGCAAATATGAAGAGCGGAATGAGATAAACCCAAATCTTTTGCTCAATTAGGTTCTGNATCTTCTTATTCATGTTTCCTCCATGATTTTTGNTTTTAAAATTATACCAAACTCNGCCTTCTTATACAAGATTTTCGCTGTTTTTTTACCAATTGTCCACAAAAAACGAAAAAGCCCGAAATGCTCNGGGCTTTTTANGATTATTTATAGTTTTATCTCGTCTAAAGCCTTGAGCCAGAGTGTGCTTTCGGCATCTGAGGGCATTTTATATCCTGTCCTCGGCGAGAAGGTAAAGCCCATCTGNTCGGGACCGTCTGCCGTTGTCGAACGTTTAAACTGCTGTANAAAAAGCCTNCTGGAGTAGCTTAAGAGCCACTTTACCAGCGTCTTCCTGTCGTATTCTCCCTTGAACACATACTCGGAGATTCTGATGAGCTTTTTGGGATCGGTGCCTCTCATAAGCATGTGATATAGGAAGAAATCCTGCAACGAGTAGGGACCCACGCTGTCTTCGCTCTTTTGAAGGAGCTCGCCCCGCTCGGAGATTGGCAGAAGTTCCGGGGTGACNGGAGTGTCGAGTATGTCGAAAAGNGCATCGCTTAAAATCTTGTCNGCTGTCTTTTCCGCATAGTGCCTCACTACTGCCTGCACCATGGTCTTTGTGAGTCCCGCGTTGATGTCGTAGTTGGAAATCTGGTCGCCGTTAAAGGTGCACCAGCCGTCGGCCTGCTCGCTTAAGTCCTTTGTGCCGACATGTATGCCGCCTACCTTGTTCGCTATGTTTAAAAGCGCCATTGTACGCTCTCTTGCTTGGACATTTTCGAAGACGACGCTGTAGTCGTAGAGCGAGTGGTCGATTATTTTAAAGTGCGCTTTCACGCTCTCGTCTATCGGGATAACTCTAAGCGTTGCGCCGAGCTGCTCGGCTATTATTACGGCATTGGACTTCGTCCTCTCGGTCGTTCCGAAGCAGGGCATGGTCACCGCAATTAGATTCTCTCTCGGCATCCCCAGCATATCGAGCGCTTTTGCGCAGGATAGCACTACGAGAGTTGAGTCCACTCCCCCGGAAACACCTATTACCGGCTTATAGAGCCCGGTGTATTCCATGCGTTTTTTGACGCCCATGGCTTGAATCAGCATGGCTCTCTCACAAAACTCTTCCAGTTCGTCTTTTTCCGGAACAAAGGGGAGTTTTTTATATTCTCTTGTCAGCCCGCACTCGCCGACCTCACTTGATCCCCACTCTATTCTTCTGTCGTCGAAGCTATCTGTGGACTTGAAGGTCTTCATGCGGCGGCGCCTGTCGATAAGGTAGTCTATATCAATTTCGCTCATGGCGGAAGCTCCGAACTCTCCGCAGGAGAGCTGCTCTCCCGCCTCGTATATAAGGCTGAGACCGGAATAAACATAATCCGTAGTGGACTCGCCCTCGCCGGGAGCTGCGGAAGCTATTGCCGCAG
>JGI24710J26742_10003535_pt1 | contig 13181 bp, 12 predicted proteins | sample BioPla2DNA2_FD_26742 | JGI IMG/M metagenome (IMG submission 26742) | reverse complement strand
TGAAGAATTTAGGATTGAAATCTCCAATGCTTTTGATAAATGGTTAGGCGGTAAGAAGCCTGATAGATCTTAGTGCTGTCTGCCAGCGTTTGACGCTTACATTTTATCAAAGGTGCGGATTTATACTCGGAGGAGTCGATACGATGCTGTATCAGAACTTTCCCAACAGCGATGAAAAGGCTTTGTTCTGGTATAAAATATTATAGTTTCCCTCTCAATCAAAACATATAATAAGAGCTAACCGTAAAGAAACAATCCTGAAGGTAACGCATAGAATATATATACCGATGGCAAAGGCGTCATTATAAATGGCGCCTTTTTATTTTTTGCAGGAGGGTGTTTATGTGCGGAATTGCAGGTTGGATTGATTATAATTTGGATTTAAGAAATCATGAGGATATAATAAACAAAATGACAGGTACGTTAGTGCGCAGAGGTCCTGATGCTCAAGGCATTCATCTTAAGGAAAACGTGTGCCTGATGCACCGAAGGCTCATTGTTATCGATCCTGTAAACGGAATCCAGCCGATGACGAAAGAAAAAGGCAATACCGGCTATACCATTGTATATAACGGAGAACTTTATAATACAAATGAGCTCCGCGGCGAGCTTTTAGCTTTCGGATACCATTTCCGGGGACATTCCGACACCGAGGTTCTGCTGACAGCGTTTATACATTGGGGCGAATCTTGTCTTGAAAGGCTGAACGGCATTTATGCTTTCGGGGTTTGGAACGACACAGGCAAAACTTTGTTTTTAGCCCGCGACAGAATGGGCGTAAAGCCGCTGTTTGTATATAACTATCCCGATGGTATCATTTTCGGCTCCGAATTAAAAACCTTGCTCGCAAATCCGTTGGTTAAGCCCAGGGTTGATAATAACGGTCTCAAGGAAATCTTCCTTTTGGGACCGGGCAGAACAAGCGGCAATGGAGTTATCAAGGGCGTGACAGAATTAAAACCCGCGGAGTTTTTGGTCTTCGAGCAAAAAACGGGATTGAAAGTCCGAAAATACTGGAGCTTAAAGGCCGGTGAGCATACCGATGATGTCAAAACCACTATCGAGAAAACCCGTTTTTTAATTACCGATGCGGTCAAGCGCCAGTTGGTATCGGATGTTCCGTTATGCTGCTTTTTGTCCGGAGGACTTGATTCAAGCATTATTTCAAAAATAGCCTCCGATGAGTATTTATCGGGCAGCAAAGGAAGGCTTCATACTTATTCGGTTAACTATGTTGACAATGATCAATATTTTGTAAAAAATATTTTTCAACCGAATTCCGATGAAAAATATATCCGGATGATGGTAAATGAGATTGGATCGCAGCACCATGAAGTTTTGCTCGACAATGAAGACTTGGAAAAGCATTTGGGCGATGCGGCGTTTGCCCGTGATTTGCCCGGTATGGCGGATGTCGATTCTTCACTGCTCATGTTCTGCAGGGAGATAAAAAAGGAGTTTACCGTTGCAGTTTCGGGTGAATGCGCGGATGAAATATTCGGCGGTTACCCATGGTATCATAACAGGGATATTTTATTCAAGAATACCTTCCCCTGGTCCCGGCCTTTGGATTTAAGGCAAAGCATTTTAGAGCCTGGCTTGCTGACAGACGGCGAAGAGTATGTAAAACAGCAGTACAGCGATACCGTAAACAATACGGATATCTTACCGGGTGAAGGAGAACTTGAGGTGCGCATGAGGCAAATGTTTATGCTTAACCTGAATTGGTTCATGCAGACATTGCTCGACAGAAAAGACAGAATGAGCATGTACAGCGGGCTTGAGGTAAGAGTGCCGTTCTGCGATCACCGCCTCGTAGAGTACGCCTATAATATGCCCTGGAACATTAAGTCGCTTAACGGCAGAGAAAAAGGGATTGCAAGGGAGGCAATGAAGGGCATCCTGCCGGATGAAATCATATCGCGCAAAAAAAGCCCGTATCCGAAAACTCACAATCCGAAATATTTGAACGCAGTTAAGTCAAGCCTGCAAAAGATACTGAATGATTCAAACTCTCCGTTGGTGCAGTTGATTAACATACAAAAGGTGCAGGAGATTATCGATTCCGATGGAAAGTCGCTTTCAATGCCTTGGTATGGCCAGCTTATGACAGGCGCACAGTTGATGGCATATTTAATCCAGGTTGATATCTGGATGAGAGCGTACAAGATTGAGATCGTATAAAATAATACACTGCTTTTGAAAAAACCTGACATACTGTTGTCAGGTTTGCTGTGATATCATATACTATATGTAAAATCATTGAAATTTTTAACAAAAAAGATAAATCAAATGAGCTGCTATGCCAGGACAGAAAAGGCGAAAGGATAGAATGTGTCTTTAGTACGCTTTGCGCTCTTGAAGGCGCTGTTAAGGGTATAAGGTGGCATTATTTGGACTGCGAAACAAAAGAAGAATTGAAGAGCTTTTTTGAATCATTCAAATAGTATTTGCTATAAATGTACCAATTACGCAACCGTGTTTTTTTGACTGCTCCAGGATTGCCTAAAGCTTGCAGACAAAGAAAGGAATGATAAGAATGCAGTGGAATGATTTATTCCCGTCATTCAGACAACCGTCAATGGACGAAATTGCCGATTATATCGGAGGCGATGCGAAAGAGTTATGGCAATCACTAATTGAATATATGAACTCCGCTTATAATGCAAAACCTAAATTATCCTACAGCGCCTGTTCATTAAAACCAGGGTGGAATGTAAAATTTCAAAAAAACGGTCAGTCATTTGGTACGCTGTACCCTGAAGAAAACGCCTTTTCGGTTATGATCATAATCAGTTATAAGCTTGATCCCCTGATGATGTCAATTTTACCGGATCTGAGTCCCGCAACGGCTGAGCTTTATAATAAAGCCGGTGATTATATGAAAATGGGTAAATGGATTATGCTTAAAATTAATAACTCAACTGCTCTCGAAGATTATAAAAAAATATTAACAGTAAAGCTGCCTCCAAAAGTAAAGCAATAAAATTTTTGTTTAATCCATTCGCAAAAGTTATGCAGTTGTTGCAATCCTTGGATCTATATTTTAAGTAAAATTGTCATAATTGAGGTTCCTTTTTCTTCGATTAGCATTTTGTTTCTTTCTAACCATTTTCACGTCATAGACAATTGAATCCATAAGGATAACCCGAGCCCCCTCACAGATGGGGATAACGCGGCTTCCGGCAGAAAAGCGAAGTTTAATATAAATGAATAATATCGATAGGAATAAAAGCATATAAATAGTATAATATGCTATAGAAACTGTCTCTGAAAAATGGAGAGAGGTAATATTTAGCCACGAGGGTTTTGCAAAATATTAATGTCTGAAAATTGTAAAATTCCTTCCTAAATACAATAATATACTTATTTTTTCGGAGGATATAAGCTATGAGCAGCAATTCTTCAGGAAATACAAGACAAATTCTGATAGTCGGAAATGGGGCTGCGGGGCTTTCGGCAGCAAAAGCAGCCAGAGCCCAGGACCCGGAGGCTGAAATAACTATGTTTGGCGAAGATAATCGGTTACCGTATTACAGGCTTCGCTTATGTGAATACATTGGCAAGAGTGTGGATTACGACGGGCTTGAAATCAGCAATGGGGAATGGTTTGAGAAAAACAGAATTCGGGTTGAGTTATCCGAAAAAATTACGGCGATAGATGTCACAGCTAAAAAAATCAGTTCAAATGATAAGGAATACAGCTATGACAGCTTGGTACTGGCTACCGGAAGTAAGCCAATCATACCCTCCTCCATTAAGGGTAAGGAACTTTCAGGTATCCACACAATATGGACTTGTGAGGATATTGTCGAAATTAATAAGAGTCTTATTAATGCGAAAAAGGCGGTTATTATCGGCGGCGGTCTGCTTGGGCTGGAGGCTGCACATAAAATCTCTGAGACGGGTATTGAAGTATCATTAATAGAATGCATGCCAAGGCTTCTGCCCAAACAACTGGATGAAGAAGGCTCGGAAATATTCAGAGACAAGGTACAGAGCCTGGGTATATCGGTTTTTTGCGGGAAATCCGTATCAGGGTTTGAAGGGGATAATAACGGACATGTTGCACAAGTACGCATGGCTGATGACACGCTGATTGAAGCCGATATTGTTGTTGTAGCGGTAGGTGTTGCACCTAAAACTGATGTATTCCAAAACAGCGGTATAGATATGAACCGCTTTTTAATCGTTAATGAGAAAATGGAGACCAGCATTAATAATATATATGCAGCAGGAGATGCTGCATGCGTCAACGGCAGATGGTTCGGACAATGGATAGTAGCCTCAAAACAGGGACAGGTTGCAGGAACAAATGCCGCAGGGGGAAATGCTGTCTACGAAACAACTGATATTCCTTATATACTTTCCACGATGGGAACAAGAGTAGTTTGCTCAGGCGATACAGGTATTTTCCAATCGAATAATTCCGAAATTACATATGAAACAGATAAAAAGATCGACAAAGAAAAATTCAGCTATTCCAAACTTGTATTCCGTAACGGGTTGTTTGTCGGATATATGCTTGTCGGTGAACCGGCAAAAGCTATGAATAAACTCCAGCCGCTGATTAAGACCGGCGTAAGTGCTGAAGACATTAACAAAATTCTATATAAATAATTTACTAAAACAAGGTACAAATTGGAACAAATCAATACTTGATATCGTCTACTGTATAAAGATAATTATGCATATTATTCAGCATAATTATCATGGAGGGTTTATTATGGAAAGAAAGGGAATCAGCAGGAAGAATAATTTAAGAAAACTGGTAACAGGTACTTTAATTCTTGTATTTTGTTTGACGGTTTTGTATGGATGTAAGGAGAATCAGGTTCATACGCCGACTGACAATGAACAAACCGTTGTTCCAACCGGGACATTAACCGATACGACAACGGATAATACAACTGCGAAAAGTTGGATGCTAACGAATTAAAAGACTATACGCTGCCAAATAGTGAAAATACCAACCTGAAAGAGTTAACTTTTATTTATAATGACAATAATATAGCTGGCATTTCTGATATGATTGATGATGAAAAACTTGAAAGTATTCTTGGGGAAGCGGAAGAAATCAAATCGCACACTTATTCTTACGATGATGGGTTGAATATGGATATGCTTGTTGGTTTCACAGAAAAGCAGTACATATATCCGGGGCTTGAAATAAAGGCAATAAATACATACAAGGATGAAAAGTTTTTTATATTTCAAATAAAAATTACGGATTCAAGCTATTCTACAATGCGAAATATCAAAGTCGGAGACAGTGTTGAAAAGCTTAAGGAGGCGTATCCTGAAGGAAAAATGCTTGGAAATGGGGCAACCAATAAGGAGGATGATTATCAATATCTGACGGCAGATTATGCTGAAGGAATAAAATTTCATGTAAAAAATGATACGATCGAAAGTATCCTGATGTATAAGCTTCTGGATTAATTTGTTGATATGCGGATAACTGACACCTCATTTTTTCATTGCCTTTCTTTTTTGATATAGCTTTTAATAATTTCCTTTTTAAACAGTGCAGTTTAAATCAGAAGGCAGCCAATAATGGTTGTCTTTTGGTTTAATTGATTTATAATAGTAGATGGTGTATGTAAAATAATACAGCACTATGAATTTAAGATTTTTGTTCTTATTCATTTTCCCGTTTTCTTAATAAAGGCTGTTTGGAAAGGTTGTTGAAAATGAAGAATAAAGCAAGTCTTTGCCTGGTAATTATAACGGCGGTTTTTATGGTCGCAGGAAGTCTTAATATTTATGCGGCAGAATTGAATGACAGCACGGAGGACTTATCGAAAATCTTTACAGGAGACAGGTTTCATGAAATTACAGTTGCTGAGGCCGATAATCTATTTAACAGCGGGGAAAGTTTTATTTTAATATATTATAGCCACCAATGCGGCATTACACTGAGCCGTGTTGCTACATTTCAGAAGCTTATGGATGATTATGGCGTACATATTTACGGAATTAACGGTATCTATGAATCCGGACCGCGCTGGATGTGGGATAAATTTGACGGGGGCATCTATTATCCGGTTGTTTGCACTGTGATAAACAATAAGGATTATACCTGTTTGGATGGAAGCTATAGTTTAAATGAACAGGTACTGCAAATAAGCGATTATATGATGAAAACCAAGGATAAATATCAATACAATGATATCTGGCAAGGATTTTACGAATTAAACTCGGCAATGTACAATAAGGCGAGGACAGATCGGGAAGCATTGGACAGATATCTTGTTTCCACCGAATATATCCAGGTCTATGACCCTGAAATTTATAAACTTTCTAAAGAGATTGTTGCCGGTTATACGGATGACTATGAGAAATTAAAAGCCATACATGACTGGGTTGCTGACAACATTGCACATGATTCTCATATTTTTCGTTACGCAACTGATGATTACTACAAAGTATCGGATAGAGATTACTCTGCAAAGGGGACTCTTAAATCAGGAATATCCGTATGTGTAGGCTATGCAAATTTAACGGCTGCCCTGGCCAGAAGTGCCGGGATTCCCTGCAAGGTCGTGACAGGATTTATAGATGATTTCAGGAATTCAACTGAGCAGTTCCATGAGCTGTTTACTCTGTATAAAGATTATCTTAATTCAAGGGATGAAACGATGTTTTCGGGAATTAAAAGCCATCATGTATGGAACGAAGCATTTGTCAACGGGCGATGGGTTATTCTTGATACGACCTGGGATTCTAAAAATATATATCGTGACGGTGAAATAATAAAGGAAAAGTCCGGTGATCAATATTTTGATATTGACCTGAAGACATTTTCAAAGACTCATGTTTATTGGAATAGTGAATTTTTTGATTATGTTCCCGGTGAACCGGTAAAAGATACGGAAGAGATTCCGGTTATGTCCGTACCTAATTCTTCGCGCATTATTGTTGATGGAGAGCCGATTTCCATTGATGCGTATACGATTAACGGCAACAATTATTTCAAGCTTCGCGATATAGCGTATTTATTAAAAATAAAAAATTCACAGAGACAATTTGAGATAAAATGGGATAATATAGCAAAAACGATTTATATTATCACATCTGAAAGTTATACGCCTGCCGGAGGAGAATTGAAAACGCTTATTGATGCAAGTCCGCAGAAGGCTGTTAAAAATTCCTCTCCTGTATACCTGGATGGAAATAGAATCGAACTTACCGCATATACAATCAACAGCAATAATTATTTCAAACTCAGGGACATTGCCTCTGCTGTAAATTTTGATGTTGACTGGGACGGGGAAAACAAAACCATTATTATTGAAACGAACTGCGACTATACCCCGGACTGATTTGTTTTAAAATGGATATGCATGGTGAAACGGAGGAAAAGCTCTAATTTGAATAAGAGGGGGCTATATTATGAATTTCAATAAATTAAACAAGTTGGCCTGGGAAGAGGCCTTTGATAACCGAAAAGCGGGATGGGGCGAAGATATAGCTGATAGGATAAGAAATGAAAGGTATCCTTTTTTGGTGAAAGATTTAATAGAGGAACTTGGTAATTTTGATTTTAAAGGTAAAACTATTGCTCAATTTTGCTGCAACAATGGCCGTGAACTGCTTTCGCTGTTCAAAATGGGAGCAAAATACGGAGTAGGATTTGATATTGCCGAAAACCAGGTTGCGTTTGCAAATATGACAGCTCAAGAACTGCAGATGAATTGTACTTTTATCGCAGCGGATATTTTAGAAATAGACAATAGTTTTTATAATACTTTTGACTTCATTTTTATAACAATTGGGGCAATAACCTGGTTTAAAGACATAAATGCCTTTTTTGAAAAAGTATCTGCATGTTTAAAAGAAGGAGGATATGTATTTATTAATGAACAGCATCCGGTAACCGATATGCTTGCAGCGGAAGGTGAAGAAAACTATGACCCGTCTTCACCGGAAAAACTGGTAAATTCATATTTTAAGAACGAGCCATGGATAGAAAACAATGGAATGGAGTATATGAGCGATTCTACCAAAGAATATAGAAATACCTTCTATAGTTTTTCCCATACTTTTGCAGATATCCTGAATGCAATTATAAAGAGCGGCCTGCAGATAAAAAAATTGAAAGAGTTTGAATATGATATTTCAGGATTATTTCCTGATTTGAATAATAGAGGGATACCTTTGTCATATATTCTGATTGCTGGTAAATAAAGCAATCATACTCCTTTTACAAATTTATCTAAAACTTACTGCTGACCGCTATTTGACTATGGAAAGGAAGTACGGTATAAGCGTGTTTAAAGTAATCGATCAAATTCAGGAATTATCTCCTTGTGCTGCAGTTAGATACAGAATTAAAAGAATACTCAAGCAAGAAGTTGACCCGGAACTGTTTGATGAATTCTATAACAGCAAATGGGTTGAATTGTTGAAAGCAAACCAGCTTGATGACGGCGGATATGGGAGGTTTCATTCCCGAAACTCAAAAATAAAGCAGAAATTTCCTACTACAGAAATAGCTATTAATTCAATGAAAATGCTGGATATCCAACGTGGGAATTTTCTTGTAGATAAATTATGTGACTATATGGAGAAAATATTAAAGAATGAAATTGAATGGCCGGACGGTTTTGAAAAAAATAAATGGTACAGGCCTGCTCAACCTTTGTTTGTCGCATCCAAACTCTCAATATTTGGTTCAAATTGTAAGGAGTATAAGGAAATATTCAATTGCTGGCATACTATTTTAAAAGAAGCATTTGCAGGTGGTGAATATAACAAGGACAGGACAAACAAGATATCAAAAGAATTATTGGGTTGTGATATTGACGGGAGTTATATTGGACTCAACTCAATCTATCTCATTGAGCTATTCGGCAACATGCAAGCAGAAATAAGTGATGTGTTGAAACAGAATTACCTAAAGTGGCTGCATCATAATGGAAAAGTTATTTGCTATACAAGTGTTATATTAAATCAAGGCTTTGATAACAATTTTTCTGAATTATATAATGTATATTTTCTTCTTTCCAAATTTCCTTGCTTCAAAATAGAATTTGAAGAAGAATTGAGTTGTCTGAAAGATAAAAGGAATCAAGATGGTTTTTGGAATTTTGGCAAGGATTTTTCATGTCAGAAATTATCCGATGATTGGAGAAGTCAGGATAAAATGAATATTGATCATACTATTATGGCTTTACTCTTGTTTGACAATGGATAATTCATCGTTATTCTTTCCTTAAATGTGACGAAACAGTAAAATAGCAGGCTTGAAGTCATATTTCCTCATACTCAAAAAAATCGGGATTATTAAAAAATTAATGTAACCTTTTCCGGCTTTATGGGATGTTGTTAGTGAAAGGCAGAGGAGTGTGATAGATATATGATATCCCTGGCAAATACAGACGAAAGATTCATGCATATTTATCAAAAGTTCAGGAATACTGTATTCGGCATCGCGTTCAACTATACAAAAAGCAGTGCGGATGCTTGCGATATCGTCCAGGACGTCTTCATTAAGTACATTTCCAACAAAAATACTTTTAACAGTGATGAACATATTAAGGCATGGTTTATCCGGGTTACGATCAATGAATGCAAAAAACATATGATGTCATCCTGGGTAAGACGGACTGTTTCCCTTGAAGACCAGACGATACCATATGACTATGGCCATGAAGACCTGGAACTTTTTGAGGCAGTCATGTCGATGCCGCTGAAATATCGTACTCCGATTCATCTGCATTATTACGAAGGATATTCTATTTCTGAGATAGCCTCTCTTCTCGGCGCCAAAGAGAGTACTGTCAAGGTCCGTCTGCTAAGAGCAAGGAAAATGTTAAAGCTTAAATTGAAGGAGGTTTTTGAAGATGAACATCAGGTACATTTACAAAAAAACATTCAGCAAATACTATGATCACATAATCAATGATGAGGAAATTCTGCGGAAAATCGATCAAAAATGCAGCAGTCCGAGAACGCGTCTTAGATACAGGTGGGCCGCTATTGCAGTTGCTTCGGTACTTCTTATGATAGGTACGACGTATGTCGGTGCTTCAGTCGGATTGTTTCAGTTATCCGGTATTTTCCGGACAAATGTAAATGATCCGGTCAGCGCTGACCTTATGGATGCAGGGATTGTACAAGAACTTAATATTGACGGCGAGCATGATGATTTCACATTGAAACTTGTAGCCTTTACAGGAGATGTGGAAACCCACAAAGTGTTGTTTGAGATGATACCCAAGAAAGACCTTGGTGACTATGAAGTAGAAATTGTCGGGCAGACCGTTTCTCCGGAAATAATGAAAAGAGAAGACTGGATCTGGGTATATGGGACACGTGAAGCATTGGGCACAAAGGTGACATCTGATGATGGCAAGGATGTGTATTATTTCAGTTATGAACTTCCGCCGCATTGGGTGAAGGAAACCAATGAAGATGTAGTGATACGGATTTCAAAAATCAGGCTATATGACAAAAATATTACACCAAAATGGCCGCTGAGAATAGGGCAGAAGGTTGATGAGAGCCAATTAGCCGGTGTGATAAGCTGCGAGTTGTTATACAGATTCACACCTGACCGCTCAATTCTGCAGAAACCTGTAATCAAGGCTGTAAATCAGTCCATCACGAAGGTGGTTTTTGATGATTTCGGTATTCCCTATGACTACAAAGACAGCGACTTTTATAAAGGTGAAATCATAGCTCCGAAGAAAACCAGGAAACTCAGGATCGATAATATAACCTTTTCCAACTACAAGGCAGAAATTAATGCAACAATCATGGACAGAGATATTACGAGTATTCAGGCATCATACACATGGCACCAATGTGTCGTACCCGTATTTGTTACAAAACATTTCTGGAATGGAGTAGACGACAGTCAGTCATATAACTTGGTATTAGTTGACAATACAGAGCGTCTCCGTTTGTTTGCCGATGGTGTTGAGATACCTTTGCTTGAATCGCTATGTTATCTTCCCGGCGAAGGTAAGGATGGATATTATAAATGCACGACTCAATTTAAAGGATTCGACTACGAGAATGCGCAAAATATCGAAATCCATTTTGGCGATAAGGTTTTTGTCATCAAATAAGTAGTGTTTCGGTACGAAGGGATGATCTTAATCATCCCTTTTTTTTGTGCGAAGCGTTCAGCGAAGTGCATTGCTGTAACATATTTCAAGTATCTGCACTGACAAGGGTTGAAAACTTGAATTCATATGGATAGACGATACTTCGGGATTTGCCTGTGGTTGCCGCACCTGGTGATCGTTAGCCGGCCGGTGTGCTGAAACAGGGGGAACTTACCGCACTTTTAGGCAGCGATAACAGGCAATGGGTGAAAATTCAGGGCGAGAGCGGGAACGTTGGCTGGTTTGAAGTCCGCAACTTCAATGAGATTGTCATTGATGGCAAATGTTATTACGCAGGTGAGTTCTTTGACAGGCTCTGCTATGCTGATTAGATTTTTGATTCTTTAACTCCACTGATAAGTATTATGGGAACAGTTATATAACAATAAACCCTGCTAGAGTTGAATCTGTGTTTTCAGCCAGGATAATATGTCGTCATATACTTCCTGCCGGCCTATTTCATTGAGGATTTCATGCCTTTTGCCGGGGTAAAGCTTTATTTGCACGTTAAAAAGTCCTAATTTCTTATAAAAATCGTATAGTTCCAATACCTTTTTCCCGTATTTGCCTACAGGGTCTTCTTCTCCTGAAATGATAAATACCGGAAGCGTTTTTGGTATGCACGATGATTTGTTATAATCGTATAATCCTTTTAGCGCATTGAAGAAATAATAATAAAATCCAATCGAGAAGACATTCCCGCACAGGGGATCGTTCTCATATTTTTCAACCTCGCTGTCGTCACAGCTTAGCCATGAGAACTTGCTCTTTGCGTCGGGAATCCTTTTATTATAGCTTCCGAAACCAAGCTTATCAATTAAGAAACTTTTTTTGTTTTCACCGAAAATAAATCTTTGCACGGAAGCAACTATCCTGCCGAATGCAATTTCCGGACCGTCCTGTTTTGCCGAACCGGACAGGATTACGCCGTCTATTTCAGAGCCAAATCTGCTGATAAATGAGTGGGCGAGAAATGAACCGAAACTGTGCCCGAGAATAAATACAGGCAGGCCGGGATGTTTATTTTTAATCATTTGAAGAAGGATATATGCGTCCCTGATGATTAATTCAAATCCATCCTGCCCGATAATTCCTATCTCATCCGGGCTTTGCACCGTCTTTCCGTGACCTCTGTGATCATTAGCATAAACGATAAATCCGTTCTTGTTTAGAAACGAGGCAAAGTCTGCATACCTGGCTGCATGCTCGGCCATTCCGTGAAGGATTTGAACTGCGCCTTTTGGCTTGTCCGTTTTATTCCAAACATAAGCGTGGATTTTTTTATTGTCTTCATAGTCGTAGTAAAATGAATGGTAATTATCGGGCTGCGCCAATTAAGTTCACCGCCCTTCTGTGAAAATATCCAACGAAAAGAAGAATTCCAATTAGTGATCTGGATTATCTACTAATTATTATATATTAATTATTAGTACAGTTGCAATCTTTAGCTTATTGACGAGCTTGTATAATTTATGCTAATATCTTAACCTTTTCCTTCAACATCAAAGAAACGGCTTCCAGATAGTCTCCTTCATATTTAATCGTGTTATTGACAAGCATAGTCGTGAATCCGTGAATGAGACTCCATATGGTTAGAGCATCTAAGGACCAGCTATTTTCACTGATACTTTCATTTTTTCGCAGGCCAATAAAAAGATTTTCTAAAACCGATACAATCCATCTGTCAGTATTGATGAATTTTCCGTTTTTCATTATGATGGGATTGTGATGGTCTGTCATAAATATAAATTTGAAATGCTCCGGGTTTTCAACCATAAATTTTACATAAAGTTTACTAACTGCCATAATTTGCTTTCGGTAATCATCTTTATTTTCTGCAAGTGCTTCATTAATCAATGATGTGAATTGATCCGAAACGCTTTTAGTGATGGCATAAATAAGTTCCTCCTTATTTTTGAAATGCCGGTATGGTGCCGTATGACTGACACCGCACATTTCAGCAACTTTTCTTAAAGAGAAAGCTTCAAGCCCAACGCTGTTTAGCAGTTGAAGACCTTTTTCTATCAATTCTTTCTCTAAAAAACCATGATGATATTTTTCCTT
>JGI24710J26742_10003530_pt1 | contig 13195 bp, 10 predicted proteins | sample BioPla2DNA2_FD_26742 | JGI IMG/M metagenome (IMG submission 26742) | reverse complement strand
TGTCGATCTGACGAAACGAGTGGATACCGGTCTGTTTTTGGACCATATGCCGACCCGAGCATTAGTAGGGTCGATGAGCTATGGACTGAAGGTTCTGAACTTGTTTTCCTACACCGGCTCTTTCAGCGTCTACGCGGCACGGGGTGGGGCGGTGCAAGTCGATTCGGTCGATCTGTCGGCGACCTACACCGAGTGGGCTCAGGCGAACCTTGCAGCAAATGGCTTCGTCGGACCGAATTATCCATGTGTGAATGCGGACGCTTTCGAGTATGTCAAGGATGCCTTGGAAGAGAAACGGATTTATGACTTGATCATCTTCGATCCNCCAAGCTTTTCCAATTCACGAAAAATGGAACACGACTTTGACATCGTGCGTGATCATGTGCGCTGGCTTCATGCGCTCAGCGGTATATTGAAGAAGGGAGGAACGATCATCGTCTCCTCCAATTTAGGAGGGTTTTCATTAGATAAGAGCATGTTGGGAGGGTACACGATAGAAGAACGTACCCGAGAATTATTAGCCCCGGGATTCACCCGTCGATCCGGGACCGCCCGAACGTGGGTGCTGACGAAAGAACGGAATCATGCGATACCGGCGATCTTTAGAGACGGCCGGAAGAATACGGAAACAGCGCACGATGAAGCGCAGATGGATGAAAGAGAGATGGACAAGGAAGAAAAGAACAAGCCGGAGGTCAAAGAGGCGGCCCGGGGCGAAGAAGTCGTGGAGCAGGCATTTTTAAGTGAGGAAGAGGATGACGTGTGGACTCTGGTCTGGGAGGAGGAGCCGAAGGAAAAAGCTGAAGTGAAGAAAGAACGCGCTCCACGGCGTGACAATCGCCGCACCGCAGGCGAGAAACCGAGACGGGAGCATGACGACCGTCCCCGCAGATACGACGACCGACCGCGACGTGAATATGACGACCGTCCCCACAGGTACGATGACCGTCCGAGGCGAGATTTTGACGACCGTCCCCGCAGGTATGATGACCGCCCGAGGCAAAAGTATGATGATCGTCCTCGCAGGTATGATGACCGTCCGAGGCAAGTGTATGATGATCGACCGAGACGTGAATATGATGATCGTCCTCGCAGGTATGATGACCGACCGAGACGGGAGTATGACGACCGCCCTCGCAGGTATGACGATCGGCCGAGACGAGAATATGATGATCGTTCCCGCAGGTACGATGACCGGCCGAGACGCGACTATGACGATCGGCCCCTCAGGTACGACGATCGTCCGCGACGGGAGTATGATGGAGAGGATCGTCGCCGCGTTGAACGAACGTTCGAAGACCGGCCGAAGCGGGATGAACGGCCCAGAAGGGAGCGGAAAGCCCCGCCGAAGCCCTATGGGTTTGGAGCCAAGGCTCCTCGGAAGACACGAAAAGAGGAGTGATGGAAATCTCCATGCATGAATCCCGCTGCTCTCTTGGCAGTGGGATTTGCTGTTTCCGGCAACCATGTTTTTTGAACTAATGATATTGTCATAGGTAATAATTCATTGCAGTCGTATAAGAGCTGGGGTATGCTCGAATAATACTTGGATAATTAATTGGGAAGGTGAGCTTGGATAAGGCGAGCATCAGTCGGTTCTATCTGTACAGATAGTATTGGGAATTGGATTTGTAGTAATACAGCTTGCATGCAGGAGGTGATTGCATGATGGAAATAGACACGAATTTCAATTTTTATTCAGATGCCAGTAGAAACGACCCCGATAGCTCCAGCCCTACACTGAAAAGATATCACAAGCTACTATGGAGCAAGCCGATTCCGAATGGTAAATTGTTTGAATTGCATGATAATGTGAGCGGAGCCTACCTCTGCCATACATCAGAGTTGGGCGAGTTCTATCTGGGAAGTGATGCAATCACACATTCCTATAGATATCAGAAACGAAAGCAATGGCTGATACAACAGGTCCCCCAGGAAACGGAAGAGCTGTTTAACACAGGGTCAACGATTGGTGCGTATATTCTTTTTCCCAACAGACGGATTAACGGCAAGCAAACGATCAACCAGGCACGGGGCGTCAACAGCCTTATTGACGATCGATTCGACTTGACCTTGGAATGCATCCGTCGCTTCTATTCAGGCATCGATAGTCCGCTGTACGACACGCTCCTGGTGTATAAGGGATTCTTTGACCTGTTTAAGGATTTCAATGGCTATGTCCAATTTTTCCTGTTGGAGGACTTGGTGGGTAAGGATGGAAGTGTAAAATTCTATTTACCCTTCGATAATTTTGCATCTCCTCCAACATTTTCTGATGTTAGTGACTACCTAACATATAAACAAAAAGTCACGGAATTTATTCATGCAAGGAATCGAAGAATCATCGAATATGTATCCGTAACATCTGTCCGGCAACCATGTTTTTTTGAACTTTATTGACACTCCCATGGGCATCAATTATGATGTTAATGAAATAACGTATCAGTAGCATTTCAATCATATGAAAGAAAGAAGACAGACAATACAGAAAGGCTTGGTGTGGGATGCGCTCAATGAATCTATGAACCATCCCAGTGCTGAACAGATATACGAATCAATTATCGAGAAGCATCCGACGATCAGCAGGGCTACCGTCTATCGCAACCTCAATTCCCTCGTGGAAGATGGAAAAATCCAGCGGGTGCAAGTCATCGGTGGACCCGACCACTATGACCGGATGCTCCACAAGCACTTTCATATCCAATGTGTCGTGTGCAAAAGCGTTCACGATATAGAGGTGGCGAAGGATCTGTCCGTTGAACTTGAGAATCTCGATTTGAATGGGTACCGATTGGAGTCGTACCAAGTAGTGTTTAACGGGGTTTGCCCCGATTGTCAAAAGGAATAACTGTCGTAAGGCAGGACAAGGAGTGTCACATGAATTTAAAGGGAACAAAGACCGAGAAGAACCTAATGGAAGCATTCGCAGGGGAGTCGATGGCTCGAAACAAGTATACCTATTATGCCTCGAAAGCAAAAAAAGACGGGTATGTACAAATCGCTAAACTGTTCGAAGAAACCGCGTTCAACGAACAGGAACACGCCAAAATCTGGTTCAAGCTTCTTCAAGAAGGCGGAGAGATTCAGGGAACCGCCCATAACCTCAAAGATGCCGCAGCCGGCGAGCACTATGAATGGACGGAGATGTATGTGAACTTCGCCAAGGATGCCCGGGAAGAAGGCTTCACCAAAATCGCTTCCTTGATGGACATGGTCGCCAAAATCGAGAAGCATCATGAGGCTCGTTACCTCAACTTGCTGAAGAACATCGAAGAAGAAGCGGTCTTCGCTCGTGAAGAAGAGCAAGCTTGGATCTGCTCGAACTGTGGGCACATCGCATTTGGTAAAAAGGCTCCCGGCATTTGTCCCGTCTGCGCCCACCCTCAGGCGTACTTCGAAATCGAGGCAAAGAACTATTGATCGATGGATTAAGACAAAAGAGGGCAGATCTCAGGGTCTGCCTTTTTTAGTCACCTAGGCCGAGATATCTCATCGGATTGGCAGAAACGAAGCGATCGATCTCCTCATCACTGAACGGAGATTCTTCGAGGATCCGACAGTACGAGGTATATGATTCGACTTTTATCAGATTCACCGAAAAGTCGGAGCCGAACAACGTCCGTGAAAGAACGATTTCTCGTTCCTCATCGCATTCAAGATTGTTGATGTAGTTTGAAAGCTGAACGTAGAAGTATGAATCGCAACCGCTGAAGGAGACATCGCCATAGATGTTCGGATAGCGATTCATCAACTCCGTCAGTTCATAGAACCATGGGGAATCCGGGGTCTTGGTCGCCAAACTGCTGATGACCGCAAGCGGACCCTTCTGCAGTTGATTGTACTGCCACCCATAGTGGGCAAAGTCGATCGTGAGGGTGGGATAGCGGTCAAGCACCGGCTTGTAGGCAAAGGGTGCGGTGTATTTCCAAGCTTCTTTCGCACTGATTCCCCGAAAGCCCTGGTCATCACAGTGGGTTACGATCGGGACCTTGTGTGTCGAGCAGAACTCATACAGTAACTCGACTTTTGCCCGTTCTTTCAGATCGTCCGGCCAAGGGTCATATCCCAAAGGAGGGTAGAGCTTGATGCCCCAGAATCTTCTCCGGCCTTTGGATCGCTTGCCGATGACGATGAAGCGCTCCAGCAACTCTTCGATGAAGTCAATGTTGTGAACCGGAGGATTGATTCCCAAGAAGGGAAAGAACTCAAAGAGACCGTCTGGATGCGCTTCCTGATAAACTTCGATTCCCTCGATCGTATCGGTGATGTAATCGAGAATCCGCACGCTTTTCCCGGTCGGATAATAGAGGAAGTCTTTTCCGATTTTGCTCGTTGAAAAATCCATCAACAGGGGACAGAGACCTATCTTGTCATAGACGAGACCGCGGATGTGCATCTTGCCGTTTCGGATATACGGCTGCTCCGGACGGGGGGCTTTCTCCTCCCGACTTTCAAAACTGCCTCGTAAATCATCTTCCATCATGATGAGCGTCGCACCGATCGATTGCTCGAATGTGGTGAGCGTGTTGGTGATTCGGTTGAGCAGGGATGAACCTTTGGAGCGCTTTCCTACACCGACGATGTAGGAAGGCGAAAGCGCTCCGCTGGTGATGAGATCGGGGATTCCCGATTCGAGGGAGGCGAAGAAGGAGAGGAGGTTGGGATGCTCCAACGTCATCACATGAACGTGAGGGTCAAAGAAGTACTTCATGTTCCTCCTTTTTCTTGACTTATATCCCCATTTTCTTCTTCATGCGAGCCCATGTATCGCGCAAGGTCACCGTCCGGTTGTAGATTGGTTTCCCGGCTGTCGAATCCTTGGAATCGACGCAGAAATATCCGTTTCGGATAAACTGGAGATAGTCGCCTACCTTGGCTTTAAGAACCTCAGGTTCGGCTTTTGCATCCTCGACCACAACCAATGATTCCGGATTCAGATCGTCCAGGAAGTTTCCAGTTTCCTTGCCGGGTTCTTCGGCGAGGAAGAGCTTGTCATACAGCCGAACCTCGACCGATACCCCTTCGGCGGCGCTGACCCAATGACTTGTTCCTCGGACCCTTCGCCCATCGGGGGATTGTCCGCCGCGGGATTCGGGATCATAGGTGCAATGAACTTCAAGAACATTTCCATCATCATCCTTTACGACGGAATGAGCGGTGATATAGTAGGCATAGATGAGACGAATCTCGCTGCCGATCGAGAGGCGGTGATACCCCTTGGGCGGCTTTTCCATGAAATCTTCCCGTTCGATGAACACCTCGCGGGTAAAGGGAACGAGCCGAGTTCCGCTTTCGGGATCTTCCGGATTGTCGATCGCTTCGATGTATTCGACTTTCCCTTCCGGGTAGTTGTCGATGACGACCTTGATCGGATCGAGGACCACCATCATTCGCTTCGCCCGTCTGTTCAAGTCTTCACGGACACAGAACTCCAAGAGGGAGTGTTCCACGATTCCTTCAACCTTCGCCACTCCGATTCTGCTTACGAAATCAAGCATGGCTTCCGGCGAGTAGCCTCGGCGGCGGATACCGCTGATCGTCGGCATTCGGGGATCGTCCCAGCCATCGACGACGCCCATTTGCACCAAGCTCAGCAGGCGGCGCTTGCTCATCATCGTATAGTCGATGTTCAAGCGGGCGAACTCGTACTGACGGGGAGTATGGTCGATGAGATCGATCGATGTCGCCCAATCATATGCCGGCCGGTGATCTTCAAACTCGAGGGTGCAGATCGAGTGGGTGATTCCTTCAATCGCATCGCTGATCGGGTGGGTATAATCGTACATCGGGTAAATGCACCAATCATCCCCGGTTCGCGGGTGGGTGGCGAACTTGATCCGATAGAGGACCGGATCGCGAAGGTTCATGTTCGGACTGGCCATGTCGATTTTCGCCCGCAGCACGTAGGAGCCTTCGGGGTGTTTGCCCGCTTTCATCTCTTTGAAGATGCGAAGGTTTTCTTCGATCGGACGATCACGATAGGGACTGTTTTTCCCCGGTTCGGTCAAGGTGCCGCGATACTCGCGCATCTCGTCGGGATCAAGTTCACAGATGAACGCCTGACCGGTTTCGATCAGATGCAAGGCGATTTCATAGAGCTGCTGGTAGTAGTCGCTGGCATGATACTCATGTTCTCCCCAGTCAAAACCGAGCCAGCGGATATCTCGCATGATCGCTTCGGTGTACTCCATCTCCTCTTTCTCGGGGTTGGTGTCATCCAGGCGAAGGTGGCACCGCCCGCCATATTTGGCTGCCAGACCGAAGTTCAGGGCGATTGATTTGATATGACCGATATGCAGATAGCCGTTCGGTTCAGGGGGGAATCGGGTGACGATTTCATTATTTGGAACCCGGCCGTTGGCCAAGTCGTCTTCAATAATCCGCTCCAGAAAATTCTGGGGCTCTGATCTCATTTCGCGATCGCTCATGCTCATTCCTTATGGTGCGTTATATGTACTTCGGCTATAGTAGCATAGACGGTGTTTTTGGGCGAGAGTCTCTATCCTGATGCGGTGAACCGGAGTTCTTCACACGTCGCCTGATACGCCTCTCCATCGGAGACGAAACATGGACCGAAGCTGATCGAAGCGGTCGTTCCCGGTAGTTCGAACGTACCGATCCACGAGACAGAGTCATCCTCTTCACGTTGAAACCCGATCATCGTCCGCTTTCGGTCCCATTTCATATTCCACTTCAGCGTGTCCTGTCGGGTTGAAAATGGATATGTTGCCGTTGAACGATAGCCTCGAATCGTGCTGAATACTCGGATCGAGTCCTTGTTCACTCCAACGGAAGCGAAAACCGTATCGATGTGGTAGGCGCACAGTCCCACATAGCCGCTCGGGGGAATTGAAAGCCTGATCTCAAACGAAAACGGTTCACCGCTGATCGCGCAGAGCATCGGAGCATCGGGCAATTCAGCAAGAGGGCGGGTAGTGAGGACAAGTGAACGCCAATCTCGCGAAACGTCAGCGGGAGGCACGAGGAAGGTGAATTCTTTCAGTTGGATCCGTTTCATGGTCTTCAGTATACTCACAGAAGAACAATCTTTCCATAACCTCTTTATTGCTCTTCTTCGGTGGTATATGCTTGAACAAAAGGAGTGAATTCATGATAGCAGTCATTGGAGAAGCGTTGATTGATTTTATCGGGCACGGAACGGGAAACCGAACCGTACCGTTTGAATCCCACATCGGCGGATGCGGTATCAATACGGCAGTCGCCGCCGCCAAGGCAGAATCCGCCGTCGGCTTTTTCTGCAAGATTTCCTCCGACCTTTTCGGAAAACGCCACCTCGAGCATCTGGTTGGAAACAAGGTGATGTATGATCCTATGCTGTGCAACGCGCCGGAGCCTTCCTTGTTGGCTTTCGCATCGCTCGATGCAGCGGGCAAGGCGAGTTATGCATTCTACTGGAAGAACAGCGCTCCGGTTTCAATGAGCGTCGAGGAACTGCTTCAAACGATGAAGGAACACACCGACCTGAAGGTCGTCCATATCGGGTCGCTCGCACTGACCCTCGATCCGATCGGTGAGGTGATTCTTGAAGCTCTTGAGCGATATGAACCGAAGCCGATCGTCTTCCTCGATCCCAACGTGCGTCCATCGGTGATCGACGATTGGGATCGGTACCGCATCCATATTGAAAAAGCGGTCGACCTCGCTTCGATTGTCAAACTCAGCGATGAGGATCTGGAGTCGATCTACCCGGATGCGGATGTCCACGCCAAGGCCGCCGAGCTTGCCCGAACGAAGAAGAAGCACATCATCCTCACGCTGGGTCGCGAAGGAGCTGTATGGTATGGCCCAGACGGCAAGGAGGCATTTCACCCGATCATCGATCTTCCTCTCGCCGATACCGTAGGAGCGGGCGATACGTTCAGCGGAACGATTCTCTCCTTCCTTCATGACCGCGGATACTTCGGAAGGGATGGGGAGAAGCCGCAATTGCTTGAAATTCCGATTGAAGTTCGAGAAGAAGCGCTCAAATGGGCTTCCGCCGCCAGTGCCATCAATTGCAGCCGCCCCGGGTGCGATCCCCCTTCTCGGAAAGAGCTCGTGGCGCTCCTTGAAACCCTCTAATTTTTGGAAGTAGACTGTTTTTATGCCTAAAGACCAGAGAAAGACGAAGACCCTGCTCCGCTTGATCCGCTTTGGAATCATTCTGAGCCTCTCTTTATTCATCGCCCTTGCCCTGTATTCATGGACGAAATCGATTGGTAGTGACAAACAGCGCAAAGAGCTCGCCGTTTTGCTGAAGCAGACCGTAGAACAAGAGGGTGTTGAAGCGATTCTCTCGCTCAGCGGAGTGGCGGTTGAAAATATCTTCCACGGCGATGAAGGTCTCATCCTCTTCGAAGGGAGCGACACTCCTTGGCGCTACAGTGCGGATGAGCTGCAGAACATCTCCGTCTACGAAAAAGTCAACAAAAGCGTCGTGAATATCACCACGAACACACTCCGTTCAGCAAGTGATTTTCTTGATGTGCTGCCCGGTCAGGGAACCGGAAGCGGCATCGTTCTTTCCAGTGACGGGCATATTCTCACCAACGCCCACGTCGTTGAAGGCGCCGAAACGATCACGGTGGGCCTCTACAACAATCAGACGTACCAAGCCGCACTGTTGGGTGTGGACAGCGAAGACGACCTCGCGGTGGTCAAAATCGATGTGGGAAAAGATCTCGTTCTATATCCGATCGTGTTGGGAAGTTCTTCCGAGCTGCTCATCGGGCAGAAGGTGATCGCGATCGGCAATCCCTTCGGGTATGACCGGACGATGACCGTCGGGGTCGTCAGCGGTCTCAACCGTCCCGTCCGGACAAGCGAGGGCCGGGTAGTGATGAACGCGATTCAAACGGATGCTTCGATCAACCCGGGCAACAGCGGAGGACCACTTCTGAACTCTCGTGGGGAAGTGGTCGGAATCAACAGTTCGATCTTCTCCACGTCGGGAAGCAGCCAGGGAATAAACTTCGCCATTCCGATCGACACCGCCGTCGAGGTGGTCAGCGAACTGATTCGAACCGGCAAGGTCAGTCGAGGGTGGATCGACGCTTCGATGCTGCAGCTTACCCCCCGCCTCGTGGAGTATGCGAAGCTTCCGATCACCCAAGGAGTCCTGATCAGCCAGCTCGCCCCCGGCGGGAATGCCGAGAAAGCGGGATTGAAAGGCGGAAGTCAGCAAGTTCAATACGGATCGAGCATCTTCTACCTCGGAGGCGACATCATCGTCGCGATCGATGGTGTGAACGTCAAAGATCTTAATGGTCTCTATCTCGCTCTTCTTCCCAAGAAAAGCGGCGAGAAGGTCGCCGTGACGGTGAACAGGAATGGCGATTTGAAAAAGATCGACGTTGTCCTGATTGAACGAACGATGAGCCATATCAGAGCGTTGGTTAGATAAGATGGATGAACGACAGGTTGTAGATGGTTCCTGGGGCGGAGAGACGATCACCAACGTTCACGGCGACGTTTCCTATCAGGAGCGGAGGTTTCACGTCGTCAGCGACTTCGACCCCGCCGGGGACCAGGGACAGGCGATCGATAAACTGAGCAGTGGTGTTCTGGAAGGGCAGCGGTACCAGACCCTCAAGGGCGTGACGGGCAGCGGAAAAACATACACGATGGCGAAGATCATCGAACGTGTGCAGCGACCGACGCTGGTGCTGTCCCATAATAAGACCCTCGCCGCTCAGCTGTATCGGGAGTTCAAGTCATTCTTTCCCGACAACGCGGTGGAGTATTTTGTTTCGACCTACGATTACTACCAACCGGAAGCATACGTTCCGGGCAAGGACCTGTATATCGAAAAAGATGCCGACATAAACGCGGAGATCGAACGCCTCAGACTTTCCGCATCATTTTCTTTGATGGAACGGCGGGATGTCATCGTCGTCGCCACCGTCAGCTGCATCTTCGGCCTCGTGAACCCCGTTTCCATTCGGGATATGGTCTACACGTTCAATACGGGCGAGAAGTTCGATCATAAGGAGATTCTCACCCAACTTGTTCGAATGCAGTATGAACGCAATGACGCGATCCTCAAGCGCGGGTCGTTCCGCGTCCGCGGCGATGTGATCGAAATCTGCCCTTCCTATCTGGAGAACGCAGTTCGGATCTCCGTCGATTGGGATGAAATCGCCGAGATCCGGTGGTTCGATCCGATCAGCGGCGAAAAGCAGGGGAGCGTGGAGACGTTCTCCCTCTATCCGGCGAAGCAGTTCGTGATGCCCCCCGAGCAGGTGAAAGCAGCGATCGAGCGGATTCGATTGGAAATGGAGGAGCAGGTCGAGTATTTCGAATCGCTGGGCAAGCCCCTGGAAGCGGAACGGATCCGCACCCGAGTCGAATATGATCTGGAGATGCTCAGCGAAATCGGGTATTGTTCCGGAATCGAGAACTACTCGCGTCAGCTCTCCAACCGCAAGGCGGGCGAGCGTCCGGCGGTGCTGCTCGATTACTTTCCCCCGGATTTCCTCACGTTCATCGATGAATCGCATGTGACGCTCCCTCAGGTCGGGGCGATGTACGAAGGAGATCGTTCCCGAAAGCTCAACCTGGTAACCTATGGGTTCCGCCTTCCTTCCGCCCTCGACAACCGGCCCCTGAAAGCCGAGGAGTTCGAGCACGTCATCGGACAACGGATTTTCGTCTCGGCGACCCCCGGAAAGATCGAACTGGAAAAAGCGGCCAACGTGGTGGAACAGCTGATTCGACCCACCGGGCTGCTAGACCCCAAGGTTGAAGTTCGCCCCACTGAGGGTCAGATGGAGGATCTCTACGGAGAAATCCGGGCGACCGTGGAAAAGAAGCAGCGAGTCCTGATCACCACGTTGACAAAGAAGATGAGTGAAGACCTTACCGATTACCTCAGCAGCCTCTCATTGAAGGTCCGTTATCTTCACTCCGAGATCGAGACGATCGAGCGGGTTGAGCTCCTCCGAGACCTCCGGCTCGGAGTCTTTGATGTCCTCGTTGGTATCAATCTCCTCAGGGAAGGGCTGGATCTTCCGGAGGTTTCCCTGATCGCGATTCTTGATGCCGATAAGATCGGATTTCTGCGTTCAGCCACCAGTCTGGTTCAAACGATTGGTCGAGCTGCTCGAAACGCCGATGGGCGGGTCATCATGTATGCCGACCGCTACAGCGATGCGATGATCGAGGCGATCAGAGAAACCGAGCGCCGCCGTGAGGCGCAGCTCGCCTACAACGAGAAACACGGGATTACCCCCAAGACGATCATCAAAGCAATCAGTGACATCATTGAACGCGAGAAGGAGACGACCCGGGAGATTCAAAGCCAGGAGATCGAAATCCTCAAGGGCGGATACAACCTCCTGCTCGCCACGGGACGAAAGAAGTATGTCAAGGCTCTTGAAACGGAGATGTTCGAAGCGGCAAAGAACTTGGAGTTTGAACGGGCGGCGCTCCTGCGGGATGAGATTCAACGGATCGAACGGGGAGAGATCGAATAGCGGAGGACCAAGTCGAGAGCCCCGCCGCTCACCACAGGATGCTGATAGAGGAGCTTGTTCGATCCTTCGGTAGGGAATCCCTGATGTTCATGGATGTATTGATAGATCTGATCGAGGGTAACCCGGTCGCTTGTCGTGCTTAACGCCTCCAATAACGCTTTGGTGAAATAGCCATGAATCGGAGAACCGAATCTCGGCTCCTTGCTGGTGTTGTCAGCGGTGGTCGCCGCCAAGACGAACAGACGGGGATTTCTTTCAATGCTCCGGCGGTAAGAGTCCCACAGGTCTTCGAATCGGTTCTCTGAATCGATCATCGACACGTCGCCGCTCTCGGGGATGAAGGAACCGGCATAGCAGGAATCGAGGATCAGCAGGATCGTCGCCCGGCTCCGATCAAACAACGAGGTGAGCTCGTCCACCCCGAGCAGGACTCCATCAAGGTCACCTCCAAGGAGTAGTCCGTCGCTTCGATCCGGCGCCAGGACGAGTGAACCGTCTTCGATCGCATGCCCGCTGTAGGTGATGATGAGCAGATCGTTCTGCTTCATTTTCCCCAGTGTCCGGACGATCGTTTCGATGACGAGTTCTTTGGTGGGAAGATTCTCTTCATCGAGCGAGTAGGCACCAAGCTCGTTGCCCTGCTGGAGCAGAAGGGTGGAGCTGAACGGTTCAGAAAAGAAGAAGGAGTGGAAGCTCTTTTTCAGGGCGATCGCATCGTTTATCGGGCCTTCGAGGACCAGAAGATCCGTTCCCCGGTAGCTGATGCCGATTCCAAGATGATATACGTTGCGGGAAGGCTCAAAGGGAGCCAGCTCGCATGAAGCGAGCGTCATCAACGAAAGAAGAAGCAGTACATACCGTTTCATACCCTCCTAAGGGATGGAACAGGTGATTTCGCATCAAAGCGTAAAGAGGATGAAATCCATCGCTCCGCCGTTGGTCATCGGATGCTGGTACCTCGAGGCCGGTCGATAGATCGTGGTTCGAAGGGGAAGCTTCTGATGTTCCTTGACATACGCATAGAGCGAATCGACGGTAACCACCCCGTTTTTCTCAGCCGGTATGGTATCTCCCATACGAAATGTATCATCATGATAGCCGCCCAGCGCCTCCAAGAGGGCAAGGGTGAAGACGCCATGGATGTGATCACTACCCACTTTTACTAAGAGGGCAAGGGTGAAGACGCCATGGATGTGATCACTACCCACTTTTACTTCATATTCCCATGCTTTGGAATCTGCCGTCGCGGTGAACAGGGTGACCGGGGGGATCGCATAGGACCCATCGCTGAAATACGTATTAAACCAATCGGAGATCGAGGGCGAACGGATCAGGCTGACCGAGGATTCGGACGGTGGCACGCTCATTCCGCTATAGCAGGAATCAAGAATCACCAGCTTACGGCCTTTGACGGGTGTCAACGCGTTTAATAGTTCTTCAGCAACCTTCAGTTCGATGTTATCCTCAGCATCAGACTCGGGGGCCATGACGAGCACGTCTTCCCCGCCGTGACCATGGTAGGTGATGATCAAGAAATCCTCTTCTTCAATGATATTCGCCAATGCGCCCAACAATGAGACGAGATTCGCTTTCGACGCGTATGAACGGATTGGTGTTTCTCCGACCGTGATCATTTCATACGTGGATTGATCCTTAGTATCTCCTTCCTGGTACATGAGATACGAGTCCATCTGAAGATCCGCCAGCTCGGCGACGTGCTG
>JGI24710J26742_10003528_pt1 | contig 13197 bp, 9 predicted proteins | sample BioPla2DNA2_FD_26742 | JGI IMG/M metagenome (IMG submission 26742) | reverse complement strand
ATCGTCGATCCCTTCGCCGATGCCGATGAATTTGACGGGCAGCCGGTATTCCATCAGGAGCGGGAAGATCACCCCGCCTTTGGCCGTGCCGTCAAGTTTGGTGAGTATGATGCCCGTGGGATCGGCTACCTCGGTGAATTCCTTGGCCTGGGAAAGAGCGTTCTGGCCGGTGGTGGCATCCAGTACAAGCAGGGTTTCTTTTTGTGCATCCGGGTATTCCCGGTCGATCACGCGGCGGATCTTTCCCAGTTCCTTCATCAGATTCCCTTTATTGTGCAGGCGGCCGGCGGTATCGCACAAAAGAACATCGGCGCCGCTTGCCCGCATTTTGGCAATACCGTCATAAATGACCGATGCCGGGTCCGCCCCTTCCTGTTGATAGACGATATCGGTGCCGGCCCGTTCTGCCCAGATCTGCAATTGGTCAATCGCGGCCGCACGGAAGGTGTCGGCTGCAGCCAAAAGCACGGTATCGCCTCCTGTTTTCAGCTTGTACGCGAGTTTTCCGATGGATGTGGTTTTGCCGACGCCGTTTACACCGATGATCAAAACGATCAGCGGGCGTTCGTCGGAAAAAGGCACCTGCCCATCCTGTTCGCGGATCAGTTCCACCATTTGTTCGCTAAGCAGTTCTTTGATACCGGCCGGGTCGGTTATGCCGCCGGTGCGCACGCGTTCGCGCAGGCCGTCCATGATCGTCATCGTCGTCTGTACGCCCACATCGGCCGAAACGAGAATATCTTCCAGATCTTCAAAGAGTTCTTCGTCGATTTTTGCGTAACCCTTGATCACTTCGTCGATCTGCTCGGTGAGTTTGGCACGCGTTTTCTGCAAGGAATCGACCAGGCGGTCAAACAGATTCTTCTTCGGCGCATCCAAGCGCGAAACGGGGTCTTTTTCCTCTTCTTCTTTGTGAAACCAGTTCTTAAACATGCTGCCTCCTGCCTATGCGCTTTGTTCTTTCTTTTTGTCTGCCAGTTCCAGCGGTATGATCCGGCTGGTGGCATTATCCTGCATGGTTACGCCATAAATGATATCGGCCAGTTCCATGGTCTGTTTTCTGTGGGTGATGATAATAAACTGGATCCGCCCGCGAAAACTCTCCAGATACTGCTTGTAACGTGCGATATTTGCATCATCCAAAGCCGCGTCGATCTCATCGAGCACACAAAACGGCGACGGGCGCGTTTCGAAGATGGCAAACAGCAGTGCCACGGCGGTCAGCGCCTTTTCCCCGCCCGAGAGCAGGGTGATCGCCTGCCGGGTTTTTCCCGGCGGCTTTGCGATAATCTGCACGCCGGCCTCGAGTACATCCTCGCCGGTTAAGGCAACTTCGGCCTGTCCGCCGTCAAACAGGATTTTAAACACTTCGGAAAACTTTTTATTGATCTGCACCATGCCGTCTCTGAACTGCTTACGCATGGTCGCTTCTATTTTGCGGATGACTTCTTTCAGGTCTTCGGCGGAGGCTTTCAGATCGGCGCTTTGTTCGGTCAAAAAGTCGAAGCGTTCCTGTACGGTTTTGTGTTCTTCGATCGATTCAAAACTGAAGCTGCCGATGGCCCGCAGTTGTTCTTTGATCTCTCTGACGCGGCTGCGGCTCGTTTTGATCTGCGGAGCGGCCTGCATTTTTTCGGCGGCGGTCTCCTCGTCCGTGTTGAGTTCCATCGCCACGGTTTCAAACAGCCGTTTTACTTTGTCCTGTGCATTTTCCAGGCGGAGCGTATGCGTCGCCTGGTCTTTTTCCAGTGTGCGGAAGCGTTCTTCCGCTTCTTTCTGTTCGTTTTCATGTGCCTGCAACGCATGTTCCAAAGTGGTTCTTTCTTTGTCGGAAGCCCTCTTCTTTTCCTGCAGAACGCGTTCTTTTTCTTCTGTATCCAAAAGCTGTGTGCACAGCTTGTCCCGCGATTGTTTTTCGGTTTCCTCTGCCTGCACGGTTTCTTTCAGCGCTTTTTGTGCGCCGTTTTTTTCATTTTCCCGTGCGTTTATCTGCTCCTGCACATCGGCCATACGGTTTTTTATGAGACTGATGTCTCTTCGTTGGCCGTCCGTGCGTGCACGGGTCTGTCCGTATTCCTGTTCGGCCTTGCGCCATTGCGCTTCCGTTTCTGCGAAACGGGCTTCGGTTTTTTGTGCGGCGCGTTCCTTTTCCGCCAGTTCCTCCTGCCGAAACAACAGGGTTTCACGCAGGGAACCGACCGACTCTTCCGTTTGCATTTGGGCCAGTTGCTTTTGTGTTTGTTCCAGGCTTTTCAGGAAAACTTCTGTCTGGGCCTCTTTGGCAGCCAGATTTTCTGCTGCTGTACGCCGGTTTTCATGCAGAATACGCCCTTTGTTCCGCGTTTCTTCCCGCTGTGCCGTGTTTTTTTCTTTGTTGTCGCGCAAATGCCGGATCCGGGTTCGGCTTTCCTGTACGCGCCTCTCCAGGGGCGGTATTTCTGCCGCCAGCTGATCCCGGTCCGATTCACGGGACAAGAGACCGCCTTCTTTTTGCGTATAGCCGCCAACCATAGAACCGCCCGGCAGCAATAATTGGCCGGCCCGGGTCACAAAGCGCAGCCGGTCATACGCCCGGTTTTTTCTGAGGCGGATTCCGGTATCCATATCTTCCAGTAAAACGGTGCGACCCAAAAGAGAAGACAGGACATGGCCGATGTCTTCTTTGGCGGATACAAAGTCCGTCGCTGCGCCGATCACGCCCTTTTCCCCGTCGGGTATTGCCCCCTGATACGGATAGGCCCGGATCTGATCCACCGGCAAAAACGTCACGCGGCCGATGCGGTTTTTCTTTAGCCATTCGATCAGTTGTTTTGCCTGTACGGCTTCCCGGGTTACGATATTGTGCAAGGCCGCTCCCAGCGCGATTTCGATCGGCAGGCGCATGGCGGAGTCGACCGTCAAAAGCCCGCCCAAAGGGCCGATAAACCGCGCGCGCAGCGTAGCATCCTCCTGCGCAGCACGCAAAAGCTGCTGTACGCTCCGGTGATAGCCTTCGTGATTTTTGATCATGTGGTCGATCGCAAGCAGACGACGCTGTTTGGCTTCCAGTTCGTTTTCCTGTTCGCGCAGTGCGTTTTCTTCCTGCAGGATCGCCCGGGTGTCGCGCTCTATTCCGGCATCGTAGGTGCTCAGTTGTTCGGTCAGTGCCCTGTAGTCCTTTTCCGTTTGCTCCGATGCTTTTTTCAGCGCAGCATATTCTGTATGCAGGATGTCTTTTCGTTCTTCCTGCGCTTTCAGCAGCTCGCGGAGTTTTTCGGTTTGATCCACCCGTAACTGCGCGGCATTTTCTCCGGTTTGCAGCTGCAGCTGTGCATCGCGCCAGGCGCGTTCCGCTTCGCGTGCGGCTTCCTTGGCCTCCCGTAATCGGGTTTGCAGCTGTGCGGTTTCTTCTTCCAACCGCTCGCAGACGGCTTTTTCCTTTCCCTGCTGTTCTTCTTCTTTTTTCAGGCGTTCCCGGATCGCTTCTTCTTCTGTTTCCAGTTGGGTGTGCCGTGCGGTCAGTCGGGCCAGTTCGTTTTCCGCCTGCTCGCCTTCTTCTTTCAAACGTTGGGTATCGCGCTGCAAAAACTCGGATTTCTGTTCGGATAATTGCAAATTGCGTTCCGCCGATTCCCGATTCCTGGACAGGATCCGCTCCTGTTCATCCAATGAAGCCTTCTCCTGGGCCAGCCACTCCCGCTTTTCCAAAAGCGGCCGGACTTTGGCGCGGATCTCTTCTCTTTTTTGTTGCGACAAAGTCAGATTTGCCTGCAGCTGTTCTTTTTCTTCTTTCAGTCCCTGCAGCAAAAGCTGCGCCGCCTTTACTTCTTTATCGTAAAAAGCAAGCGTGTGCGTTTCGTGTTCAACGGTAAGTTGCATGCCCTTTTTTGCTTTTTCCGCTTCTTTGGAAAGATAACGCAATTGCTCTTTGAGCTGGGTTATGATATCTTCCACCCGCAGCAGATTCTCTTTTGTCTTTTCCAGTTTGCTCCGCGCTTCTTCAATCTGATAGCGGTATTTGGAAATGCCGGTGGCTTCTTCAAACAGTTCCCGGCGGTCCTGATCTCTGGTGCTGATGATCTCGTCGATTTTTCCCTGTCCGATAATGGAATAACCCTCTTTTCCGACACCGGTATCCATAAAAAGAGAGCGGATGTCTTTTAATCGACATCCTGTACGGTTTAATGCGTATTCCGTTTCCCCGGATCGGAACAATTTGCGGGACACAACCACCTCATCGTAAGCTATCGGCAGTTTTTTGTCCTGATTGTCCAATACCAAAGTCACCTGTGTCATATTGAGCGGTTTTTTCTGATCGGTGCCGGAGAAGATGACATCCGCCATTTTCCCGCCCCGCAGGCTCTTCGCGCTTTGTTCGCCCAGCACCCAGCGCATCGCATCGGCGATATTGCTTTTTCCGCTGCCATTGGGTCCTACAATCACAGAAACCGGCCGGTCAAAATGCAGGACCGTCTTTTGTCCGAACGATTTGAATCCGTAGAGCTCGAGTCGTTTGAGTCGCAATGTCATCCCCCCCTTTCGTTAGTCATATATGACACTATGGATGCAAAAGCCCCGCACGGACCAGTGCTTCCCGCGCTGCCATCTGCTCAGCTTCCTTTTTGCTTTTTCCGGAACCCACTCCCAACTGCAGCGGGCCAACATGGGCGGCCATCGTAAAGATCTTGTCGTGATCGGGTCCGGATTCCATAATCATGGTATAGCAGACTTTGTCTTTTCCCGTCCGCTGAAAATGCTCCTGGAGCTGTGTTTTGTAATCCCGGAACAGATTTCCCGCACTGGTGGCTTCCACAGCGATGGATTCAAAGCGTTCCACCAGCAGGCGATACGTTTTTTCATAGCCCGTGTCGATATAGACCGCTCCCCACAGGGCTTCAAATGCATCGGCCAAAAGCGAATCGCGCTCCGCCCCGCCCGAGAGTTCCTCGCCGCGGCCCAGGCGCATATAATCCCCTAAGCGCATCAAGCGTGCGGCATAGGCAAAAGTGGGTTCGGACACAATCACCGAACGCCTTTTGGTCAATTCCCCTTCGGGTACATCGGGGTATTTTTTGAACAAGACATCCGATGCGACCAGATTCAGAACGGTATCGCCCAAAAACTCCAGCCGCTCGTTGTCTTTGCTGTCATAGCCCTTGTTTTCATTGGCGTAGGATGAATGCGTCATCGCGACATCCAGCAGGCTCCAATGCATAAAGTCATGGTCGATATCGGCTGCCAGTGTGCGCAGCTGTGCTTTTCTTTGCGCAGAAATGCGAATATTCGGGATCGGATAATTCCAACGGTCATACATTAGGCGCCTCGTTCCGGATTCTCTTGGAGCGCTACGGTAAGAGCACCGATGGTGTCTTTTTCAATAAAGAGCACCAGTTTGTCGATCCCGTTGGCAATCGCCTCGGCATTCGAAGAGCCGTGGGCTTTGAATAGGGGTTTTCGGATACCCAATAAAGGAGCGGCTCCGGTTTGTGTATAATCCAGCCGGTTTTTCAGATTTCGCAAGGCGTCTTTTGCCAAAAAAGCGCCGATTTTTGTTTTTGTGCCGGCCATCAGTTCTTCTTTCAGGGCAGAGGTAATAAAACCTGCCGTTCCCTCCAGGGTTTTTAAGGCAATATTGCCGGTAAAACCGTCGCACACGACCACATCGCATACGGAGGAAAACAGATCTCTTGCTTCCACATTGCCGATAAAATGAAGGGGCGCGTTTTCCAGTAAAGAAAAGCTCTCTTTGGTAAGCGCATTTCCTTTGCCTTCTTCGGTTCCGACATTCAAAAGACCGACCCGCGGCTGTTTCAGACCCAGTACATTGCGCGTGTAGATCGATCCCATCAGGCCGAATTGCGTTAGCAGCCTGGCATCTGTATCCATATTGGCGCCGGCATCCAAAAGTACCGTCGGATGCGGCCGGGTCGGCAAAAGAATGGTGAGTGCCGCGCGGGAGATACCCGGCAGTCTTTTGGTGATCAATAGACCCGTGGCAAGCATGGCTCCGGTGGAACCGGCCGACAATAGGCCTTCATAGTCTTCTTCCATCTTTCTTGCACCCAGTACAATGGAAGCCTGTTTTTTTGCGCGTACCGCTTTGGCCGGCTCTTCTTCGTTGCTGATCCATTCGGAGGTCGGCAGGATTTCCATACGCTCGGGCAAGTCCTCCCCGAGCGTCTCCGGACCGATCAGCCCGATGAAAAGACCGGGGTGTTTTATAAGCGCCTGTTTGCAGCCCTGTTTGATTTCTTCCGGCCCTTTATCCGAGCCGTACGCGTCCACCAAGATTTTCATGCATCGCTCCTTTTTGTCACTTATACTTATTGTATCACAAGAATATACCCGGAATCTTCCGTGCATGCAGGCCCCGACTGAACGGGACGGTAAGAGTCGTCTTCTTTCGCAAGTTTTATGAACAGACAAGAAAAGAGCCGCCCGCAGGCGGCTTTCCGTTTCTTACTCAACTTCCAGTACTTCTTCTTTTCTATAATATCCGCAGGCGCGGCATACGCGGTGCGGCAATTTGGGTTCATGGCAATTGGGACATTCCATAATGGTCGTTCTGTTCAGCCGATAGGAAGAAGCACGTCGTTTGTCTCTTCTTGCTTTTGAAGTTTTCCCCTTTGGTACTGCCATCTTTACACCTCCTCACATCGTTCGGTTCTAAGATCCTCCGATCACGATGTGCATGGGAGGCGTCAGAACAAATTGTAGTATACGGTAAAACGGGATTGATGTCAAGCGCAAAGCACGCTATTTTGTCAGGGCTACGGTATCTCTGGCAATCATCAGTTCTTCGTCGGTGGGGATAACAAAAACTTTTACGTCTTTTTGTGCTTTGGAAATAAGCGCTTCCTTGCCGCGCAGGCCCGTATCCAATGCTTCGTCCAGCTCAATCGCCAGGCATTGCAGTCCTTCGCAGATGCGGTTGCGTGCACGGGGCGAGTTTTCACCGAGTCCGGCGGTAAATACAATGGCATCCACTTCTTCCAAAAGCGCCGTGTAACCGCCCAGATAGAACTGTACGCGATTCACAAACAGATCCAGTGCCAGGCGCGCGCGTTCGTTGCCGTTGTCCGCAGCTTCTTCAATATCGCGGAAGTCGGAACTCACACCGGATACGCCCAGTACACCCGATTTTTTATTGTACAGCGTGTCAACTTCTTCCACCGTCATATCGGCATTGTTCATCAAAAACAGAGTAATGGACGGATCCAAAAGCCCCGAACGGGTTCCCATGACCAAACCGTCCAGCGGGGTGAAGCCCATGGAAGTGTCGTAGGACTGACCGTTTTTAATGGCGCAGATGCTGGCCCCGTTACCTAAGTGGCAGGTGATGATATTGCACTCTTCCAGCGGTTTGCCGAGCATTTCCGCGGCGCGTTCGGCCACGTATTTGTGCGAGGTTCCGTGGAAGCCGTATTTGCGGATGCCGTATTGTTCGTACAGCTCATAGGGAAGCGCGTACAGATAGTTTTCCGGCGGCATCGTCTGATGGAATGCCGTATCAAATACCGCTACATTGGGAGTATCCGGCAGCGCTTTCTGAATGGCTGCAATACCCATCAGATTGGCGGGATTGTGCAGGGGTGCCAGGTCGATGCAGTCCTCAATGGCTTTAATGACTTCGTCGGTGATAACGACCGATTCCGCAAATTTTTCGCCGCCGTGCACCACGCGATGTCCTACCGCGGATATTTCATCCATCGATGCAATGACGCCGATCTCGGGATCGGTAATGGCACCGAGCACCGTTTCAATGGCTACCGTGTGATCCGGCAGCGCCTTTTCAATCACTTGCTTTTCTTTTCCCGTTACCTCGTGTTTGACGCGGGAGTTGTCCATTCCGATCCGCTCGGCCAGTCCTTTTGCCAGGACCTCTTCGTTTGTCATATCAATTAATTGATATTTTAAGGACGAACTACCGCAGTTTACTACCAGTACTTTCATTTCTGCCTCCTTTGGGTATTTCTGTTTCTCCTTCTATTATAAGGAAAGAAGCTTCGTTTCACAATAGACAAATGCATAAGTGTGCATTTAGAAAAGAATCCCTATGGTATAATGCAAAAAAAGGAGAGGCTATGACAACAGGTATTATCGTAGAATACAATCCGATGCATACAGGACATCTTCTGCATGTGCAAAAAGCGCGGACGGATTCGCAGGATACGTTGATTGCGGTTATGAGCGGGTGGTTTGTCCAGCGCGGTGAGCCGGCCATTACGGATCCGTACAGCCGCGCACGAATCGCCGTAGAAAACGGCGTCGATCTCGTTTTGCTGCTCCCAGTCGTGCATTCGATCCAAAGTGCGGAATACTTTGCAAAAGGAGCAGTGGATATTCTGCTGACAGCCGGGGTAGACCGTATCGTGTACGGATCGGAACAAACGGATGCCTTGCAAAAAAATGCCACCGATGAAACGAAGCTGAAGCAGGCGCTGCAAAACGGGGATTCGTATGCGGGCGCCATGCAAAAAGCCCGGGGCGGTGTTTTTTTGGATGCCAACAGCCGCCTCGGACTCTGCTATCAGAACGCCGTAAAAGACAAAAGGGCCCATGTGGAAGTCTGCTCCGTTTATCGGGCACCGTGGCCCGGTTCTTCCGTGCCTGTGTCAGAACAAAACGCGTCTGCTCTCAGAAAACAGATGCATACAGGAACCCTGCCGGAAGATGTGGTCGGATCCCCGCCCGGTCCGTATGCCGCACTGGAAGACTATAAGGAAATCCTCCGCTATCTTCTGTTTTTTCCGCGGGAGGATCCTTCCCGCTTTCCCTATTATGAACCGGGTCTGACGAATCGCCTGCGAAATACGTACACCCGGGCAAACACTATGGAAGAATGGATCACATTGGCACGATCCAAACGCCATACCATGGCGCGCATCCGGCGCTTTCTTCTGCATCTGCTTTTGCACTTGCCCCAAAAAGAAGTCCTGCGATACCGCGATCAGCCGCCCGATGCCCTCTATCCGCTCGCGATGAATGAAAAAGGCCGCGCCTATCTGCGCAGCCGGAAAAACACCCTGCCGATTCTTTCCACCAAAAAAGCCCTCCGAAAATACAGCGCACAAAACGAAACCCGCTATCAGTGGGATCTGCTGGCCGAGCAAATATATGCCTATCCGATAAGAAAACAGAAAGTCAACCCATAACGATGGTTGTTGCAAAACGCAAAAAGCGGAAGAAAAACTCTTCCGCTTGTTTTGTGTCTATGCGTTTGTTTACTTGCTTTTTCGCAGTTCGTTGCGGCTGTCTTCGATACGGGTGAGCATCTCGCGCAATTGTTCCTGCGTGTTTCCGAACATATCGTCGATGTAGGTAGTTGCCTGCAGGGTGACGCTGCGTGCGTTTTGTTCTGCTTTGGCAATGATGTCGCGGCTGACACTTTCGGCATTTTTGGTAATGTCGTGTTCGTTGATCAGGCGCTGCATCTGCTGCTGTGCTTCGTTGCGGATACGGTCGGCGTCGGTGAGCGCACTCTGACGGGTCTGTTCCGCACTTCGTTTGGCTTCATCCAGTATGCTCTGGCGATCTTCCGTGATGACGGTCGCTTCGCGGATGGCATCGGGCAGGGTAGCCCGCATTTCATTGAGGATTTCTGTTACCTCGTCTGCATCCACCATGACTTTTTTGGTCAATGGAACGGAGCCGGCGTTATCAATCAGGTCCTCGAGCTCTTCAATTAATTGTAGAATATCCATGTTTACCTCCTGAATTTATCTTTTAATGCCAGCTCCACCGGTTCCGGCACAAAGGAATGCAAATCGCCGCCGTGCATGGCGACTTCTCGTACCAGACTGGAACTTAAATAGCCGTATTTTCCGGTTGCAACAAAAAAGACGGTTTCCAATTCCGGCAACAACTGCCGATTTAACAGAGAAATCTGCATTTCGTACTCAAAATCCGAAACCATGCGCAGCCCGCGTACAATAATATCAGCCTCGTGCTGTTTTGCAAAGTCGACGAGCAAACCGGAAAAGCTCTCCACACGAATATTGGTGTCCGTGTTTACGATTTGGCGTATGAGCTCGACGCGCTCCTCCAAAGAAAACAGATACGTTTTTTGACTATTGTTCAGTACCGCAACGATGACTTCCGGATACACGCGCGCTGCGCGCTTGATAATATCCATATGTCCGTAGGTTATCGGGTCGAAACTACCCGGATAGACTGCCAGCATATCAGGCTCCCTTATAAAAATGTAGCGACTTGGAACCCCGGAAACGCTGATCGTAACAGACAAGATCCGGCAGATCCACGGGTTTCGCTTCTTTCTCCTGCTCGGTAATAATGAGCCCGGTTGCATTCAGTATATCACAAAAACGGACAGCCGTTAATGTTCTTTTGACCATTCCCTTTTTATAAGGCGGATCGATATAAATATAATCGAAACGCAAACCTTCCTTTTGTACTTTTTTCAGCTTGCGAACCGCGTCCGACTTGGTTACCTGCGCGCGGTCCAGCACTTTGGCGTGCTCCAGATTGCGAAAAATCACGCGGATACTGTCATCAGAAAGTTCATTAATATACACAAAGCCCGCACCCCGGCTCAAGAACTCCAGCGCAACCGCACCGGTTCCCCCGTAGAGATCCAGAACCAGCGCCCCGGGTTTTATGGGCTGCAGAATATTAAACAGCATCTCCCGCGTGAAGTCGTCTGTAGGCCGCACCGGGCTTTTTTTGTCGGTATATAGTTTCAGGCCTTTGTATGCCCCTGCAATGATTCGCATAGCAAGCTCCTAATTGAGTATGATGTCTTGGCCGACTTCCGAAAACTTTTCGGTGATGCGTTGGCGCAGCCAGCGGTGTTCGTGTTTGTCCAGCTTAGGATCTTCGCCGAGCAGTTCTGCGGCATCGGCCTTGGCCTGCTCAAACAGCGACCGGTCCCTGTGCAGATCCCCGATCGTGAAAACGGGCATCCCGTGCTGGCGGGCGCCCAGCAGTTCACCTGCGCCGCGCATTTTCAGATCTTCCGATGCAATGACAAAGCCGTCGTTCGTGCTTTGCATAATGCGCATGCGTTCAAAGGCTTCCTCGGTTTCCCCTTCATTCAGCAAAATACAGTACGACGCATGTTCGCCGCGTCCTACCCGGCCGCGCAGCTGATGCAATTGCGCGAGGCCGAAACGTTCCGCATTGTAAATGGCCATCACATTGGCATTGGGTATGTCGATGCCGACCTCAATCACCGTCGTCGACACGAGTATATCGAGCTTTCCTTCCGAAAAGGCGCGCATAATGGCCTCTTTTTCCGCTGCAGGTAAACGCCCGTGCAAAAAGTCCATCCGCCGGTGGCGAAAGAAGGTCTGTGAGATACGCGCATACAGGGTTTCAACCGCCTCCAGGGCAAGTTCTTCATTTTCTTCGATCAAAGGACAAATGATAAATGCCTGTCTGCCGCGGTCGATATTCGTATTGACAAATTCCGCCATGCGCGCTTCCTGTTCTCTCGTGATCACAATCGTTTCAATCGGGATGCGCCCCGCCGGTAATTCGTCGATCGTGGATATTTCCAGATCCCCATACCATAAAAGCGCCAAAGTACGCGGGATCGGTGTAGCAGACATAACCAGCACATGCGGGTTTTCCCCTTTTTGGGACAAGGCCGCTCTTTGCTTTACACCGAAGCGATGCTGCTCGTCGGTGACGGCAAGCCCGAGGTTTTGAAACTGCACCCCTTCCCCCAACGCTGCATGCGTACTGATCAACACATCCGTTGCCCCGTTTTGCAAACGGCGCAGCATATTCTCGCGCTCTTTTTGCGGCGTGCTTCCCAAAAGCAGCTCCTGTCGCAAACCGCGAAACCGCATCAGATTCATGAGCGAGGCATGATGCTGCCGGGCGAGAATTTCTGTGGGTGCCATGTACACCGACTGAAAACCCGCAAGAAACGCCTGATAGATCGCCAAAAAGGCGACGATGGTTTTTCCCGATCCCACATCGCCCTGCAACAATCGGTTCATGGGACTGCCGCTCGCCATATCCTCTGTAATCTCCGCCAGGGCGCGCCTTTGCGCACCGGTCAGGCGAAACGGCAAAGAAGATATAAGCTCTTCTGCTTCTCCGGCAGGAATAACCGGCGCATGCTGTGTTTTGTTTCTTGCTTTTCGCATTTGCATTCCGGCACAAAAAACAAAGAATTCCAGATATACCAGCGTCTGATACGCGGTTCGCAAGGCATCCATGGAAGCAGGCCGATGCATGGTTTCTACGGCTTCGGCCAAACCGATCAGCCCGCGTGCATCCCGCAAATCCTGCGGCAGGATCTCCGGCAGGTCCTTTGCGTACAGAGCCACGGCCTGACCGGTAAAAGACAGCATATCATTCTGTGAAATCCCCTTCGTCAAAGGATACACCGGTACAATACGCCCCATCTTTTCCGTGCCGCGGTTTTCGACCACCGGATTGGTCAGCTCCACGCCGCGCCCGCTTCTTTTTATCTTCCCGTACACATCATAGGGGGTATGCATCTTCAGGCGATTCGCAATATAGGGCTGATTAAAAAACACCAGCGTGATAAAATCCGTTCCGTCGGTGGCATGGGCCCGGGTCATTCGCATGCCGCGGCGCAGATAGCGCGTGTGCGGCTGGGAGGTAATCGTAAGCGTCATAAACGCATTTTCTCCGTCCACCGCATCCCGGATCCGTATTTTTTTGCTGCGGTCATCATATTGGCGCGGATATAGAAACAACAGGTCCTTATCCTGTTCAATCCCGATATTTTTCAGCATTTCCCGTTTTTTCGGTCCAAGTCCGCGTATCATGATTCCCTCCCATAAAAAACCGGCACCCCTGTGCCGGCGAGACTATAGAAAAAGTCGTTCTTGTAGAGCCTCCCGCAGATTGGATCGGGAAATGGGCAAAGGAGAAAAAGGGTTTCTCCGCAGCCGGCATTGCAGCCCTAGCTCGTTTTGATGCTTCTCAAAACGATGGCAGGTCTCATGCAAAGCCTTCCCCAAACGGATGCTTCTCCGATTGATGGGAAGCCCTTGCTCGGAGTGAGCGACAGAGCCTGTGGGCTAAGGCGGAAATTGCGCCACAGCCGCGTTCTTGTGGCACACTTTTGCCACTGTCGCGGCTGTAATTTCCGCCGTGCCCCAACAGGCTCCCGCGCACGGAGCTGTCGGCGGAGGAGATCCCTTTTTCGACCCCTACGCTCCGTTGGTTTGTCTTCATGCTGACCGGCACTCTTGTACCGGCCTTTCTTTTATTCGA
>JGI24710J26742_10003526_pt1 | contig 13199 bp, 12 predicted proteins | sample BioPla2DNA2_FD_26742 | JGI IMG/M metagenome (IMG submission 26742) | reverse complement strand
CGCTCAGCCGGTTTACATATTTGGCAACCATCGGGGCAATCTCGTAGCTCTCCTGCAGGCGGATAATGCGTCGTTCCGCCCGGCGGCAGACCGTGCGTGCCACATGCAGATGGGCCGATGCCCGCGATGAACCGGGTACGATGAATCCGGTCGGATTGTCGAGCTCACCCATCGCGCGGTCGATGATCTTTTCCAGATGCCGTACATCGTCTTCCGTAATTTCATGCGGTACCTTTTTCGGGTCGGATGTGGCCAGACTGGACGCGACCACAAACAGGCGGTTCTGCACCTGCAAAAGCGCTTCTCTGATCCAGTCTTCGTCGATCTCATGCAGGCACAGGCCCAGCCAGCTGCCGAGTTCGTCGATCGTGCCATAGCTTTCTACGCGAATATCGTCTTTGGGTACGCGGGTATTGTCAAACAGGCCGGTAGTGCCTTTGTCACCGGTTTTCGTGTATATTTTCATCGGTAAGCTCCTTAGTATTTGTAGTCTTTCGGGGGGCGCGGGCCGTAATACTGGAAATAGTCTACTTTCAGATCGCCGTTGTACAGTTTGCGCCGGCGGTCGGCCGGTTTCCCGTAGCAGGACTCAAAGCGTTCCAACGGAGAAAGTGCATAAACGGACCAGCTGGGTACGCTCTGAAACTTCCGGCCGAATGTGCGGATCAGGGCTTCGGCCTCCTCTTCTTTTCCCAGACGCGCTCCATAGGGCGGATTGGTCACGCACACACCGTATTTGTCCAGCAGGTCCAGTTCTTTTACATCTTTAATAAAAAACGTAATGTCCTCTTCCAGACCGATATTGGCGGCATTATCACGGGCGGACAGTACCGCCCGGTGTTCGATATCGGACCCGAAAAGAAACAGACGTCGGTCATAGTCGATCACAGAAAGAGCCTGCTTTCTTTCTGCCGCAAAAGCTTTGGCAAAATCGTCGGAGAAAAACTGTGCTGCAAATTCCCGATCCAGACCCGGCGCCATATTCCGCCCGATCATGGCGGCTTCAATCGGGATGGTCCCCGAACCGCAAAACGGGTCATGCAGTGTCCGTTCGGGATTCCAATACGACAAAAGCAAAAGGGCGGCTGCCAGGTTTTCTTTCAATGGGGCCTCGCCCTGTGCCTTCCGATACCCTCTTTTGTGCAGCGCGTCCCCGGATGTGTCGACCGTGATCGTGGCGATATCGTTTCTTAGGGAGACCTCCAGCGGAAACACGACGCCGCTTTCTGAAAACCAGTCCGTTTTATACGCTTCTTTCATTTTTTCCACAATGGCTTTTTTCACAATCGCCTGCGAATCGGAAATGCTGAACAGCTTGGACTTGTAGCTGCGTCCGTCTACCGGGAAAGCCGCATCCGGTGGCAGAAGTTCGGTCCACGGCAAGGCATAGGCGCCGTCAAAGAGTTCGGTAAAGCTTGTGGCGGAATAGCGCCCGAACACCAGGCGCACCCGGTCCGCCGTGCGCAGCCACAGATTCAGCCGGGCAATCTCTCTTGCACCGCCCTGTGTTTCCAAATGTCCGTCTTTTGTCTGTATATCGGAAAAACCCAATGCCTGCATTTCCCGCCGGGTGACGGCTTCCAGCCCGAAAGCGGTTGTTACCTGTATCTGATAATCCATACTTGCCTCTTTCTTCTTAATAGCTACACCACGGGTGCAACCCAAGTCATTCTTCCTCTTATGTTTACCCCACTTGCTTCTCGGGTACATACCATCAGGAAAGGAAGTGTTGCAAACATGTTAAGTAAAACGTATCAAACCGGTGACTGGAAAGGCGAAAAGCACGTTCCGTACATCAAAGCCCCCGAAACCGTAACCGCGGGCGAAAATTTTGAGGTAACCGTGCACATAGGGGAAGAAATCGGACACCCCAACACACTGGAACACTACATCGCCTGGATGAAACTGTACTTCCAGCCCGAAGGCAGCAATTACCCCGTGGAAGTCGGCACATTCACCTTTGCCGCGCACGGCGAGTACGACGTATTCTGCGAACCGCAGATCACCGCCGTTATGCAGGCTAAAAAATCCGGCACGCTCTACGCTGCCAGCTATTGCAATATTCACGGACTCTGGGAGAACAAACAGGAACTCACCGTAAAATAATAGGAATATTGCGATTTGCCCCGCACCAAGGGATCCGTCCCCGTGCGGGGCTTTTTCTTCGACCGCATCGGATGACGCCGATTGAAAAACATGGTAAACTAACAAAGAACAACCAAAATGTATAGGGGGTTGAAATGAACAAGACAATGTTAAATCATTACGCACAGTTGGCCATGGAAGTCGGCCTGCAGGTGAAAGAAGGCGACATCGTTTCCATTCGCTGCCCGGTCGAGGCACAGGCATTCGGCCGCGCGGCCGTACAAGCCGCATACGAAGCGGGCGCAAAAGAAGTCGATATCAACTGGGGCGACGATTTTGTCACGCGGCAGCGCTTCGAAAACGAAGCCCTGGATCATTTTACGCGCTTCCCCGAATGGCAAAAGGTGAAGTTTACGGATCTCGCCGAACGCGGCGCCAAGTTTCTTGCCATCTCTTCCGCCGACCCCGATCTTTTAGACGGGATCGATTCCCAAAAGATTATTGCCAATCAGAAGTCTACCGCCAAAGGACTGGAAGCATATCGCAAAAAAATGATGAACGATGAAGTGTCCTGGTGTGTCATCAGTGTACCGACCGGCAAATGGGCGCAGAAAATCTTCCCCGATCAAACCGAGGAAGAAGCCGTGGAAAGTCTGTGGGACCGTATCTTTGCGGCCACCCGCATGCATGAAACAGACCCCATTGCCGCCTGGAAAGCGCATTTGGACGATCTGCAAAAGCGACAGGACTTCCTGCAAAAGCACGATTTCGAAAAGCTGCACTTTACCTCCGACAAAGGTACCGACCTGGAGATTCTTTTGCCCGAAGGCCATGTCTGGACGAGCGGTGGTTCCAAAAACGCCAAAGGCGAACCCTTTGTCGCGAATCTCCCCACAGAAGAAGTGTTCACGCTCCCGCATAAAACCGGTGTAAACGGCGTCGTTTACTCCACCAAGCCCTTAAACTACGGCGGACAGCTGATCGACGATTTCCGCCTGGTGCTAAAAGACGGCCGCGTGGAAGAATACCAGGCAGCACAGGGAGAAAAAGCCCTGACAGAACTGTTCTCTGTAGATGAAGGCTCCCGCTATCTGGGCGAAGTAGCCCTGGTGCCGTATCATTCCCCGATTTCCGACACGGGCATCATCTTCTACAACACGCTGTTTGATGAAAACGCCGCCTGTCACCTCGCATTCGGAGAAGCCTATCCCACATCCTTGTCCGGCGGCGAAAAAATGACCGAAGAGGAACTGCAGGAAAAAGGAGTGAACCGCTCCCTTTCGCACGTAGACTTTATGATAGGAGACGCCACCCTTTCCATCACAGGCATCACCAAAGACGGAAAAGAAGTCCCCGTATTTGAAAAAGGCAATTGGGCCTTCTCATAAAAAAAGACCTCGCAAGGGGTCTTTTTTAATCCTCCAGATACGGGCGCAGGGTGCTTGTCCAGACTTCGATGAGTTTTTCTGCGCTCATTCTCGCATTGGCGGGGCTGGTGGAGGGCAGATAGTGCACGTTCACACCGGCTTCTTTCATTATGCGTTCGGCCTGGCGGCCGTTGACAAAGATCCCGCGGATTGCTGCCGTCTCCAGTATGGGGGTCAGATCGGCCGGGGTGGTATCTTGCATGGTTGCATCGGCGGATCCTTTGATCGTGCAGGCAATCGCCGCATCATACAGGGCCACATGGCCCTCTGTCAGCATCTTCTTTTTCTCCGGCACGGTGATAGGGGTTTTTGTCTGCAACACCGCGGCCAGCACTTTCCAGAAACGATTCTGCGGATTGCCGTAGAAAAAGCCTTCTTTTCTGGATAAAACCGAAGGAAACGAACCGAGGATCAGAATCCGGCTGTTTTTGTCGTAGACCGGCCGGATCGGATGGGTGAGCGACTGCCGGGTCATTCGGTCACCCGCACCCAGCCTTTTGCCCCGGCAATCTCATACAATTCCTCCGGGGTCAGTTTGACGCAGGAATTGGCCGAACCGCAGGCAGGGTAGATAATATCGTACGCCTTGAGCGACTCATCCAAATAAACAGGCAGCGCTTCCGGCACGCCAAAAGGGCACACCCCGCCCACGGCATGATTCGTTTTCTCCGGTACCTCTTCCGGCGGCAGCATGCGCGCTTTCATCCCGAAGGTCGCCTTAAACAAGCGGTTCTGTACGCGTACATCTCCCGCGGCAACGATCATCAGGCCGGTGTCTTCAAACTGATACGTCAAAGACTTCGCGATGCGGCCGGGTTCTGTACCCACCGCCTTTGCCGCCAGTTCCACTGTTGCCGACGAAACGGCGAACTCCTGTACGGCCTCTTCTTTCCCGTATTTTCGTAAATGCGCTTTCGCAATCTCCAAGCTCATGATTTCCTCCTGAATTCCTAACATATTCCCCATTCTGTCAATATTCATGTTATCATAAGAATGACATCTGACTAAAGGGAGAATCCGTTTTTGCAATCGGTTTTGCCTTTAGTCTGATGGTATCACAAATACGACCGATTTATACATTGAGGTGACCCTATGAAGCGAGCAAAATATATACCGGAAATAGAATCCCGATTGCGGGGCCGCATGGTCAAAGTCCCCGAATCCATTTATCAGTGCAGCGGGATCAATATTCTCGGCAAACGGATCAAGTCCCTTCTTTTTTCTACCGATGTGTCCATCATCAGCAATTGCAATGCCAATTCCGTCATTGCCGTCTATCCGTTCACACCCCAGCTGTCTATCACCAATGCGATTCTGGAAGTGGCGTCGGTGCCGGTTTTTGCCGGGGTCGGCGGCGGACAAACCACGGGTATGCGCTCGGTGATGTTAGCGCTGCAGTCGGAACTGTTGGGTGCCTACGGCGTCGTGGTCAATGCGCCGATGCCCAATGACAATATCCGCAGTATTGCCGAGGCGATCGATATACCGATCATTGCATCGGTCGGTGCCTTCCACGATGATTTTGCAGGCAAAATCGAGGCCGGCACACGCATATTCAACGTAACCGGCGGCCCTAAAACCGCAGAACTGGTCCGGCATATCCGTAAAATCGTCGGCGACGATTTCCCGCTGATTGCCACCGGCGGCGACAACGACGAGCATATTCTGCGCACGATCGAGGCCGGTGCCAATGCCATCACGTATACACCGCCCTCCTCGGCGGATATTTTCAAGGACGTTATGGTCGAATACCGCAAAAAAAAAAGACTAATGTAAGCTCTTAGCTGCTTAGCGCTGTGACATTGCCGGTGCACTCAAGTATAATAAGAGCGGAGGTGCTCTCTTGAAAAAAGTACTCATCCTGACCATATCGACCGGAGGCGGGCACAACGAAGTTGCCAGAAACCTGCGCATCGGATTTGAAAAATCCGGCTATGAAGTAGCCGTTATGAACTCCCTGGAAATTGCGCATCCCGATGTCGATACCGTCGTATCCAAATCGTATTCACTTCTGGCGGACAAACTGCCTACCCTATACGGAAAACTCTACTACGGCTGCAATCACAAACCGGCCAAGGAAGTGATCGCATCCACCCTGACCACCATCTCCAGCCGCCGCAATCACGCCGTTGTAAAAGACTATCAACCGGATCTGATCATTGCAACCCATCCGTTTCCGGTTCCGATTATCGCAGGGCTTAAAAAACGCGCCAAGATCAAGGTTCCGCTTATCTCGATAATCACGGATTTCTTTCCCAACAGCCTGTATATCGACTCCGGGGTAGATGCCTATATCGTCGGCTCCTATTACACAAAAAAGAGTCTGGTCTCCTTCGGCATTCCCCGAGACAAGATCTTTGCCTACGGAATCCCGATTAAAGAAGAGTTTTACAGCGCCCCCACCCTGCCCAAATCACACGAAACGCTCAATCTCCTTCTGGCAGGCGGCAGTATGGGTATGAGCGGGATTGAAACCATACTCGAAGAAATGATCAATCTCGACGAGCGCTATCATATCAGCGTTTTATGCGGCACGAATGAAAAGCTGCGCGACAAGCTCATCCAGCGTTATTCCTACGCGATCGTGCAGGGGCGGCTCAAAATCTACGGCTTTATCACCAATGTATCCGAGATTATGGACCAGTCGCATATCATGATCACCAAACCCGGCGGCTTAACCACCTCGGAATGCCTGAAAAAGGGCCTGCCGATGATTATCCCCTACTATATCCCCGGGCAGGAAGAAGAGAACCTGGACTTTTTGCTGGATGCGGGACTGGCCGAATACGTGCCCGATCCGCACAAGATCAACGAAGCCATTGTCAGCCTGGCCGACGACGAAGCGCGCATGCAACAAATCGCCGAAAAAATGCAGGAGATCACCCAGGACTATTCCGTCCAAAAAGTTGTCCAATTAGGCAGCGCACTGATCCAGGCTTACGAATAAAAAAAAGAAACGCCCGGTTTCTGTCCAGAAGCCGGGCGTTTTTTTGTTTTTAGTTTTCTTTCATTTTATAGGTCTTCATGCCTAAGATATTTTCTTTTGCCTCTATCTCTCCGGCAGCAAGCAATTGTTCCAGCATGCGTTCGATTTCCTGCCCGGTGTAGGTGCCGTTGCCTTCGGCTTCAATATGTTTGGCGGTCTGTACGGGATCGGATACGGGGAGTTTGTCCCAGAGAAGCTTCCGCGCCTTGTCGTATTCGGCATGGGCCAGTTCTTTCAGTTCGTCGAACGGGTTTTTTCCGTGCGGACTCTGCGTATGGTTTTTTCGTATGCGCGCGTACACGGTGCGGCCGACGGCGGATTCGGAGATAAAAACATCGCCCGACTGCAGATACGGCAGTCGCCGGATATCGTCTGCGCTCAGGTCGGTTTCTTCCTGTATGGTCTGCATATCGCTGGCGCGCACGGTGCGGAAAATGAGTTTGGTATTCAGCTGTGCAGTGACGGTATTGTCCAGAAGCGCCGGCCGCTGGGTTGCCAGTACGAGAAATACGCCGTATTTGCGCCCTTCCTGGGCAATCTCCCGAAAGACGCTCTTGGAGGGGATATCCAGCCCCTGCGGCGCAAAATTGTGGGCTTCGTCGGTACAGACAATAAACGGCACAAAGGGTTCTGCCGTTTCGCCGGTGACTTCCGCATCTTTGTAATTCCTTCTTTGATTGTACAGCTTATGACACAAATAGGTGGTGAACACCTGCAAAAGGCGCGTGCCGCCCTGCAGCACAACGAGTTTGCCTTCCATGAGTGCGCGCTCGACGGGTTCGGTACTGCCGGTGAATATGCCCTGTTTTTCCAGCCGGTTCAAGCGCCACTGCACGCCCCGCACCGACGCCATCGGAAAATTGCCGAAGCGTTTGTACACACCCAGCCGGTGTACCCATCCCTCTTTTTCCGCCGGGCTCTGTGCCGCGCGGATGCGCTCTTCAATCGCATCGGCGGAACCCAGTTCCAGCGCTTCAATCAGCATGCTGATGCGGTCGCGGAAAGTATACAGTTCGTCGTTTTTCCAGTGCATCGCTTCAATCACATTTACCATGGATTCGGTCAGTTCGGACGAGGTGCCGATGAGATTTCTGAGGTCGGCGGTGTTTATCTCGCGAAACTGCACACCGACTTCCTGTCCGACCTGCACGACAAAAGAGCGCCCCTCATACAAATGCGCTTTGTCTCCTTCGGTGAAGCCCATTTCGTAATGCGGGTCGACCATGATGGCGGGCACGCGCTTTTGCATCAGCTCTTCCAGAAACACCCGCAATCCGTACGACTTCCCGGANCCCGAACCGCCGAAAATGCCGATATGCGGGTACTGATGCATCCCGCGCAGATCATACAGATACGGAATATCCTTTTGCGCTACGGCATGGCCTTCTTCAAAGGTTTCGGTGATTCCTTGCAGTTCGGCATCCATGGTTTTTGCAACGACATCGGTGTTTTTTATCACGCCCAGGATCATCCCCTCTTCTACCGAGGTGCGCATAAAATACTTGCGCACTTCCTCAAAAGTGGGAATTCGCAGGGATGCGCCCGTTTGCACGGGATAGTTCGCCTCGGCCAGAAGCCGGAGTTTNCCGACGTAGACGGTTTCGGTATCCACTTCGTATCCGATGCTGCGCAGCGCATCCAGCATGCGGTCGTCCGCTACCTCGCCCCCCAGATTCATCGGGATATAGGGATTGAACGTGTGCGCCACCACTATTTCCCCCAGCAGATCCCCCTGCAGCGGGTCTTCTACCAGCAAAAACTCATTGATACGAAAATTCCGTTCGTCGGAGGATACATAAACCTCCTGCTGACCGGTTATACCTGCTACTTTCATGCATCCTCCTTATAATTTTCTGCGATCCCGGTTGCTGATGAAATACGCTTCCCATACATCCGGGTCTACGCTGTGTTTCATCATTTCCGCGCTGCGGGCATCTTCCAGCCGGGCTTTTTTGTCTATAATGTCCAGCAAATAGGGAATGCCGCGGCCGTGAACGGGTGTGATGGCGTATAACACCTGTGTCAGAAACAAAAGCTCCGCCTCGTCTTCGCCGTCCATATCCACACCGATCACCCGGGGTTCGGTGGAGAAGCGGGCAAACAAAGTGGAAAGCCCGCGTTCCGCCTTGCCGGATATTTCTTTGTTCGGGATATAGATCTCGCCTTTGGCCAGACGCCCCGCCAGGATTTCCCGGTCATAGTGGGTGTATTTTGTTTTGCCCGCCGCAGCAAGCGCCTGCCCGAGGCTATGGGTTTTTATATCCTCTATCACCCCGATGATCGGGATGTGTTTTTTTCGGCAGAGGCTTTGCAGTTCTTCCCACGGTTTGGGGACAAGGATCTGAAAGCGGATCAGGGAACCGTCCATTACCAGCGCATAGCCCCGCGTTTTTTCCACGAGCTCTTTGGCCGTTTCGATCTCTATGGCGGCCAGACGCGCTTCCGCTTCTTTGGAGCGGCTCTCTGCAAAAGAAAAGTCTGTCTGCGGCGCATCGTGCAACAAAGGGGAATGTGCGGCGGTTTTTCGCACGGTGTTTTCGGCATCGGCAGAAGACAGACCCAGACCCTGATACAGCTCGATATAATGGGGCGCGGCTCCCCCAAAGCGCCGGTACGAGGCATCCACACAGTATAAACCGCCCGCCGCTTTCACAGCATTAAGCTGTTTCCGATCGGCTGTTTGTATCGTTTGCCGGCGTCCGATACGCTGCAGGAAGTCCCACAGTTCAGTATTCTCAAGATGAAACAGATCATCGGTCCGCGCTTTCATCTGCCGGGACAGGCTCGCAACCGAATCACGAATCGCATCCATCGGTTTCCTCCTCTTTCATACGCACGGCGGTTTCGTACAGTTCGTTTCGCGGCAAGCCGGTTTCTTTGGCTACGGCTTTCACCGCCTGCGAAAGCGGCATGTCCCGAAGCGCCTCTTCCAAAGCTTCTTTCGGATCCGCGCGCTCTTCTTCCCGTCCGGACGGGCCGATAATCAGGACGATTTCTCCTTTTTCCGGAATCTGTTCAGGATTTTCGGCCAATGCCGACAGATTCCCCCGGATGTATTCCTCGTGCAGTTTTGTGAGTTCCCGGCAGATGGCAATCGGCCGGTCCCCCAGCGCCTCGTAAAGCTGGACGACCGTTTTTCTAATTCGCCGGGGCGANTCATACAAAACAACACTCTCTTTTGCGGTAAGGATCCGGTTCCACTGTTCTTTTCGCGCCCGTTTGTCCCCCGACAAAAAACCCAAAAACAAAAATGAAGCGATCGGCAAACCGGAACCCACCAAGGCCGTCGTCACGGCACTGGCGCCGGGTAGAACTTCTACCGCCAGTTCTTTTCGGATCAGTTCCCGTATGAGAATCTCCCCGGGGTCGGATACACCGGGCATGCCCGCATCGGACACCAGCCCGATGAATTCGCCCTTTTCCATCCGCCGGGCGATTTGTTCGGTGCGTTCTTTTTCATTGAACTTATGATAGCTCATAAGGGGGACCCGTATCCCATAGTGATGCAGCAGCTTCACCGTATGGCGCGTGTCTTCACACAAGAGCAAATCCACGGTTTTTAATGCCTCCAGGGCCCGAAAGGTGAGATCCCCTAAATTGCCGATCGGGGTGGGAATGACGATCAGTTTTCCTTTCATCGCACGGCTCCTTCATAGATTCGTTGCATCTGCGTCGTGTAGCAGTCGTTTTCGTACACGAACAGCGGCGTTTTCAGGACCAGGTCCGCCTTGCCGTCTTTTCTACAGCTGACAAGAACCAGCTGCGGATCGTCTCCTTTGCGCGACGAGACGGGCAGGATTTCTTTTACGGGCAGATGATAGGCATGGGACAAAGAAAGGATTTCTCCCAGGCGACCCGGCCGGTGGATCATATAAAACCGTCCGCCCGAAGGCAGAACCCTACGGGCAAACGAAAACAGATCGTTCAAAGACATGGTGATCTCATGGCGGGCCATCGCTACCTGTGCATGCGGGCTGTGCTTGCCATGTCCTTTTCTGATATAGGGCGGGTTTGCCATGACTACCTGCACACCGCCCGGCACAAAGGAGGTTTCCATGCGGGTAAAGTCACCCGCAAGGCAGTGCAGACGGTTTGGTAAACCGTTGTGCACAACCGAACGCATGCAAAGCTGCGCCATCTCCTCCTGCATTTCTATGGCGTAGGTCTTTTGGGGTCGATATATGTAATGATGCCGCAATGCGACAATGCCCGTGCCCGAACACAGATCGATACAGACATCTTCTTTTTCCGCGCGGGCATACCAGGAAAGCAAAACGGCATCCATCCCGTAGCGAAAGCGGTTTTCGTATTGATAGATCCCGTACGGCGTGCCGGGAATGCGATCATAGGTTGTTTTCATCCGGGTCCCTTCGATTATGAAAAAAGACCCTTGACGGGTCTCTTTTTAAGTACGTGATTATTCGGGTTGCGGCGCGTCTACCGGGCAAACTGCGTTGCAAGCTCCACAGTCGATGCATTTGTCAGCGTCGATCACATAGATGTCTCCGGGGCTGATCGCCTCTACGGGGCACTCGGGTTCGCAAGCACCGCATGCGATGCAAGCATCTTGAATTACATAAGCCATAGTTTTCTCCACCTCCATGGTTATTTTTACAACTCCATTATACACGATTTTCGTGAAATGAGAAACCGGCTTCCCGGGAATTCTCCTGCTCATTGACAAAGTCATGATCTGCGGCAAAGGAAAAGAGCGTCCTATATCTGCAAAAGGCGCACAGCAATGGAGAAATACAGGATTAACCCCAACGCATCCACTACCGTGGTAATCAAGGGCGCGGCCATGATCGCGGGATCGACGCCGGCTTTCTTGGCCAGGATCGGGAGCGTTCCGCCTACCACTTTCGACAAAAGGATGACACAAAGAAGCGCCAAAGAAACCGTCAGCGCAATCATCGGGTCGCCGTCCTGCACGAAGAAATAGATCCGGGCATAGTTTACCGCAGCCATCACCAAACCGACCAATAAGGCAATGCGCAGTTCCGACCAGATGATTCGCCCGATATCTCCGGGTACAATTTCTCCCATGCTCATACCCCGGATGATGATCGTGGAGCTTTGCGATCCGGCATTGCCGCCGGTATCGGTAAGCATCGGAATAAAGCTGACCAGCACAGGGATCGCTAAAAAGGCGTGTTCATAGCCTTCGAGGATTCTGCCGTTGATCATGCCGGAAAGCATCAGGATCAAAAGCCAGCTCACGCGGTTTTTGGCATGCACATGCACGGGTGTTTTCAGATAGGGCCGGGCGGAAGGCTCTGTGAGCGCCATGCGCTGAAAGTCTTCGGTTACCTCGTAATCGGATACATCCAGGGCATCGTCCACGGTGATAATCCCCACCATGCGCTTTTCCGTATCCACAATCGGAAGCGACAACAGATCGTATTCACGGAACAAGGGCACAATGACTTCCTGGTCGTCATGTGTTTGTGCCTGAATAATATGCGTATCCATACATTCGCCCACATAGGCCGTATCGGGCGACAAAAGCAGTGTTCGCACCGACACCACGCCTTCCAGCACCCGAAACGCATCGGTGACATAGCAGGTGTAAATCGTTTCTTTATCCTGCCCGGTCTCCCGGATCCGTTTGATGGCCTGGCCGACTGTCCAGTGTTTTTTGAGCATCATGAATTCCCCGGTCATGATGGAGCCGGCGGAATCCTTCGGGAAGCGCAGATAATGGTTCAGCTCCGCCCGGCGATCGGCATCGGACAGACGCAATACGCGGGCGACTACGCCTGCCGGCAGTTCTTCCAGCAGATCGACCGCATCATCCAGATACAGCTCCTCCACCACTTCCTGCAGTTCCCTGTCGGTAAATGCATGCAAAAGCTCCTGCTGCGCGTCGAATTCCAGTTCGGCAAAAACCTGCGCCCCTTCGGTTTTGGGCAGCAGGCGAAATACCAGCGCCGCTTCTTTCGGAGGCAGGCTTTCAATAAAAGCAGCTGCATCCGCTACATGGATCTGCGCCAAAAACTTTTGCAGACCGGGATACTCCTGTGCCGCAAGCGCTATTTGCAGCGTGTGTAGAATGTGTTCTCGTTGCATTTCGGTTTTCATCATTTCGGTACCTCCTCTACGGGTTTCCGTGAGTCAGGTCCCTGTGCGGACACACAAAAAGAGAGGTCTCCCTCTCTTGTTCAAACACGCTAAAAACAGCTGAATCCGCTATTTATACCATAAGAAGGAGAATCCCCGTGCGTGCATCCCGCAACAAGGGCAAGGGTCGTCATTGGACGGGCCGGTGTGCCTGACAGTGTTCACGAATCATTCTCCTTTCAAATTAAAATGTTCCGCCGGAGCTATGCTCCGACCGACAGCCCTATTATAGCGCATTATTCCCAAAAATGACAGAAACGCCGGCAGGATCTCCTGCCGGCGTACCGTTTCCTTATTCTTTTGGATGCTGAAAGCGGCTGACTTCGTTATTGTCGCGATACCTGCGGTCTACCTGCCGCGTTATCTCACACTCCGCAATCGGGTAGGTTCGTACCTCTTCGGTTCCGTCGTCGAGCTCCACCTTCACCCGCACCGTCTCCGACAGCGTTTCGGTTGATATAATCGGGCCGGTTCCGTCTTTTGTGACAACTACGGTCCCCTGTCTGGGTATGCGGGTCAGCTTGTCTTCGTATACGCATTGCTCAAACTTCAGGCAGCACATCAGCCTCCCGCACAGGCCT
>JGI24710J26742_10003517_pt1 | contig 13239 bp, 7 predicted proteins | sample BioPla2DNA2_FD_26742 | JGI IMG/M metagenome (IMG submission 26742) | reverse complement strand
CCCCTTGTCACGCACACGAACACCCNCGTCCCCTTGTCACGCACATGCATGATTCCAAAAATTTTGTACATAATACATAGGTAATGAAAGAATTACTAAAAGTGGTAATACATGATAATTTGGCAGAAGGACAATGGTATTAGTATGAATAAGTACAAAGTTGGAATTGATATTGGATCGACCACTGTAAAGATGGTGGTTTTGGATGAGAAAAACAAATTAATATATCATAGGTATCAAAGACATTTATCTGATAGTAAGGGAACATTAATTGATTTAATTGGAAAGGCCTATAAGGAGCTAGGTGATATTTGGCTACAGACATGTATCACTGGATCTGGGGGACTTTCTATATCCAATTGGTTAAGGCTTGGCTTTGTTCAAGAGGTAATCGCCTGCTCTAAAGCAGTAGAAACATATATCCCAGAGACTGATGTGGCCATAGAGCTTGGGGGAGAGGATGCTAAGATCACTTACTTTAGAGATGGGATAGAACAAAGGATGAATAGTAGTTGCGCNGGTGGAACAGGTGCATTTATAGATCAGATGGCTGTACTTCTAGATACAGATGCCTATGGTCTTAATGAATATGCAAAAAATNATAAGACAATCTATCCAATTGCATCCAGGTGTGGGGTTTTTGCAAAAACCGATATTCAGCCCTTAATTAATGATGGAGCTGCTAAAGAGGATATAGCTGCTTCCATTCTTCAGGCTGTAGTTAATCAGACAATAGGAGGTCTTGCTTGTGGTAAACCCATAAGAGGCAAGGTAGCCTTTCTTGGTGGCCCTTTATATTTTCTACCAGAGCTTAAGAAACGATTTGCTGAAAGCCTAAATCTTTCTAAGGAACAGATCATAGCTCCAGAGCAGTCACAGCTGTTTCCTGCAATAGGGGCAGCTCTATCCTCTTCCAAGGAAAGAGTTATATCCATGGAGAAATTGGTAAAAGAGATAGAAGGAATTANGAATTACAAGGATGATGCAGTCAATCACCTTCCTCCTCTCTTTCGGGANCCCAAAGAATATGAGGAATTTAAGAAACGTCATAATAGGTCCTTGGTTCAAAGAAAGGAGCTCTCAACTTACCAGGGGAGAACATTTCTAGGAATAGATGCAGGCTCTACCACAACCAAGGTGGTTCTTATGGGTGAAGAAGGGGAGCTACTTTATTCTTATTATGGAGGTAATGAAGGAAATCCGCTTAAAAAGGTGGTTAATATATTAAATGACCTTTATGAAAGGCTACCTAGTGGAGCTACTATTTCTAAATGTGCAGTTACAGGTTATGGGGAAGCGTTGATGAAGGCAGCTTTTCATATAGATATAGGCGAGATTGAGACAGTAGCCCATTATAAAGCAGCAAAATTCTTTATGCCTCAGGTGGACTTTATCCTTGATATTGGTGGACAGGATATGAAGTGTATGACAATTAAAAATGGGACCATTAATAGTGTCCTTTTAAATGAAGCCTGTTCCTCTGGCTGTGGATCATTTATTGAAGGATTTGCAGCTTCATTAAATATGTCTGTTGAGGATTTTGCTAAGGAAGCTTTATTCTCAAAAGCTCCTGTTGATCTAGGTACAAAATGTACCGTGTTTATGAATTCAAAAGTGAAGCAAGCCCAAAAGGAAGGTGCAAGGCTGTCAGATCTGTCAGCAGGGCTATCCTATTCAGTAATTAAGAATGCTTTATTTAAGGTTATTAAGTTTCGAGATGCCAATGACCTAGGTCAAAATATAGTAGTCCAAGGGGGCACATTTTATAATGAAGCTGTCCTACGAAGCTTCGAGCTGGTATCGGGAAGAGAAGTTATCAGACCAGAGATTGCTGGACTTATGGGAGCCTATGGTGCTGCCCTTATTGCTAAGGAGAAGTATAAAGTGGGGGAAGTGACAAGTCTATTAGCTAAGGAGCAATTAAGTGATTTTACCATGGAAGCTTCTAATCGTCGCTGTGGTAGATGTGGGAACCAATGTTTAATGACCATAAGTCAATTTTCCAATGGCGAATCCTATGTCTCAGGTAATCGCTGCGAAGGGGGCTTGGGACTGGAAAGAAAAAGTAGGGAGAGGATACCTAATCTATATGAGTACAAATATAGAAGAACATTTGCTTATACTCCGTTAAAGCCTGAAGAGGCAAAAAGAGGGGTGATTGGAATCCCAAGAGTCTTAAACCAGTTTGACAACTACCCCTTCTGGTTTACACTTTTGACCAATCTAGGATTTAGGGTTATTCTTTCTCCTCCCTCTAGTAAAAAGCTTTACGAAAGTGGACTAGAGACGATTCCCTCAGAATCTGCTTGCTATCCAGCTAAACTTTGTCATGGACATGTCATAAATCTTATTAAGAGTGGTATAACTACCATATTTTATCCCTGTGTTGTATATGAAAAAAAGGAGTACAAGGAAGCAGATAATAATTATAATTGTCCAATTGTAATTTCTTATGCCGAAGTTATCAGGAATAATATTGATGAATTAAATGAAAAGAATATCCATATAATATCACCATTTTTATCTATGGATAATGCAAAGGCCTTAATAGAGAGGATTGTAGAGGAATTTGCAGACTACCAAGTAACAGAAGAGGAAGCTAGACAAGCAGTAAAAGCAGCATGTAAGGAAAGGAAACAGTATAAAAATGATATAAGGCAAAAGGGAGAAGAAATCTTAACATTTCTTAAGAAAGAAGGTCGCAAAGGTATTGTATTATGCGGAAAGCCCTATCATGTTGATCCTGAAATTAACCATGGAATTGCAGATCTGATAGTATCCTATGGACTTGCTGTCCTAACTGAGGATAGTATATCCCACCTTGAACCCTTAACTCATCCCTTAAGGGTGGTGGATCAATGGACTTATAACTCAAGATTGTACAGGGCGGCTAGCCTGGTGGCTAAGGAAGACTGCCTTGAGCTTATACAGCTGAACTCATTTGGCTGTGGACTTGACGCAGTGACGACAGATCAAATAGCTGAAATCCTTGCCTCCTCAGGAAAGATGTATACTATGCTAAAGATTGACGAAGGCAACAATCTAGGAGCCGCTAAGATACGTATACGATCATTAAAGGCGGCCATGGAGGAGAGGGAAAATCAGAATTTTATCCCACAGGTTAAAGAAAGGTTTGTTCAAAGGCCTATATTCACTAGGAAAATGAAGGAGACCCATACAATACTTGCACCTCAGATGGCACCTATTCATTTTGAATTAGTTCAAGAGGCAGCCAGAAGCTGTGGCTATCTACTAAAGGTCCTTCCTGCTATGGACAAGCTTGCGGTAGATGAAGGATTAAAATATGTTAATAATGATGCTTGTTATCCAGCGATCGTTATGATTGGGCAATTAGTCAAGGCTCTAAAATCCGGTGAATATGATGTGGACCATACAGCTGTAATCATAACTCAAAGTGGAGGAGGATGCAGGGCTACTAATTATATTGCATTCCTAAAGCTTGGCTTATCCCAAGCTGGATTTGGTCAGGTACCAATAATATCTTTAAATACTGTTGGTTTGGAAAAACAGCCTGGCTTTAAGCTGTCATTAGGACTTATCAATAGGTGCATAATGGCAATCGTAATAGGAGATTTACTAATGAAGGTACTTAACAGAACCAGGCCCTATGAAAGATTTGCCGGGTCTGCCCAGTTATTATATGAGAAATGGGATGAAGCTGCCAAATCAACGATTAGGAAAGGAAGTTCCAGAGCATATAAGAAAACTATCAGAGGTATTGTAAGGGACTTTGATCGACTAGAACTAAAATCCATTAATAAGCCTAGGGTTGGTATTGTTGGAGAAATCTTAATCAAATATCATCCAACAGCCAATGATGATATTGTAAGTATATTAGAAGAAGGAGGGGCAGAAGCAGTTGTACCTGATCTTATGGATTACTTTTTATATTCTACTTTTAATTCGGGATTCAAGCTCCGATATCTGGCCGGGAAGAAATTAAAGAATAAACTAAGTGAAGTTGCCTTATCTTATATATTAGGCTTTCAAAAAGTAGTGAAGAATGAACTGGCAAAGAGCCATAGATTTTTACCTCCAACACCTATAGGGGAGTTAGCTAATATGGCATCCTCCATTATATCTCTAGGTAACCAAACAGGTGAAGGTTGGCTTGTTACAGCAGAAATGATGGAGTATATTGAACAGGGAGTTAACAATATTATATGTGTGCAACCCTTAGCTTGTCTTCCAAACCACATTACAGGGAAAGGGATGATTAAGCCTATCAAGGATTTATATCCAGGGGCTAATATTATTCCTATAGATTATGATCCGGGCTTATCTAGTGTTAATCAGTTGAATCGTATTAAGCTGATGCTTTCTGTGGCTATGAAAAATGTGGGGGAAGAATCTGATGAAAAATTCAGGTGAAATAATGGACAAAGCTTCTAATGCCCTATTGCAATTTTCAATAATTGGAACTATAATTAAATAAGTAAAAAAATAGGAGGCAAACTTATGAAAAAAATTAAGCTATTAATAATTACAGTAGTTGCAATATTAGGACTAACAGGATGTGATTCTAATGTAAAATTGCCAACAGCTATAGAAAATAGTGCAAAAGTCAATTCTTATTCATATAATATTAGTTTGGATATTAAAGCTGAGTCCATAGAGGATCTTCCCCAGGAATATGGAATACCTTCTGGAAGCGTTGAATTTGACTTTGATGGAAAGGTAAAAAGGGAAGAAGAAAGAGTTAAGAGTTATACCGAAATAACTGTATCATATGGTGGAATGTCATTAAAGATACCTACTTATATCGATGCTTCTGAAAAGGAGTATGATTTTGATTTGTTAGTGGCTACACCAGAAATTATTAAAGGATATATAGAGGAGGGCAAAACTCATCTTTATCTTTCGGGTTCAGGTATAAAGAACTTTTTAAAAGAGAATATGACTGATGAAGAGTATAAAGAGTTTGATAAATCACTACAGGATGCCTATACTGAAAATCCAGTAAACACAAAGCTGGTGGATGATTTTACAAAATCCTTTTTGGCTTATGTGGATAAGAACAGTTCTAAAGTCCAAGAATTTGAGGATATTGAGGGATTGAAGACCTCAGCTAATGGTGTTTACACTATTACCTTATCTAAGGATGATATCAAACTTATAGTAACTGAGTACCTCAGCAACTCAGATTATTACAATGATTTAAAAATCTTTGTGGAGAATACCTATTCAACAACTGAGGAGCTTCCAAAAGCACAGGAAATCATTGATACATTTAATGAAGCCCTTGATAATTTCAAGGATTTATCCTTGGTATTAACATTTACTGTGAAAGACAAGTTTGTTACTGGAGTAAAATTTGATTTTGCTTCAACTGATTTAGATGGTTATGGGTTGAGCATGACATATAACATGGAATTTTCAGACATCAATGAAGATGTAGAAATAAGTATGCCTGATAAGAATGCAGATACAACCTTGAATGTGATTGAGTATTTAGAAACGATGATGATGTTATACTAATAAGTCAAAATATGAGAAGGGATGCTAATAGAATAGCATCCCTTTTTAAGATTGTGTTGTCTAATATCTCCAAAAGTTATATAATTGTATATAGATCATCAGAAAAACCGAAGGCAGAGAAACCTTTATAAACATTGACATTAATTACATTATAAAGTAGAATTTTTCTTAGTGTAATCCGTATTTTGCAGTTGTTTTACAATTCAGATAATACCGTTAATTAGGGGGGTTATATATGAAGGTCAGTATAATAATGCCATTTCATAGAGGACTGCATTTTTTAGAGGATGCATTGGAGAGCCTTAAGGAGCAGACCTATAAAGACTTCGAAGTTTTACTTGTTTGTGACCATATAGAGGAAGATATTAATCCTTTACTTAGTCAATATGAAAAGTACATAGATATAAAGGTTCATCATCTCCATGAGAAAACTGGAGTGGCTGCTGGAAGAAATATGGGTTTATCTAATGCAAAAGGTGAACTCATATATTTTATGGACAGTGATGATTATTTGGATGTGAATGCTCTTGAATTACTCGTAGATACTCAGAATATTGATGATTCGGATATAGTACATGGAAAAATGAGTAGGACCTGGTTTAGCAGAAATCTCTACTTAAGGAAGCTATACGATGAGGAAGAGGATAAAGAAGAGAACGAGGAANATGATTCTGATATGGGCAGTGAAGGTGATGGTATTACTGATGGTGACAGTTCATCTGATGATGAAGTGGATGATAGCCTTACCCAAGAGGAAATAATAGAACTTGAAAACCAACTTTTACAAACTAGACAAAATTTCGCATATAAAGAACTTGTTTCAAAAAGAAAAAGTGTTAGGACTATAACAGTTCTTCATGTTTTGATGAAACGTTCTCTAATAGAGGATAATAATATTAAATTTAATGAAGATATTATCTTTCTTTCAGACTATCCATTTCTGCTTCAGGTGCTTAATAAAGCAGAACTTTTTGATAGTAACATGGATGCTGTATATGTCAAACGTAATCATAATGATTCAGTTAATTTCCCATCACTAAGCCAAACCAAGGGAAGCAAGAACTTTCAAGAGTATATTAGTACCTATGAATATGCTAAGACAGTAATTCCACCACATGGGGAAATTAGGATGTTACTTGATAAAAAAATTAACTATTATGCAATACGGTATTTTGCTCCTAAGCTAAAAAGACAGAGTAATAATGTAGAGATTAGTGAATCCTTTGAGATCATTCATAAAATGATAAAATTAATGGATCGGGACCTTATTAATAGCTATAAGGGATATAAACGGAAGGTATTAAAGGCATTTGCTTCAGGTAATATGAAGAAGACAAAAAGAATAGTTACCATACGTCTGGCTAGAAAGAAGATAGTAAAGTTTTTCAAGAATAAAAGGGAGTTTCCTAAATTCCTTTACAGAAAGGTTTTTTTAAGGAGAGCCTCAGTTAAAGAAAACTGGGTCTTTTGTGAAAGCTTTTTTGGAAAGAGTTATTCGGATAGCCCTAAGTATGTATACGAGTATCTTCAAAAGAATTATCCTGATAGATATCGTTTTATATGGGTGATTGATAAAAAGGGAACCAAGATACCATATAAGCATACGAAAGTAAAAAGATTTAGCATTCCCTATTGCTATTACTTAGCCCGTTGCAAGTACTATATTTTTAATAGTAGGCAGCCGGTTTGGATACAGAAGAGNGAAGGCAATGTGTTTTTACAGACATGGCATGGTACCCCNCTAAAGAAATTAGTATTTGACTTAGAGGATATTAACTCTGCTACACCTAAATATAAGAAGCAGACATACGAGCAGTCAAGATTATGGGACTATCTTGTGGCTGCCAATCAGTATTCCAGTGACATATTCAGACGCTGCTTCATCTACGATAAGGTAATGCTTGAGACAGGATATCCAAGAAATGATATTATGCATTGGGATAATAAAGATGATATAGCTAGGCAGTTAAAGGAAAAGCTAGGAATACCCAAGGATAAGAAGACAATTTTATACGCTCCTACATGGAGAGATGATGAATATTATACAAAGGGACAGTATAAGTTCTCCTTGAAATTAGATCTTAACCTAATGAAGGAAAAGATGGGTGATGAATATGTAATAATACTACGTACCCATTATTTTATTGCGGATGCCCTTGATGTAACAGGTCTTGAAGGATTTGCATTTAACTTAAGTAAATATGATGATATATCAGAGCTTTATCTAATATCAGATTATCTGATAACAGATTACTCCTCTGTATTCTTTGATTATGCCAATTTAAAACGTCCAATGCTTTTCTTTACCTATGATCTAGAAAAATATCGTGATGTTTTACGTGGCTTCTATATTGACATTGAAGAAGAGCTTCCTGGTCCTTTGTTATTTACAACAGAGGAGATCATAGATGCCTTTAATAACATTGATGATATAGAGGAAAAGTATAAAGAAAAGTATGATGTGTTTTATGAAAAATATTGTGCATGGGAAGATGGGCAGGCATCCCGTAAGGTTGCAAATGCAGTTTTTAGCTTAGAGGACAAAATGAAGTGATTTATATTGATAGAGCTTAAGGAGAGCTTTCTCTTCTCCTATATGTGGTTAGATGTTGAAGGTGTCGGAGGCCTAGAAAGGGAGGTGTTAGCACTTATTATTGACAATCATTGCGAAGATGATGTAATATGTTTATGAGTTATTATAGATAATGACTACCTCAAAGAAGTACAATATATATTCTTTTTTATCATGGATAGAATAGTCATGGGTAAGGTGGAAGGGCTATTCTGTTTTGTTGATTCAAGTGTTTTGATTCATGACAAGTGAATTGGCTTGCCAATTCATCTTGTATGCAAGATAAAGGATTATGACAAATGTATCTAAAATATAAATACTTTGTTTTTATAAGGTGATGTGAATTGATGACAAATTATAATAAGTACCTATTGTTTCGAGAAAAATATCCGGATTTTATTTTTGAAGATTACAACTTCTCCATTAATAAATCCACAATAGACATAGAATTTCATTTTATCATTTCAGGACTTGCAGAGTTTAAGCCAAGCTGGTCAATTTCGAAAAATGATCTTATTAATATTGAAAAAAATGAAATTATCGATACCCTTGTTTTTTCATTGGGTATGGTAGAATTAATAAGCTACTGGAAAATTACATGTTCTCCTAATGTCCATATAAAGTGTGGGATGCTTTCACAAGCTCAGGCGATGTGGTGGAAAAAGCTATACAGAAAGGGTTTAGGAGAGTTTTTTTATTTGAATAATATATCTGTTGATGATGATTTCATGAAAATCATACATCAATCTAGCTTAGTTGATAGTGATAGTAAATTAGTAGAACATAAAGGAACAGGTGGAAGTAAACCTAGTGTTCTAATACCAATTGGTGGTGGAAAAGATTCTGTTACTACTCTTGAAATCTTAAGAGATGATACCAAACGGTTCTGCTATATTATTAATCCTAGGCAAGCAACAATTGATTCGGTTAATGTCGGTAAGATCCCAAGAGATAATGTAATAGTTGCAAAAAGAACCTTAGACCATAATATGTTAAGGTTAAACAAGGAGGGATTTCTTAATGGTCACACACCATTTTCAGCCTTGGTTGCTTTTTCATCTGTCATCGCAGCATACATCAACAATATCGAATATGTAGCATTATCAAATGAGGCCAGTGCTAACGAATCAACAGTCTCAGATACTGATGTAAATCACCAATATTCAAAAAGCTATGAGTTTGAATTAGATTTTATTAACTATGAAGCGAAATATATTAATTCCCAAGTAAAATATTTTAGTTTATTAAGACCATTAACAGAGCTTAAGATAGCTCAATTATTTTCAAAACTCACTTCATATCATGATATTTTTAGAAGCTGCAATAGTGGTAGTAAATCTGATTCATGGTGTGGTATGTGTCCAAAGTGTTTATTTGTATATATTATATTATCACCATTTATTTCTCGTACTGATATTATAGGAATTTTTAATAAAGACTTATTAGACGATAGAAGTTTAAAGGAAACATTTGATAAGTTGATTGGTATCATACCAGAGAAGCCTTTTGAATGTGTAGGGAGCCGTGGTGAGGTTAATGCAGCATTGCATGAAACTTTGCAGCAATACAAAGATAAGAAACAACCTCTGCCATATCTGCTAGAATATTATAATAAAATTTATAAAGCTGGTGAGTACGATATTAATTCCTATCTCACATATTTTGATAGTAATAATTCTATTCCAGAACCATTTTATGATATATTAAAATCTAAGATATGATGAAAGGAAGCAAAGCCTTGTTTGATGTGTTAAGTGAATTTGTAGGAAATAAGAAGATACTTATATTAGGCTTCGGCAAAGAGGGAAAATCCACATATAAATTACTTTGTGATTTAGGTGTATGCTCAAAAATAGATATTGCAGATATTAAAGAACATGATGATTATGATAAAAGTAAAACCGATGGTTATTTTGGAGAGCATTATCTAGATAATTTGGATTCCTACGATATTGTATTTAAAAGTCCTGGAATAGTTTTACCCAAGAGCATTGATCAATACAGCTCTACAATTACATCTCAGACAGAGGTGTTTTTAAAGGTATATAACAGACAAGTTATAGGGGTGACAGGAACTAAAGGGAAAAGCACAGTTTCATCTCTTCTTTATCATGTTTTATATAATAACCATATTCCCTGTCTATTAGCTGGAAATATTGGAACACCTGTTTTTGATATTTTCAAGGAAATCAAGAAAAATACGGTTGTTATATTAGAGCTATCCTGTCATCAATTGGAGTATTGTAAGTATTCCCCATCTGTAGGGGTCTTACTTAATATTTATGAAGATCATCTTGATCATTATGGAACATTTGAGAAATATAAGAATTCTAAGAAAAACATATATCTACATCAGCATCCACTTGATTCTTTATTCTGTGGTGATGATGTGATTATAGATAGAAGTGAGTTTTTGTCCCGTGTTTTCTTTGCTAATAGCAATATTTTACCCTTTGATAGCTTGGAAACTGTGGGTAATATCCAATTAAGGGGAGAGCATAATCTTAAAAACTGTGCTTTTGTTTATGAGATTAGTAGATCTTTTGGTATCTCAGATGAAGACTTTGTTACATCCCTTCAAACCTATCGTCCCTTAAGGCATAGACTTGAGTTTGTAGGAAAAAAGGGTGATGTAGATTATTATGATGATTCAATATCAACTACGGTAGAATCTACAATTAGCGCCATAAACAGTATTAAGAATGCATCTACAATTATTATTGGTGGCATGGATCGAGGAATTAATTACGATCCATTAATTGATTTTTTGTTGAATAGTAAAATATCTAATATTATTCTAATGTATGATTCGGGAAAAAGAATACATGATATGCTTTTAGAAAGAGGTTCTAAAGGGGATGATAAATATGTTGTTTTTGAGCCAGACTTGTATGCTGCAATAAAAACAGCGCAAAAAGTCTCATTACCTGGAACTGCTTGTCTACTTTCACCAGCCTCGGCTAGCTATGGTGACTTTAAGAACTTTGAAGAACGAGGAAAAGTGTTTAAAGAGCAGTTATTCACCGAAGGACAGTCTTAGAATTCTATAAGTCTGAGTGCCATATTAGTATAAGTATGGCCACATATTATTGAAATCTATAAAAAAAGCAGGTACTGGTTCATATGAACCAATACCTGCTTTTAGATTCTTTATTCATGACAAGTTAATCGGCCTGTCAATTCATATAGTTTATTCTATTGGGAACTTAATTATATTGAATGTTGCATTAGCCATTGAAAACAATTGCTGATTATAGCTTGCTATGTTCCATATACCTGTACCTATCAAATTATTCTCTATGACAATATCATTCAAGGCTTTAAAGCTATTGGCATCAATAAACCAAACCATATGATTTTCAACAGATTCACCTACTGATCGAGAATATTCAAAATATGGTGTTTGAGATTGCTCATCAAGTCTTATAACAGCTCCGTGCTCATAAGCTATGGCTAATGCAGAATTAAGAGATAATAAACTTGCTTTAGAACCATCAGTAAAGGGAACAACCCAATCATATCCGACTAAAGGAATTCCTAAGGAGATATATTCAGGGGGCATTTTACTAGCAACAACTTCGATAAAAGGATTAATTAATGAAATATCGCTTATTGGAGCAGGTGGCTGTGATTGCTTGGGCCAAGTATTCTCCAAGAAAATTATCCTATCTACTAATAAACTTATACTATGATAATCAAGGTTTTCATGAGTAGAATAGTCAGGGCTTATGGTAATCATAAATATAAGTCCATTATCTCTTAATAAGGCTGATATTTTTGTAAACAGATTTATATATAAGCTTTGATTGTAGGTAGAGATATAGCTAATAAGAAAATTAACTCCCATAAATCCTTTGGACATAATAATTTCAAAGGTCTCATTAATCAATTTATCCTGTAGGTTAGTATCTAATAAGGATCTATAAACATTTTCCACATTAATATCTCCTGTTATTGAAAGTGCAGAGATCATTAATAGTGGCATTGTTGAATATTGCTTTGCCATATTAATGATATTGATATCATCCCCAAAAGTTTTGATTTCTGGTTTATCAGTATCAATAATTTGATAATTGAAAATAGAAAGGAATGTCATATAAGGCAAAGCCCTAGGTAATATTGCTTGACTTATAAATGAATTTGTAAAGCCATTGATTTGTATATCCTTTACGGTGTTATAATTAATTACTAAGATTTCATCTTGATAGAGATATTGCCTATCATATAAGAATGGATTATTTCTGAATAATTCCATAAGGGAAATACCATTATTTACGGCAATAGTTTCTAAAGTATCCCCTGTCTTAACGGTATAAGTGGTTTTTGGGTGAAGTATAACAAGAGCCTGCCCTTCAACTAATGACAAGGGATTTATCAACCCATTATCGCTTATCAGTCTTTCGATAGAAAGTCCAAATTTGTTAGCTATTGACTCAATAGTATCGCCATGTTGAACTATATATATTTCCATAACATCATCCATGCCTTTCTTAAGTGTGAGGAAAGTCCACACTTAGAAGTGTCATTATAATATATGCTAGTTAAATATTTATTTTACATTAAATGTTCAAAATGAAAAACTAACAGCNGAAGGTTGGGAGAAAGGATNTAACGACTACCGATTAATTGTTTATAAATGCAAGATGATGGGTTTTTATGAATTTGAATTTATCTGCTAAATAATGGGCATATTAACTACCGGATTATTATTAAATAATGGAGGTTAATTATGTCTGAACAGGTATTAGAAAAACTAGAAGGTCGTGTAAGCTACCATGATTCGGTCGAAGAAATGTTACTTAGAATAAAAGAAGATGGACTTTCCAGTGTATTTTCCCGTTGGGATGAGCAAGAAAAGATACGATGTAAATTCTGTCTCCAAGGATTGAGCTGTCAACTATGTACACAGGGACCTTGTAGAATTAGCGAAAAGGCTGGTGCCACTAAGGGTGTATGTGGTATAGATCCAGATGCTATGGCAATGCGTAATTTCCTGATGCGAAACATAATGGGCGGATGTAGATAAGCTCAAATGGATGTGTGAGAAACTTGGGATTGACAGGAATCAGGATACGAAACAATTAGCTATTCAACTGGCGGAATTATTGGACCGGGAAATGAAGGTGAACCCTGATCAAGAAAGCCGAATGGTTAAAGTGTTCGCACCT
>JGI24710J26742_10003514_pt1 | contig 13250 bp, 13 predicted proteins | sample BioPla2DNA2_FD_26742 | JGI IMG/M metagenome (IMG submission 26742) | reverse complement strand
ATGGAGGAGGACAATACCTGTGACAATCGTTTATTAAAACCCATTATTATTCCTCCTTATTTATATTTTGCTTATCAAGATATCCTTTTNCACTATCGTATGCATCAAATATTTGTTGGGGCTTACCCATTCTAACTATTTGGTTATACATATGAGGCGATTTTAATTTAACATAGGCTAGCTTATCTAGGGTATTTACATATGATTCGGTTAGATAGTTATAGGCATCGCAGAAGGATTTGTTATTTCTTTGCATAAGGTATTCTGTAATAGAATTTCGTGTAAAGGGCTGTTGAGTATGGGGCTTATCAAAATGAACAAAAACCCTTCTTCCTCTGATTGCATATTCGCTTTCCGAATAGCCTGCCTCAATCAAGCCATCAACAAATGCTTCGGCCATTTCACGATCATATAGATCCAGAATTATATCCATAGTGAGTTCAGCGGGGTGTGAAAACTCAGCAAGCTTAAAACCGGTTAACCACCAATGATAGTCACTTCTGGTGAACATTAATTCTCCATTCTTATGAAAAGCAAATGACATGTTTATCCTGTGTTCATCCTTTACGCAATTATAAAATGTTCCATTGAAAACTCCAGGAATATTAAGATCAGGTCCTGAGCTATAGTAAATCCCCACTTCACCGCCTGTTGTCATTCCATATTGTCCCTTCCAAAATTCAATCATCCACTTCAAACCCTTATAACGAAAATAGATTGGCTCACAGTCAATTATCATACTAAATGTTGCACATGCCTCATCGTAAAGCCTAAAATAACCGAATTTTCTTTGCCAGGAATCCATTAGTGAGTAAAAGATATCCTGTGTTTCATCGTATGCAAAGCCAAAGGGCTTTAAATCACGATTCAAGGCCTCCAATTGTTCTTGGTTTGTTCCTGTTATGTCTGTAATGGGTCGAACAACTTCTTCGTCCTTGCCTTTACTTTTTCTTTTTTTACCAATTCTAAATATGATTGATACAAGAAATAAAAGAAGAAGAGTACCAATGATGACAAGAACCTTGTTCTCTATATATAAACTCCACAAAATAGAAGAGTTGATGATAACTAAAAGCTTCATAGTATACTCCTTTCACATTGCTATATATCATCATATTCTGGATACGGGGAAGATGTTAAAGGATAAGAGAAAATTATGTAATATTTTGAAATATTGAGAAAATTTTATTATGCTAGTATTATTTTTTAATAATGATGTTATGCTATTATAAAGAATATAAAATATGGGGCATAGTCGACTAGCATATTTATATTTAGGCATAAATGTTACCAAATAATATGCTATTACTTGACATTTATTTATGCTCGTATTATTATGTTTGAGATAAACATATTTACCTGATAGCAGGAGGGCTAAAAGTATTGAAACATTATTTTCATGGTGGTATTCATCCAGCTGATGGGACAGATAAATTGTTAAGCAATCAAAAGCCAATTCGTATCTATAGGCCGAAGATAGTAGAGATATCTATGAAACAATCACCAGGCAGTGTATGTGAAGCAATTGTTAAGAAGGGTGACAGAGTTTCTAGAGGAGACTTGATAGGTGAGCCTAAAAGATTTGGCGGGGCAAATATCCATGCCAGTATTAGTGGCATGGTTATTGATGTTAGAATTGATTCTGTATCATTTAGCCAGGATATAGAGATAGTTGTTATAGAAGCTGATGATAAGGAAGAACCTGAATATCCAACTGGTGATTATGAGGAAAGACTCCTTGATCTTTCTGACTATTCTAAAGATATGATTATAGCTAAAATGAAAGATGGTGGTCTTACAGGTTTAGGTGGTGCAGGATTTCCTACTTATATAAAATATGAAACTAAGGAAAAGATAAGCCATGTATTAATAAATGCTGCAGAATGTGAACCTTATCTTACCTGTGACCATATGCTTATGCTGGAACATAGCTATGCTATCATTAATGGTGTCCTACTATTAGTAAAGGCCTCTGGTGCCGAAAAGGCTCTTATTTGTCTTGAGGATAATAAACAGGATGCCGCCCAAGTTATGGAGAGGATTATTTCTGATAAAGATCTTCCTATAGAGATTAAAATATTACCCACAAGATATCCTCAGGGAGGAGAACGTCAGCTGGTTGAGGCAACACTTGGTATGGAGGTACCAGCTGGACAATTGCCTGCCAGTATAGGTGTAATAATCAATAATGTGGGTACTGCCAAGGCTTTAGCGGACATTGTATTAGGTGATAGGCCATTAATTTCACGTCTAGTTACAGTAACCGGTAAGGTAAAGGACCAAGGCAATTATTTAGTTCCTATTGGGACAAGGTATAGTGAGCTTATAGGTGCTTCCGGTGGCTTTACAGCTGATATCAGTAGAGTAATTGAAGGTGGCCCTATGACAGGAACTTGTCTACAGATTGGTGGTAGCCATGAAGAACTTACAGGAAGCATATCTAAGGTTACATCTGGACTATTAGTATTGGAGGATGAGCAAAAGGATGAAACCCCTTGTATCCGCTGCGGTGAATGTGAGAGGGTATGTCCTGCTGGGCTTGCTCCATTTAAAATTGATTTTGCTGCCATAGAGAACGATATTAGTTTATGTGACAAGCTTTATGCTACTGAGTGTATCAGCTGTGGTTGCTGCTCTTATGTATGTCCTGCAAAGAGAGAGCTGGCATACCGAATTACCGAAGCTAAGAAAGAGATTTTTAAGCTTAGATGGGAATCGAATAAATGAATGGAGGACACGGATGAAGCTTAAGGTAGGTAAAGAATTACATGAAGTTGGCCCACATATAGAGATAAATAGGACAAGCAAGGTAATAATGCAAGATGTTGTCATAGCCATGATACCGGCATTATTGGGATCAATATATTTCTTTGGTATCAATTCACTGATTCTAGTTCTTGCCGCTGTTACTACCTGTGTTTTATCAGAGTATATATGGCAGAAAATAAGAAAAGAACAGTTAACAGTTAGTGACTGGAGTGCAGTTGTAACTGGAATGCTAATAGCATTTAATGTTCCATCTACGACTCCTATATGGGCGGTCATGATAGCATCAGTATTTGCCATAATTATAGTGAAGCAGTTNTATGGTGGTATAGGAAGTAATTTTGCTAATCCTGCNCTTATGGGTAGAGCCTTATTGCTTTTTCTCTGGCCTGCCTCCATATCTAATTATGTTACTAGCTATCATGCAGGTACAGATGCCATAAGCTCTGCTACAGTTTTAGGTCTATATAGGACAGGCAATGAAATCACTCAGTTTTCAAAATGGGATATGTTTATTGGAAATATACCGGGATGCTTAGGTGAAACAAGTGCGCTTTTATTACTTATAGGTTTTGCTTATTTATGTTATCGTAGAGTTGTTAATTTAGCTACAACAGGAGCATATATTTTTACAGTACTTATTATGACATTTGTATTTTCTCAAGATGGACTATTTCAGGGAGATATATTAACCAATTTGCTATCTGGAGGACTTATACTTGGAGCCTGCTTTATGATGACTGACTATGCCTCTGTTGCCCCTAGAGTCAAAGTAACCTTGGCTATTATAGCAGGGCTAGTGACAGCTGGAATAAGGATTTGGGGTATGCTTCCCGAGGGAGTGAGCTATGGTATACTTGTAGCAAACTGCCTATCAGGATTAATTGAAACAATAATTAGGCCTCATATTTATGGAGTTAAGATTAAAAAACAAAAATGATATAGATAAGGAAAGAGAGGGAATAATATGAAGGATAATAGATTAAAAGGTATAATTGCATTAGCAGTAGTAACAATAATTGCGTTTGGCGTAATTTATGGTAGTAAGATTTTAGTTAAGGATGAGGCTGCTAATGATTCTGATAAGGAACAGATAGTAGAGGATCTTCCTGGAGCAATTGATGTAGCGGATTCAGAAGGAATCGTATCAGCAAGGGAAATCACTGATGATAGTGGAGCTGTAACAGCTTATTCAGTTGTATCAGAGGCTAGAGGATTTGCTCCTAAGCCAATTACCTGGGAGATCGTTTTTGAGAATGATGCAAAGACTATTAGAGAAGTAAAGGTTGTTAGCCATGCTGAGACTCCTGGATATGGTGCAAATATGGAAGAGGCCAGTTATCTTGATAAGTATAAGGGAATATCTGCAACAGAAACTAGTGAAATTGATGGAATCTCAGGAGCAACGGTTACTACCGATGCGATTCGTCTGCTTGTAAACAATGCTTACGAATTTATCAGCAGCTACGCAGGCAATTAATCATTTCGTGGAAAGGGATGGGTTATGAAAGCAAGATATCCAATAGAAGCATTTGCACTGGCCATGGTAGTTTTTTCGCAGAATATGAAAGATGCCCTGATATCGGGTATTCTTATATTGCTTATAACCACGCTTGGTTTGGTCTTAGATCAGTTGTTTTCTAAGGATTTACCGAGATGGAGCAGGACTTCCTGTATTATAATACTTATTGTATCTATTACCCATTCTCTATTTCAGATTGTATTGATTGCTGTCTTAGGATATGAGATTACGGATAATACTTATATATACCATATCTTTTTAGGTATACTAATTGCCAAACATATTATTGATGCAGAAGGCCAAAGGGACTATAACCGTCTTTTACTTGAAGGAGCAGGAGCATATGCTACCCTCCTCATAATATCTATAATTAGAGAGTTTATGGCCGAGGGAGCCATACATGGTTTTGAACTACTTGATTTTTCATACAAATCCTATGGATTTTCCCTTGTTACAATAGGATTCATATTATCAGGTATGGGAATTGCTATTCTAAATAGGATATTTTACAAGAATAGAGACCTTAAAAGAACTGAGTCCTTACTGGTCATTATTCCTGTAATTTTTCTTGTTCAGCCTTTTGTGATTGACAGTATAGATCCGACGGTTAGTATGGTTATAACCATAGTTATAACCTTGGTTTGCTTTTATTCAATTAGAAAATATCTTGTGTTTTCACGACTAAGTAAGGAAATCAAGAACATGCCTATAGAGCTCTTATCCATAGGTATGATTTATATGATATTTTCTATGTTTTAAATATGTAAAATAAATATGGAGCTTAATGATGGAGCAAGTGTAGCTACCCGTAATCTGGCAAATTAACACTTGCTCCTTATTATCGTAGGGTATAATATTATGAAAAAGAATGATTTTTATTTGATAGGGGCCCTTCTGCTTATAATTGCTTTATCATTTTTAGCTATCCAGATATCAAGGAAAGATAAAGTAAAAGAAGGAAGCAGGGTTTTGGTAACAATTAATGGAGAAGAAGATAAGAGTTTTTATCTTAATGAAGATACTACTTATAAGATATTACATGAGAATGGGGAATGGAATACACTAGAAATCAAGGATGGTTATGTCAGGATGGTAGATGCTAGCTGTCCCGATAAGTTATGTGTAAAACATAGAGAGATCCATGATGACAACGAATCCATAACATGCCTTCCCAATAGGGTTGTTCTACGAGTTATTGGTGGCCAAAAGAGCGAATTAGACGGTATTGCAAATTAAGATCTATTACAAAGGAGTAATAATGAAATCAAATAAAATAGCTTTATACGGTTTGTTTATTGCATTGGCATTTATATTCAGCTATATAGAATTTCTTCTACCTATTCCCTTTCCGGTACCAGGTATAAAGCTTGGATTGGCAAATCTCGTTATTATCATAGCTTTATATGGTATCGGTGTAAAGGAATCCTTCGTTTTATCTATGGTTAGAATTCTTCTTGTTGGCTTTACCTTTAGAGATCCATCTACATTGATATTTAGCTTTGCAGGAGGAATCTTAAGCTGGCTCACTATGGTTGGATTTATGAAGCTAAGGCTCTTTTCTATGGTTGGAATCAGTATAATTGGCGGTATTGCTCATAATATTGGTCAAATTATAGTAGCTATTATCTATGTAAATAATACCAGCCTTATTTATTATTTACCCTTATTGATGATAGCTGGAGTAGTTAGTGGAACCTTGATTGGTATTTTGGGGGCAACTATAATTAAAAGACTAAATAAGTTTCTTAATTTATAGATAATAGGTTTATCTTTAGGCTATTCTAGAGACAGAAAAAAAGGAAAAGGATGAGGGGTATGGCAAAGCTTTATTTTAAATATGGTGTAATGGGAAGTTCCAAAACTGCTCAGGCTTTGATTACAAAATTCAACTATGAAGAAAGAGGCATGAGCGTTTGGCTTATTAAGCCTAAAATTGATAATAGGGATGGGGATGGTATTCTTTCATCAAGAATTGGCCTGTCAGCCAATGCTTATGAGCTAGCTATTGATGAGGATGTATACCAAAGCTATTTAGGTCTATCTAATAAAATAGATGTTATTATAGTTGATGAGTGTCAATTTCTAACAGAAGCTCAGGTGGACCAGCTCTCTATGATAGTCATAGAATATGATATACCTGTACTATGCTTTGGTCTAAGAATAGATTTTCGTACTAGAATGTTTCCTGGTAGTAAGAGATTAATGGAGATAGCAGATTCTATAACAGAGATTAAGACCATCTGTTCCTGTGGTAAAAAGGCTACTGTCAATATAAGAATGGATAAGGCCGGTAAAATTATTACTGAAGGCGAACAGATATTAATAGGTGGAAATGATACCTATACTTCTATGTGTTATCAATGCTTTATTGAAAGAATAAAGAAACAAGATAATTAATGGACAAAATAATAACTATAATTTGAGTTTTTTATTGAAAATAAAGCTAGATATAGTATAATATGATTGACGGTAGATGCTACCGAACACTATACGGAGGGAAGTTTTATGAAGAGAATTTTAGCAATTCTTATGGTTTTAGTGTTAGCATTAGGTACACTAACAGCATGCGGCACTAAGGAAGACAAGAAAGATGACACTAATGTAGGCGCAAATCAAGACGACAAAGACAACAAAGATGATGAAAAACCTGCAGGTGATGTATATGAAATCGCACTAATCACTGACAAGGGTAATATCGATGATAAGTCCTTTAACCAAGGTTCTTGGGAGGGCGTAGTAGAATTTGCGACAGCAAATAATGTTTCTCATCAATATTATAAGCCTGAGGAAGCATCTGATGCTGGATATCTTGCAGCTATCGACTTAGCTGTTACAGGTGGAGCTAAGGTTGTAGTTACACCAGGTTTCTTATTTGAGGTGGCTATGTATGAAGCACAGACAAGATACCCTGAGGTTAAGTTTATCTTACTTGATGGTTCACCTCATACAGCAGATTATTCAGTGTATGAGACAAAAGAAAATGTTGCAAGTGTAATGTATGCTGAAGAAGAGTCAGGTTATTTGGCTGGATATGCAGCTGTTATGGATGGCATGACAAAGCTTGGCTTTATGGGTGGTATGGCTGTACCTGCTGTTCAAGCATTTGGTTATGGCTACTTACTTGGCGCCCAGGATGCTGCTAAGGAACTTGGTTTAGGAGCAGGGGCAGTAGAGGTAACTTATCACTACACAGGTAACTTTGAAGAAAATGATACAAATAAAGCTACTGCTAAGACAATGTATCAAGAGGGAACAGAGGTTATCTTTGCTTGCGGTGGTTCAGTAGGTAAGAGCGTAATGGCTGCTGCTGCTGAAGCTGGTGCTAAGGTTATAGGTGTTGACGTTGACCAGAGATATGACAGTGAAACTGTTATCACTTCCGCAACTAAGGGCTTAGGTTCATCTGTTGTACAGGTTCTTGAGTCAATCTATAAGACAGATTCTTTTGATACCTTCGGTGGTAAAACAACATATTTTGATGCTGCTAATGACGGTGTTAGCCTTCCTACAGAAGTTATAGGTGATGCAAGTGCTGATGCATTTGATCGTTTCGAAAACTTTACTATGGATCAATACAATGCTGTATTTGCAAAATTAGTTGATGGTTCTGTAGACCCTATTCGTGTAATTGATGTTGCAGATGCGGGTGGAGTAGCTACTGCTGATGAGTTAGTAAGCGGACTAGGCCTTGTAGAGGTAAAGGTAGAGGTTAGATAAGATTATTTATCATTGCAATTTTGGAATAATTGGCAAAAAGACTTAGCCTTTATGCTAGCAATGACACTTAGGGGGAAGGCTGTTGCCTTTCCCCTATTTATGGTGGAGGGTCCCATGGATAACTATATTATTGAGATGCTTAATATTACGAAGATATTTCCCGGTATTGTTGCAAATGATAATATCACATTGCAGTTACGCAAGGGGGAAATCCATGCACTCTTAGGTGAAAATGGTGCTGGAAAATCAACTCTTATGAGTGTACTATTTGGTCTTTATCAGGCTGAACAGGGTGAAATCAGAAAAAATGGACAAGTTGTTCAGATTAATAACCCTAATGATGCCAATGCTCTTGGAATAGGTATGGTCCATCAACATTTTAANCTGGTGGAGATATTTACAGTATTAGAAAANATTATACTTGGTGTAGAGCCAAATAAGATGGGTTTTCTTCAAAAGAAGGAGGCTCGTGAGAAAATAATTCAATTAAGTGAGCAATATGGGCTGAAGGTAGATCCCGATGCTTTAGTTGAGAAGATATCTGTAGGTATGCAGCAGAGAGTGGAAATTCTAAAGATGCTATACCGTAATAATGAAATACTAATATTTGATGAGCCTACAGCAGTATTAACCCCACAGGAAATTGATGAGCTTATGGATATAATGAGGGGATTTGCCAAGGAGGGTAAATCAATCCTTTTTATTACACATAAATTAAATGAAATCATTTCAGTTGCTGATCGATGTACTGTACTGCGTAAGGGTAAATATGTAGGTACAGTAGATATAAAGGATACTACAAAGGAAGAACTATCACATATGATGGTTGGTCGAGAGGTTAGCTTTATAGTTAATAAATCTGAACCTCAGATAAAAGAAAATGTATTATCTGTAAGAAATGCTTCAGTTTCTTCTGAAAGTCAAGAGAAGCTTGCTGTAAAGGATGTATCCTTTGACGTACATGCCGGTGAAATTGTCTGTATAGCAGGTATTGATGGCAATGGACAGACTGAGCTTGTATCAGCCTTGACTGGCCTTTCGAAGCTGGAATCAGGGCAAATTACTCTTTTCGGTAAGGATATTACAAAAGCCTCCATTAGAAACAGGTCTAAGGGGGGAATGAGTCATATACCAGAGGATAGGCATAAGCATGGATTAGTTCTGGACTATTCTCTAGAGGAGAACATTGTATTACAAAGATATTGGCAGACAGAATTTCATAAAAAGGGCTTCATAAAGAAACAGGCTGTTAGAAAATATGCAAAACGTTTGATTGATCAGTATGATGTACGAAGTGGCCAAGGACCTATAACTCCTGTACGAAGCATGTCAGGTGGTAATCAACAAAAAGCAATAATAGCTCGAGAGATAGATAAGGAGCATAAGCTTTTGGTTGCTGTACAGCCCACTAGAGGCTTAGATGTGGGAGCCATTGAATATATCCACCAACAGTTGATGAACTCCAGAGACTCGGGGAAGGCTGTATTATTAGTTTCCCTTGAGCTAGACGAAGTAATGAACCTAAGCGATCGTATTCTTGTTATGTACGAGGGTGAGATCGTTGGGGAGCTTAATCCAAAGAATATAACAGTTCAAGAATTAGGCCTCTATATGTCAGGTGCAAAACGGGATAGGAGTAAAGGAGAATAACTATGGAAAATAGATTAGATTCAATGGAAATGCCATGGATCAAAAAGATTTATAAGAGTAAATCCTTTTCAGCCTTCACTTCTGCACTTCTTGCTATAGTCTTAGGTCTGATAATTGGATTTATAGTTATGATAGTTGCTAAGCCTGAGAGGGCTATAGCTGCTTTACAAAAAATAATATTTTATGGATTTACTGATTCTGGTAATGTGTTTTATTTTGCTACTCCCATTATGATGACAGGTCTTTCTGTAGGCTTTGCCTTTAAAATGGGACTTTTTAATATTGGTGCATCAGGGCAATATACAGTAGGTATGTTTTGTGCCATGTATGTGGGCTTTTTATGGGATTTGCCCAAAGATATTCATTGGATAGTCTGTATATTGGCAGGAATGATAGGTGGAATGCTATGGGGCATGATACCTGGAATTTTTAAGGCTTATCTTAATGTAAATGAGGTTATAACCTCTATAATGTTTAACTATATTGGAACATATTTGATTGATATGTTGATTAAGGGAAATGGCAAGATGTACGTGGCCACAACCACCAGAAGTGCCTATCTTCCTACTTCAGCACAGCTACCATCATTGGGTGTAAAGAATTCCAGTGTTAATATCTCTATATTTATTGCAATTGCTATAGCTATAATATTATTTATAGTATTAAATAAAACAATATTTGGCTATGAGCTTAAGGCTACCGGATATAATAGGCACGCCTCTAAATATGCTGGTATGAACGGAACTAAGAATATTATTCTCACTATGCTGATAGCCGGTGGACTGGCTGGTCTTGGTGGGGCATTTGCCATTCTAGCTCCGTCAACCATTGCAGGAAGTAGCCAAACCTATGAGCCTATCAATGTAATTGCAGCCAATGGTTTTAATGGTATAGCGGTAGCTCTTCTTGGAAATTCCAGCCCATTGGGAATTATTTTTTCATCGGTATTTATTTCCCATATACAAAGAGGTGGAAGCCAGACGAGTATTCTAGGCTTTAAGCCAGAGATTATCGATGTTGTTATATCAATTATTATCTATTTCTCAGCCTTTTCATTAATAATCAAAACAGCTATTGGAGGATTCTTTAAGAATATACATCATAAGAAGCCTGCTGTGGTTACTGAGCTCCCTGTCCATGGCTCTACCATGATAGCAGATGAAAATGAAGAATCCAATAGGCTAACTAAAGAAGAGGAACTTAAAGAAGCAGTAGACCTTCCTGATAAAAATATTAATAATCAGGATATAGAAGAGAAGGAGGTGTAGGAGTGGATATACTATATTATCTAATTCAAAATACCCTTCCAGTTGCAGTAGCCTTATTATTGGTTGCCTTAGGTGGTATGTTCAGCGAAAGAAGTGGTGTAATCAATATTGCTCTTGAAGGTATAATGCTCTGTGGAGCCTTTATCGGATGTGTATTTGTATATTTTATAGAGAAAAAACCTCTTCCTGCACAGCTCATTTTCATTCTAGGAATGCTGGTTGCGGCCTTGGCTGGACTTTTATATTCCTTGTTATTATCCTGGGCTGCAGTCCATATGAAAGCTGATCAGACTATTGTAGGAACATCTTTAAATATGCTCGCTCCTGCAGCAATACTATTATTTTCAAAAATGTACTTTATGTCAGACGGTGTTACCACCAGTACAAGATTTTATATCAGAGAGGTTAAGGGATTAAGTAATATACCTATAATAGGAGATTTATTCTTTAAAAACACCTATTTAAGCTTATATATAGGAGTAGCTCTTCTGATTATAGCTACTATAGTATTCTATAAAACAAGATTTGGGCTTAGATTACGATCCTGTGGTGAGCATCCCCAGGCTGCTGACTCTGTGGGAATAAATGTGTATCGCATGCGTTATGCAGGTGTATCTATATCAGGAATTCTGGGCGGTATAGGAGGCTTTTTCTATGCAGTTGGAGTTATGGATGGCAATACCAACGGGCATACAGGAGTAGCTGGCTTTGGTTTCCTCGCTCTTGCAGTATTAATATTTGGTCAATGGAAGCCAATTCCTATACTATTTGCGGCGCTTTTCTTTGCATTTTTAAGAACAGTGGCCTATTCAGTAGCCTTGATACCTTTTCTTAAGGCCCTTAATATAAATCAGGATTATTATAAGATGCTTCCCTATGTGGCTACTATGGTTGTATTGGCATTTACGTCAAAACGTTCTAGAGCCCCCAAGGCTGAAGGCATACCATATGATAAGGGTATGCGTTAAAGATATTCAACTATTATGAATAAATCACTACAAGTAATATGAAGTATGAGGCTGTCGCATAAGTAATTAAGGGAGTGTATATATTCCATCACACACTGATTAGGAGTACAATTTGCCATGATTTGTAAATCTTAATCGGACTAAAGTCCGCTTTTGATAATACAAATTGTAGCAAACTGTTCTCCTAAATGTGCATGATTGGAACATATACACCCCCCTCTTACATTCTGCGACAGCATCTTTATTATGTAATGGAAAAGCTCGCTTCAGTAAGATATGTAGCTAAGGATACATTTTCTTGTTAAAAAATAGAATATAATATATTAAAGAGAACGGAGGTTAAACCTTCGTTGCTAAGAGATAAGTAGAAATTAATTGAGGGGGTAAAGCCACCCTTGATGTTAGGAAATAAAGGACTAGGAGGATTGTATATGGTTAGACAGGTTATTAAGATTGATGAGGATTTATGTGTTGGATGTGGCTTATGTGTTTCTGCATGTCAAGAGGGTGCTATTGGAATTATAGATGGAAAAGCAAAATTATTACGTGATGATTATTGTGATGGTCTAGGTAATTGCTTACCTGCTTGTCCCACAGGAGCTATCTCATTTGAAACTCGAGAGGCCTTGGAATTCAATAAGGAAGAGGTCATAAAGAATATGGAGAGTAAGAAGAGGGCTACAGAGCAAAATCAAGGCTTTAGCGGATGTCCAGGGTCTAGAATGATGGAATTAAGCAAGCCAAGTTCAATAGCTCAACCTACTATAAATAATAGTGCTACCGAGGATAAGGGCCATATGCCATCTATGTTGGGTCAGTGGCCTGTACAGCTTCAGCTTGTTCCTTATAATGCTCCTTACTTCGATGGTGCAGACTTATTAATAGCAGCAGATTGTACATCCTTTTCCTATAGGGATTTTCATTCCTTTATGAAAGATAAGATCACATTAATAGGTTGCCCCAAACTAGATGACACTGATTATTCTGAAAAGCTAATCAATATATTGAAAAGTAATAATATTAATAGTATTACTGTAATAAGGATGGAGGTACCCTGCTGTGGTGGTATCGTACATGCGGTAAAGACAGCCATATTAAATAGCGGAGAACTTATACCATGGAGAATGGTAACTATCTCTACAGATGGTTTTGTACTTGAGGATAGTAAATAATAAAAGTGCTTAAGTTGACAGGTTCTTTCTATCTAGCTATAATAAGCCTTGAGTCCCAGATTTGACTTATCAAGATTATAGGGATATAGGTTAGCTTACATAGAGAAATGGAGACGAGAGACACCGTGGAAAAACAAAAGAAAATAAATACTGCTTCAAAAATAGCCTTATTCGGAGCTTCTATTAT
>JGI24710J26742_10003501_pt1 | contig 13278 bp, 16 predicted proteins | sample BioPla2DNA2_FD_26742 | JGI IMG/M metagenome (IMG submission 26742) | reverse complement strand
TCTATTGTTAGGGCAATAACTTTATTTTCATCCATATCAATCACTCCACTTTTCTTTAGGTATTATATCACAATTATAGTTTAAATCAACTAATCATCCTAATAGAAAGTGAACCAATTATTTACCAACTTTTTCTAAAACAACTATTAACCTATTTAGTCCGCCACCATAACAAGTTACTAAAGCTAAATCTCCTGGTTGCTACCAAGCTTTATATTCTGGATTTGAAAATTTTGTTTTAAACTTATCAACAATTACATATTTCGTACCATTTACGATTACTATGTCATTTATTCTTGTTTTTGGTAACCAACTAAACACTCCTGGATTATGACCAAGTATAATATTACCCTTATAATAACAAACATAGCCAGCATCTAGTTTAGCTTGTAATTTTTTGTAATCCTTTACAACAATATAGTTTACTTTCCACTGTTTTGTTTTACTAGTGTTTCTGCTTACTTTATAGGTTGTGATTTTTGTCCATTTACTAACTAAACTTATATCTCCATGACTTTTTTCACTAATCGTAGTTATTTTTTCATCATTAAAATACCAACCATCAAAAATATATCCATCTTTCGTTGGTGTTTTTAACTCCTTCTTTTCTCCATATATATATGTATCTTCCAATTTGCCATCATAAAAGATATTATATTTTTTCCCTTGCCATTTACTATACAAAGTTAAATCTCCACTTGGTCTTATTAAACGATTTGGATATTTTTTACCCACATCATCAAAATAGCCCAAACTAAATTCATATGGATGATTTTCTATAAAAGGTTTAGTTAAAACAATATCTTCACCATAAGTATACCAACTTATGTATTTATGTTCACCATCTAGATAAGTAACAGTATAAGACTTTGGCTTATAATTTGGTTTATAGGTATCAAATGGTTTTAAAGTCACTGTCAAACCATCGACTGTAAAATTCTCATATTGTATATTATGATATGTTAATTCGTCGAATATGTTTACATAATATTTTTGTATTATTTCTTCATTTGTTTCAGGGTTTACCTGAATTACAGTTATCGGACAACAATCAAAATTCGTGACGGGTACTCCGGCTAAAACATATGTAAGAAATAATCCTATTATAAATTTCTTAAACATTTTTGTCACCTTTTTCGTTTTTGGTAAAACATGTGTGCATTAAAATTTTAGTGTAAAACTAATTAAATTAACGCATTCTATCAATATAGTACATAAAAGTCAATATGACTAATAAAGCAAAATTGACACTAATATTTAACCCCAATATTTAGTATTACAATTGTAATACTATTTTATACGTTTGTAAAGGGTTTTTTGAAAAAATCTTTTTTTTCTTTATTTTTTATAAAATAAAATTTTTTTAATTAGCCTAAATTCATGTTATTTGCGATTATACTGTATATCTTTGTCTTTAATAAATCCATAGCTACACGATTATGAGAGCCTTCTGGAATAATTAAATCAGCATATCTTTTACTTGGTTCAATAAAAACATTATGCATAACCCTAACTGTATTTAAATATTGCTCGCAAACACTCTCTAACGTTCTTCCTCTTTCTGTTACATCACGTCTTAGACGTCTTATAAAACGAACATCTGCATCGGTATCAACATAAATTTTCATATCCAGTTTTGATCTAATTGCTTCATCATGTAAAACAAATAGACCTTCCAATAAAATAACATCTGCTGGCTTTACAATTTCCGTAACCGAACTTCTTGTATGATTTACATAATCATAAGTAGGTTTTTCAATTGCTTCACCTCTAATCAGCATTTCAAGTTACTCAATCAATAATTCATTATCAAAAGCAAATGGATGGTCATAATTTGTTTTTAATCTTTCAGCAAATGGCAAGTGAGTTTGATCCTTATAATAGTCGTCCTGTTTTAAGATGATGACTGATTTGTAATCATCATAAGTTTGTTTCAGTAATTGTGAGATTGATGTTTTCCCACTTGCACTACCACCAGCGATTCCAATAATTGTCGGTCTTGCCATATCTGTCTCCTCTTAATTTAAATGTTTACGTACGTTTCTTTGATGTTGTTCATAAGTTTCCGCAAAATACGCCTTGCCAGTACGAATATTATTAACAAAGAAATAATAGTTACTTTTAGCTGGATTTAAGGTTGCTTTTAAAGCCATTTCATTAGTATTACTAACAGGCCCTATTGGTAAACCTTCTACCCTATAAGTATTATAAGCAGAATCAATATGCGGATTCGTTTCACAATCTATCCAAGAATCATAATTATATAAAGCATAACATATTGTTACTGATGATTGTAATTTCCAACCATCTTTTAAACGATTATGAAAAACACTTGAAACCAAATACATATCTTCTTCATTACTAACTTCAAATAATATCACACTAGCTAAAGTATATATTTCATGAACAGTAAAACCAGAATTAGCTATTTGTTCTTTGTATTTCTGATAGATTACATTTTGATGATCTAAAATCTTTTCTGTAACTTGTTCGACAGTAGTATTAGTATAAAAACTATATGTTTCTGGGTATATATACCCTTCTAAATAACAATGCTCTGATTTAAATACATCTTCAGTTAAAAACTCATATTTATCAATTAATTTATAAATGTAATCTACTTCATTCCATTTATGTAATATTTCTTCAGCTGTTAAATTGGTCTTCTCTGCAATATAAGCTGCAGCATCTTTAGCCCAAGAGCCATCAGGAATAGTTACTGAAACTTCATCTCTATAGGCTTTATTTACATCAGATAAAGTATCGAATATTATTTTTACACCCATATTCTTATCTAATATAAAATTCCCAGCATAGTAATCATTAATCTTATTTAATTTGACATAAACTTTAGCAACCTTTACATCTTTAATAAAACCTTCTTCATATAGTTTATTAATTAATTCATCCATAGTTATTCCTTCATCAACTACAAATGCTGTAGACTCAGATACTTCTGAAGTTGGTTTTAAACCATTTAAATAAGTTTTATATACAAATGCAAATCCACTGCTAACTGCAATTAAAAAGGCTAAAATTACTATTAAAATAACTTTAGTCTTGTTCTTCTTGTTCTTGACCATCTTGAAACCCCTCGAATACTTCGTAAATCATATTCCATTCTTCTTCATCATCAACTGCAAGTAAGTTACCATTATCATCATAACTCATCGCAAAAACTTCACCTGTTTCATCTTCTTCATCAAAGAATAAAACATAAGATTTACCATATTGTTCACTATCAAAAGTAAACAAGATAGTCATCTCAATTTCTTCTCCATCAGAAGTGGTAACGTATAGTTTATTTTCATCCATAAAAGTTCCTCCTAATATATGGCATCCAAGTAGCTCTGTAAAATTACTACAGCAGCCATCGTATCAATCATTTTCTTTCTTTTTTGTCGATTCATATTAGCTGAAATCATATTTTTTTGAGCACTAACAGTTGATAAACGTTCATCCCATAAAATAACTTCAACATTTCGTGCTTTTTCTAACATTACTTTAAAGTCTCTAGATATTCCAGCTCTTATTCCTTCATCACCATTCATGTGTCTAGGTAAGCCTAAAACAATTTTTTCTACTTTATTGGCATCAACTATTTGACAGACTTTTTCCAAACACATCTGATAATTATCTTCTTCAAATTTGATAGTTTCAACTGCTGAGGCAATCATGCCTAAAGTGTCGCTTAAAGCGACACCACATGTTTTACTACCTAAATCTAAACCCATAATCTTATTCATCTTTTTCTAAATAATTCCTAACAATTTCCTTTAGAATTTCATCACGGTCTACTGTTTGAATCAGGGTTCTAGCATTTTTATAACTAGAAATATATGCTGGGTCATTTGTTACTAAATAACCAACAAGTTGAGTTACTGAATTATATCCACGTTCTTTTAACGCTTCATTAACAGTTTTAATAATGAGCTTAATATTCGCTTGCTTTAACTCATCAGAATTAAATACCCTTGTTGCTGTATCTTTCTTAACCATAAATGAAACCTCCTATTTATATTTTACTAAATACTCTTTTAAAATTAAAGACTAATTTATCTTACAAATTTCTTTAATTTTATTTAATGCTTCTTCCAACTTGCTAGCATCTTTTCCTCCAGCACTAGCTAAATCTGGTCTACCACCACCATTACCGCCACAGATAACAGCAGCTGTTTTAACTAAATCAGACGCTCTTATTCCTTTAGCAATAGCACTTTGACTACAAGCAGCAGTAAACAATAGTTTTTCATCATTAAGTGTATAGATAAATGCTACACCATCTTTTAATTTTTCAACTAAAGTTTGAGCCAAAGTCTTTAGTTCACCATTATCAACATCTACTTTAGTGATAATTATTTTTAACCCATCAGCTTCTATTGCTTCCTTTAGTAAATCCTCACTAGCAAAAGCACTTAATTTATCTTTTAATTCATTAATAGTTTTATTTAAATCACTATTTTCTTTTATTAACTGTTGTAATTTTTCACTTACTTTGCTTATACTATTAACTTTTAAATCTGTAGCTAATGATTCTAATAGTTGTTGTAAAGATAAGTATTCTTCATAAGCCTTGAAATTAGTTTTTGAAGTAATACGTCTAATTCCTGAACCAATTGATTCTTCAGAAATAATTTTGAAGATTCCTACTTCACTGGTATTAGATACATGTGTTCCACCACATAATTCTTTTGAGAACTCACCCATTGAAACAACTCTAACTTCATCTTCATATTTTTCATCAAATAAAGCTACAGCTCCAGATTTTTTAGCCTCTTCAATAGTCATTAACTCAGTAACAACTGCTAACTTATTAGAAATTTTTTCATTAACTAATCTTTCAATCTCTTTAATTTGACTGTCACTCAATTTTTCATAATGAGTAAAGTCAAAACGACCATAATCCTTACAGACATAAGAACCCGCTTGATTTACATGAGCACCAACTACTTTGTGTAATGCTGCATGTAATAAGTGTAAACTTGAGTGATTTGCTCTAATTAAGTTTCTATCTTCTAAATTAATTCTTAAAGTAAACTCGTCACCTACTTTAACTGTTCCATTTTTAACTTTGACAGTATGTAAGTGTTGCTTTAATGGAGCTTTACTAACCTTTATTACTTCTAAATGGGTATCATCATTGAAAATAATACCAGTATCATAAATTTGTCCACCACTTTCAGCATAGAAACAAGTTTTTTCAAAAACTATTTCACCACTATCGGTTAATTCATCAACTCTTTCGCCATTTTTAAATAAGCCAATTACTTTTGAAGTATTTTCATTGTGACAATAGCCTACAAATTCACTTTCCTTAGTAAAATTCATTAAATCAACCGATTGTTTAGACATAGATTGGTCATCACTTCTAGCACTTCTTGCTCTTTCTCTTTGATATTCCATACATCTATCAAATCCTTCTTGATCAATAGTTAAACCTTTTTCCTCAGCAATTTCCTTAGTTAACTCCAGTGGAAATCCATACGTATCATATAATTTGAAAACTACTTCTCCATCTAAAACTTTTAAATTATTATCTTCTAAATATGATTGTAATATCTTTTCTCCTTCATTTAAAGTTGTATCAAATCTTTCTTCTTCCGCCTTAACTAAAATTTGAACATATTCAATCTTTTCAATTAAATAAGGATAATACCCTCGCATATTTTCAGCCACAACAGGAACTAGCTTATACATATAAGCACCTTTAATATCCAATTGTTTGCCGTATCTAATTGCTCTTCTTAAAACACGTCTTAAGATATAGCCTCTTCCTTCATTAGAGAAAGTTGCTCCATCAGCTAAAGCAAAAGTAACTGTCCTAATATGGTCGGCAATTACTCTATAAGCCATTTTATTTTCGCCTTCATATTTTTTTGAAGTCATTTTTTCAGTAGCTCTGATGATTGGTAAAAATAAGTCTGTATCAAAATTAGTTTCTCCACCTTGAATAATTGATACCAATCTTTCTAAACCCATCCCAGTATCAATATTTTTTTGTGGCAGTTCTTTATAATCTTTTTGATCTACACCCTCTTCAGCATTATACTGTGAAAAAACAACATTCCATACTTCAACATATCTATCATTTTCTATCTCTTCAAAAAATAATTTTTCCCCTAAACCTTTAGGATCATATTTTTCACCTCTATCATAGAAAATCTCACTATTTGGTCCACATGGGCCAACACCAATTTGCCAAAAGTTATCTTTACTTTTTAAGATACGTGAAGGATTTAAACCAATATCATTTACCCAAATATCGTAAGCTTCTTTATCGTCGATATAGATAGAAACATATAACTTATCTTTATCAAATCCCAACCATTTTTCGTTAGTAAAAAAATCCCATGCATAAAAAATAGCTTCTTTTTTAAAATAATCTCCTATTGAAAAGTTACCTAACATTTCAAAAAAGGTATGATGTCTAGCAGTTTTGCCAACATTTTCAATATCATTAGTTCTTATTGACTTTTGAGCATTGGTGATTCTTTTGTTTTTGGGTTTTTCAGTACCATCAAAATATTTCTTTAATGCTGCCACTCCTGAATTAATCCATAGTAAAGTTGGATCATTATGTGGCACTAAAGAAGCACCTGGTTCAACCATATGTCCATGCTCTGCAAAATAATCTAAGAACATTTTTCTTATTTGATCACTTGTTAATTTTTTCATAATTTTCCTCCAATATAAATAAAAACTCGTTACCAATTACAGGAACGAGTTAACGCGGTACCATCCTGATTCATGTTTAAAACATGCGCCTCAATTTCTAGTTAACGCCTAGTTACGTCAATGTTTTCATTGCACAGAAATGTGAGCTTCTATTATTTCAGTTAATACTTTTCACCAACCAGTATCTCTCTGCAAAACCTACGTAATTTACTAGTACATCTCTATTGTTTTCCGCAAGAATTATAACACATATTACTTATTTATGTAAACTAACAAAGAAACATAAGTAATAATTAAATTAATTACTTAAAAATTAATCGTTTTATTTTAGTTTGGAAATAATTCTTGATAATTCAAGTTGTTTTTCATAGATATCAATAATTTCTACAGCCATAATTCTCATATCTTCAGCGCTCATTTGCATATCTTCTGCATGTAGAAGAAGAAGGCTAAATGGTATTTTTTCACCACCAGTTTCTTTGGCTAATAGTTGTAAATGTGTTTGTTTGGCACTATAAATAAAACTATCACCTTCATTTATATGTTCTTTAGCCTCTTCAATTTTACCTTCTTTCACCAAACTAACAGCTTCAATATAAAAACTACGCGCTGTTCCAGCCTCCGAAATTATTTTAAATAATGTAAGTTCTAATTTTTCTTCCACAATATCACCTAAATCCTTTATCACTTAATAAAATTTTATTTATCATATTTATTCTATCATAAATCCATATATTTAAATAAAACAAATTCTATCTTTAAATAGATTATTATATTTTGCTATAATATATATATGAGTATTGAAATAATTAATTTTAAAAATGATTTTTTAGATGATATTCGCGCAATAAATGTTGCTGTATCAAGTAATCCTAACAAGCCTTACGAAGAAAAGGTTCTTTGTCAGCACTTATATATTGACTATTACACAGAATTTTCAAAAGAAAACTGTTTTGTTGCCAGAGATACCGAAACTGGTGAAATTGTTGGCTATATAATTTCTGAAATTGATTATCAAAGATATCGAAATCATATGCTAACTTATTATATTCCACAAGCTAAAGCAATTAGAAAAGAATTTGAACAAGTAATAAAAAATGAAGTAGAAGTATATGCTCCTTTCAACTTACAATATGATGCTCACTTACATATGGATGTTAAACCAGGTCATCAACATAAAGGAATTGGAACTATGTTAATACAACATCTTTTAACTCATTTAAGAAAAATAGATTGTAAAGGAATAATGTTATTGGTTTCTAAAAGAAACGAAAAGGCTAATAATTTTTATGAAAAAAACGGAATTAAGATTATCGGCGAAAACGAATGTTATATAAGAGGTAAAATTTTATGAGTACAATAGGTATTTCTCTTTATTTAGATTACTATAGTTTAGACCAGTGTAAAATAATGATTGACAAAGCTTCAAAGCTTGGTTACAAAGAAATTTTTACTTCTTTTAATTTTGAAGAATATTTTTTCCCAGGAAAAAGAAACACTTCTGTTGAAGATAAAAAATCATTGTTTTTGTATGCAGAAGAAAAAGGGATGAGATTCCACGTTGATATTACAAAAAAACTATTGTATAAGATGGGAGGAAATGTAAATGATTTATCCTGCTTCAAAGAATTGGGTATACCAGTTATTAGATTAGATGGAGGATTTACCTTTGAAGAGATAGCTATTCTAACAACAAACAATTTAGGAATTATGATTGAAGATAACTTGTCTAATTATTATCTAATCGAAAAATCACTTCCTATAATCAAAGAAAAAGGTAATTTAAAACAATATTGTGGATGTCTAAATTTCTATCCACGTAATAATACTGGTTTAAAAATCAAAGAAGCAGTTGAAATTGCCAATAAAATGAAAGAATATGGATGTGCTACTGGTGCATTTATCTCTTCACTTGTTTCACCTACAGAAATGAATAATACCTCTGTAGGTACTCCTTCAATTGAAGCACATCGTTATCTTCCTTCATTTATTCAAGTAAGTGAATTGCTTTGTACAAAAGCATTTGATTATATTTTGTTTGGTGATTCAAACCCATCTGACTATGAACTTAAATCAGTAGCTCATGCCTATAACTGTTTTAATCAAGGTTATACTGAATTGCCTTGCTATTTTGAAAAAATAGATTCACAAATTATTGATAAAATTAAATCAACAAAAGGTTTATCTAGAATTGATCGTTCTAGCCAAGTTATTAGACTGACTTCAACAAGAGGAATTGAAATAGCACCAGAAAACACAATTTTAAGAAACAAATATTGTATAACTATAGACAATACCCTAGCAAATCAATATAAAGGCGAAATTCAGATATGCTTAACAGATCTTCCTGCTGAAAGATTTGTCAATGTTATTGGTCAAGTAAAACCTTATGCTTATAGATTATTGAAATATATTCATGAAGATGTAATTTATTTTAAACTAGTGGAGTAAAATGCAAATGGATGTTTTCAAAACATCCATTTTATTTATTATCTCAATTAAATGCCTTAGGGCATTTTTTCTTTAGAAAATCTTCTATTTCTTCATATTTACAATTTATAAACCCGTTAATATCAAGAAAAATAGGATTTACCTTATCAAAGTAAATGATTACTAATTTAGAAGTCCTTTTAATTCTAGCGACATCTTCATATTTTCTGACTGCTTTTTGATTAACATTATTGCTATATTCTATTTTCTGTTTTTCAAATAGTACTGTTGTTACTAATTCTTCTCCATTATTTGCTTGCAATGTTTTTTTGTACATTGATTTATTTCTAATTGCTGGAATAACAAAGAAAATGGTTGGCACTATAATTACTGCAAATAACGCAAATATCCAGTTATAAATACTTTTATTATCGGAAGAAACAACTCTAACAGCTATCCACATAATAGCAGCCCATATAATTCCTTTTGTTGATAACATCTCATAGGAAAAAGATTTTTGTATTCCTATTTCTCGGCAAATTTCAGGCGTATAAATTGTCTTGTTTGTATATTTCATTTTTTGTTACTCCAAAGCCACATAAAAATATAAAGATTTGGACCAATCATTACTCTTAATGATTTTTTTGACTAAATTTATAGCATTATTTTCTTCAATACCATTAATTTCAAAAAATAATTTAACACCCTTTTTTTCAAGAAACTTAATCTCAACTTCATTTTCTTTATAGCCATCCAAAACATCAATTATTTCGTTGGCCATTAAGGCTGAATTTACTACCAGTTTTCTCATATAGTTCTCCATTACATTTTTCTTTATTAAATATTCTAACACAAAATTTGATTTTTAAATAAAACAACTTACTCTTAATTTGCAAAATCCTAAAACTATTAGTGCTCATCAAAATATTTTCTAAAGTTAGTAAGATATTCCTTATTATAAGATATTCCTTATTATCTTGTAACATATCATCAAGAATATGTTTAGCTTTAACTTCATCTTGAACTAATGGATTAATAGCCATAGCATATAAAGTATCTTCGTAGTTTCCACTAACAGCTGCATTGCTTGTTAGCACCTCAAAGGCTTTTAATTGCTGAATTAGTCCTATTGCTTGCCAAGGCAAATCACCAATATAAACTGGTTTTGGTCCATCTTTTGTAACTTTACACGAGACTTCAACAACAACATCATCTGGTAAATTAGTTATTGAGCCATTATTTAATGTATCACAAACTTGAATATCACCTGTGTCATTGTATATTGAACTAATCAAATTACATGCTGCATCAGAATAATAAGCTCCACCCCTCAATTCTAGTTCTTTTGGTTTATCGCAAAGATTGACATCTTTGTATTTTTCAAAAAGTTCTTTTTCTACTTTTTTAACAACTTTTGCCCTATTTTGACCTTGTAATGCATCTAGCTTTAAATGTTCAAGCATTTCACATTTTTTAACATAATATTTAAAATAACCGATGCCAAAATATTTGCATCCCCTAATAAATTCTGAGGAATAATTAATGTCAGCAATATTTTTTAATTTTTCTGAGATTTTTTCATCTGTAATAATTTTAATCAGTTCAGGATATTTATCTTCACCATTAACTTTAATCTCTGTGACAAAGACCATATGGTTAATTCCACCAAATTTAATAACAAAATCGTCTGTTTCTTTTACATTTAATACTTTTTTAATTTGGTTTTCCATTCCGATAGGACCATTACATAAACCAATGAATTTTTTCCAACCAGTATGTCTGAAAACTGCTTCAGCGTTAATGCCACTTGGATTAGTAAAAGAAATAATCCAAGCATTAGGACATAACTGCTGACAATCTTTAATAATGTCAAAAATAACTGGAATTGTTCTTAACGCTTTAAACATACCACCAGGACCGTTTGTTTCTTGACCGATGATATCATATTTAAGCGGTATTATTTCATCATTATCTCTAGCTGCTAAACCTCCAACCCTAAATTGAAGCGTTACAAAATCAGCATCTTTCAAAGCTTCCCTTCTATCTAGTGTCGAATGCACTTTAATATTCAAACCAGCTTTTTCAAACATTCTTTTAGTTAAAGACTCAATAATTTTTACTTTTTCCTTGCCAAGTTCACAATCGACTAACCAGTATTCAGTTAAAGGGAACTTATCATAACGTTTAATGAAACCTTCAATTAATTCAGGAGTATAAGAACTCCCTCCACCTATTGTAACTACTTTTAATTTCATTTTTTCACTCCTCTTATATTGATAATAATTAACTACTTATATTAAACAATATTTCATCATTAGATTAATAATCTTGTATCATAAAAGTAATTCATTTAGATTATCTTTATATAAAGCTCACATTTCTGTGAGCTTTATTAAATATTATTCTAAACCTAACAATCTTTTTGCTTGTTTTAAAATTTTTACTCCGTCACACATACCATAAGCCATCATATCAATAGTTTCAGCTGGTTTATCAGGATATCTTTCTTTTATAGACTTAAGATTAAACCTTACCTGTGGACCAAGTAACACAACATCCGCCTGCAAAATCTTTGGTTCATTTATCGTAAAAGGAACAGCCTCAATTTCACATTCGAAGTTTTCGGCAGCAGCTGCACTTTGCATCTTTTGAACCAAAAGTGATGTTGACATGCCTGCTGCACAGCAGAGTAATATTTTTTTCATTTTATTTTTCTACTTCTTTTTCCATTTCTAATTCCATTGCTTCTTGTTTTTTGAAGAATGGTCTATAAACTAAATAAGAAATAACAATTTCAACAAAATTCCAAATTGCTGCTGGTAAGTTAAATCCAGTTGATAGATAAGCACCAATAATTGGTGGTGTTGTCCAAGGAACCTCAACACACACTCTACCAATAATATTAAACTGCATTAACAACCAAGTACAGATTGTTAAAATTACTGAAACACCAATATATGGAATAGCTAATATTGGGTTCATAACAACTGGTGCACCAAATACAGCTGGTTCATTAATGTTAAAACAAGCTGGTAAAATAGAAAGTTTTCCAAGTTCTTTATAACGTTTTGATTTTGATAACAACATGTTTATTACCAAACCAATTGTACATCCTGTTCCAGAGAAAACAACAAACATAGCCGAGAATGTTGCTATATTAGGAATAGGTTGTCCATTTTTAAATGCTTCCATATTTTGAGCCATTAATGCTAATGTAATAGGACTAGCAATTGGCGATAATGTGTTATCGCCATGAATACCAACGACCCATAACAAACACATTAAGAAAACATATAACACATAACCAGGTAATGAATTCATTCCACTAACAAGTGGTGAGAACAAAGCGGTAATAACATCATTGATTTGTATATTTAATACAATTCTTATCAACCAAGCAATCATCAAACATGCTAAACCAGGTAATAAACAGGTAAATGAGTTAGACACTGCTGGTGGAACACCATCTGGCATTTTAATTACAATATTTTTCTTAACCAAAAACTTGTAAACCATTGTTACGACATAAGAGACAACAATTGATGTAAACATACCTGTTGCTGAGAATACTCCTGTATCAATTCCACCATCGCTTGTTAATGTTGCCATAAAAAATGTAGCTACAGCAATAGCAGTATTAGTGATTGGATCTACTCCATACTGAACAGCCATGTTATATGAAATACCAATTAATGAAAATATTCCTAACAAATCTAATGTTACTGTTGAAAAACAGTAAATGTAACGTGCGTACTGATCCGTAAATTCCATCCATGACTGTATTGGGAACTGTCCAACAATTAATGCAAATGCACCAATAATTGAGAATGGGATAATGATAGTAACACCATCTCTTACCGCAGATAAAAACTTGTTTTGAGCAAATTTAGTCGCTGCAGGAAGAAGTTTTTCTTCTAACCAATTACTCATATTAATCCTCCTTATATTATAATTAGCAACACAAAAAAAAGATAAATTATTATTAAAATTTTCGTGTCAAGTAATTAAGTCAATACCATTTTAATACAAGCATTTAATAATTGCAATATTTATATCATTAAATTAATGAAAATTGTGGTTAATACGTGATAATGTCTTAAGTGTTAATACGGGAAAATGTCCCAAGTATGTATTATGATAAATATTATAGTCTACGGAGGTATTTNTCGCGTT